>WNGH01002959.1_pt1 | contig 29984 bp, 21 predicted proteins | sample 5400631 | NCBI WGS metagenome assembly WNGH01 (sample SAMN13153373, study PRJNA577476) | soil metagenome | isolation source: 115 cm soil or saprolite under Garry oak tree replicate 1 | place: USA:California | collected 2016-06-15
TGTCCCCCTCGCGCGCGCGCTCCTTGAGCCAGTCCGGCACGTCCTTCAGGCTCTTCACGAGCGTCACGTCCTTGTGTCCGTGGGTCTTGATCGCCTGCGTCACCGCCTCGACCGTGACGCCGGGGATCGGAGCCTCGCCCGCCGGGTAGATGTCGCACACAGCCAGGACGTCGGCGTCGTAGAAGGCGCGCGCGAACTCGTTCAGGAGCGCCTGCACGCGCGTGAAGCGGTGCGGCTGGAACACGACCACGGTGCGCCGGCCGAACCCCTTCTTGGCGGCCGCGAGGGTCGCCAGGATCTCCGAGGGGTGGTGCCCGTAGTCGTCGATGACCATGATCCCGCCGAGCTCCCCCTTGAGCTGGAAGCGGCGGTCGGCGCCGCTGAAGCGCGAGAGCTCGGCGGCGATCGTCTCGAACGGCACCTCGAGGTCGAGACCGCAGGCGATCGCCGCCAGCGAGTTGGCGATGCTGTGGCGCCCCGGCACGCGCAGCGTGATCCCCCCGATCTTCTTCCCCTGCAGCAGCACCGTGTACGCCGCCTTGAATCCCTGGAGCTCGATGTCGGACGCCGACAGGTCGGCCTGCGCCGTGAACCCGTAGGTCACGACGCGCCGCGACAGGCGGGGCAGGATCTCCTGCACGCGCGGGTCGTCGAGGCAGACGACGCCGACGCCGTAGAACGGCACCTTGTTCAGGAAATCGGCGAAGGCGGTCTGCAGACGCGACAGGTCGCCGTAATGGTCGAGGTGTTCGGCGTCGATGTTAGTCACCACGGCGATGGTCGGCGTGAGGCGCAGGAACGACCCGTCGCTCTCGTCCGCCTCGGCGACCAGCAGGTCGCCGCGCCCGAGCTTGGCGTTGCTGCCGAGGACGTTGAGCCGCCCGCCGATGATGATCGTCGGGTCGAGGCCGGCGCCCGACAGCACCTGCGCCACCATCGACGTGGTCGTGGTCTTGCCGTGCGAGCCGGCGATGGCGATGCCGTACTTGATCCGCATCAGCTCGGCCAGCATCTCGGCGCGCGGGATCACCGGGATCTGCCTGCGGCGCGCCTCCAGCACCTCCGGGTTGTCCGGTTTCACGGCCGAGGAGATGACGACGACGTCCGCGTCCCCGACGTTCAAGGCCGCGTGACCGCGGGTGATCCGGCCGCCCAGGGCCCTCAGCCCTTTGACCGTGGCCCCTTCCTCGAGGTCGCTCCCCGTCACCTGGTAGCCGAGGTTGATCAGGACCTCGGCGATGCCGCTCATGCCGATCCCTCCGATCCCGACGAAATGGATGCGGCGCGTCTTGCGGAGCATCACCATGACTGCATCTCCGCGACCATGTCCACGATCCGGACGGCGGCGTCGGGGCGCGCCAGGAGGAGGGCCGAGCGCTCCATCGCGGACACCCGCCCCGGGTCGGAGCGCAGCCGCAGCAGGGCCTGCGCCAGCGCCTCACCGGTGAGGGACGACTCCTCCATCAGAAGCGACGCGCCCGCCTCCGCGAACTTGCGCGCGTTGTAGCGCTGGTGGTCGTGGGCCGAGGTGGGCAGGGGAACGAGGATCGACGCCTTCCCGCAGACGGCGATCTCCGACACGCTGCTGGCCCCGGCGCGCGCGAGCACGAGATCGGCCCACTCGTAAGCCCTCAGGATGTCCGTGATGTACGGCAGCACCCGGGCCTCGAAGCCCGCGGCCTGGTACGCGGCGGCGACCCGCCCGTGGTCGGCGGCCCCGGTGCCGTGCAGGAAGCGCAGGGCGGGCCGCTGCTCCCTCAAGTGGGGGAGCGCGTCGACGACCGCGCCGTTGATCGCCTTCGCCCCCTGGCTCCCTCCGAAAATCAGCACGTTGAACGTGTCGCCCCGCGCCTTGCGCTTCGCCTGACGGAACTCGGCGCGGATCGGGTTCCCGGTCACCACGCCGCGCCCGCGGAAATAGCGCCGGGTCTCCTCGAACGACACCGCCACACGGCGCACCCACGGCGCCAGCAGCCGGTTGGTCAGACCGGGGTAGTAGTTCTGCTCGTGGATCAGGCTCGGGACGCGCAGCATCACCGCCGCCAGGACCAGGGGCCCGGAGGCATAGCCGCCGACCCCGATCACCACTCTCGGTCTCTTGCGCATGAGCGTCCGGATCGACTGGGCGAAGCCGGCCATCGCCCGTCCGATCCCGCGTATCCTCCCGGTCAGCGACTTGCCCACGACACCGCCGCTCCGGATGGCGATCAGCCTGTACCCGTACGGGGCCAGGATCGTCCGCTCCAGGCTCGTGCCCGCACCCGCGAACACGATCTCGACCCCCGGGCGCCGCGTCTCGATCTCCTGGGCGATCGAGATGCCGGGGTACAGGTGCCCTCCGGTTCCGCCTCCGGCGACGACGATCGTGTCGGCCACCGGAGAATCGCTAGGACGAATGCTGCGAGATGTTCAGCAGCACCCCGAGGGCGCACAGACTGACGACCAGGCTCGAGCCGCCGTACGACAGGAACGGCAGCGGGATGCCCTTCGTCGGCATCAGGCCGAGCGTCACCGCCATGTTCATCATCGCCTGCGCCACGAACCAGGTGGTAATCCCCATCCCGAGGTAGTACCCGCCCCGGTCCGGCGCCCCGGCGGCCGCCACGACGCCGCGCCAGAACAGCACGCCGAACGCGGCGATCACCGCCGCGGCGCCGATGAGCCCCAGCTCCTCCGAAATCACCGAGAACACGAAATCGGTGTGCGGCTCGGGCAGGAAGAACAGCTTCTGGCGGCTCTCGCCGACGCCCTGGCCGTGCAGGCCGCCGCTGGCCACCGCCAGGATCGACTGGCGCACCTGGAAGCCTGCCCCCAGCGGGTCGTCGTCCGGATTCATGAACGAGATCATGCGGCGCACGCGGTACGGCGCCTGCAGGATCAGGAGACCGATCGCGACGGCGCAGGCGCCGCCCGAGACCAGCAGGTACTTCCAGCGCAGGCCGGCCAGGAACAGGAGGACGATCGTCAGGAGGATGTAGATCGCAGCGGTGCCGAGATCGGGCTGCAGGTAGACCAGGAGCGCCAGCTGCCCGACGACGACGGCGCAGGGGATGATCGTCCCGACCACGTCGTTCACCTGCGCCTCCTTGCGGGCCATCAGGTAGGCCAGGAACAGCACGAGCGCCAGCTTGCCGATCTCGGACGGCTGGAACTGCGCGGGCCCCAGGACGATCCAGCGGTGCACCTGGTGCGTGCGGTCGGAGGCCAGGGCGACGATCATCAGCACGGTGCTCGCGAGGATGCCGAAGTAGACGACCGGCCGTTTCAGGAGACGCCGGTAGTCGATCTGCATCGCGACCACCATCCCGCCGATGCCGACGGCCGCCGCGATCGCCTGCTTGACGAGAAACAGGTGGGCGTTGCCGAAGCGCTCCAGGGCGATCACGGCCGAGGCGCTGTAGATCATCACCAGGCCGAACAGCGTGAGCCCGATCCCGACTCCGAACAGCGTCCTGTCGAATGCCAGCTTGCGCGCCATCAGGACCTCGGCCGGAGAGCCTGGACGAGGCCGCGGAAGTCCTCGCCGCGCTCCTCGAATCCACTGTACTGGTCGAACGAGGCGCACGCGGGCGCCAGGAGGACGACTCCGCCGGGACCGGCTTCGACCCGCGCCGCCTCGACGGCCTCCTTGAGGGTCGCGACCTTCGTCGTCGGGACGATCGACCCGACCTGCGCCGCGATGACCTCGCGCGCCTTGCCCATGAGCACGAGGTGCGCCACGCGCTCGCGGATGAGCGGAACGAGCCGGGTGAAATCGCCCCCCTTGTCCTTGCCGCCGAGAATCAGCACGATCCCTCCCGCAAAGCTCTCCAGCGACTTCATCGTGGCCGCGACGTTGGTCGCCTTGGAGTCGTTGTAAAAGGTCACTCCATCGAGCTCCCGCACCTTCTCGAGCCGGTGCGGCAGACCCCGGAAATCGGCCAGCGCGCGCTCGGCCCGCGGCAGCGGCACGCCGCACAGGTCGGCGACGAGGAGCGCCGTCATGACGTTCTCGACGTTGTGCGCTCCGAACAGCGGGATCGACGCCAGGGGAATGGCCCGGATGTCGCGTCCCTCCCGGCGGACCACGATGCGATCGTCCTTGAGACAGGCGCCGCCGTCGACGAGCGTCGTCCTGCTGAACGGGTGGACGCGCGCCCGGATCGTGCTCGCCAGGCCCCAGACCTCGGGATCGTCCCGGTTCAGGATGGCGTGGTCGGACGCCCCCTGATTCCTGAAGATGCGCGACTTGGCCTGGTAGTACGGGACCTCGGACTCGTAGCGGTCCTGGTGGTCGGGAGCGAGGTTCAAGAGGGCGGCGATCCAGGGACGGAACGAGTCGATCCCCTCGAGCTGGAAGGACGACAGCTCGATGACGTAGTAGTGGTCGGGCGAATCCTTGTCGATCAGATCGGTCAGAGGCAGCCCGATGTTGCCGCAGGCCGTGGCCTTGAGCCCGGCGCGCGACAGGATGTGGGCGGTGAGGGCGGTCGTCGTGCTCTTGCCGTTGGTCCCGGTGATGCCGATCAGGAGCCCCTTCAGGAACCACGACGCCAGCTCGATCTCCCCCGCGACGCGCACCCCCTTCGCCTTCGCCCCGGCGATCGGTCCGATCGTGAGCGGCACGCCGGGACTCACGGCGACGAGATCGGCGGCCGCGAAGCTCGAGGCGTCGTGCCCGCCGAGCTCGAGCTTCGCCCCCGCGCGACCGAGAGCCGCGACCTCCGGGCCGAGGGCCGCGGCCGGTTTCGCGTCCGTCAGGACGACGGCGGCCTGACGCGACATCAGGAAGCGCGCCATGGCGACGCCGCTCTTCGAGGCCCCCACCACGACGACGCGGCTCCCGGCGAGTCGGGGAGGGGTCGGCGAATTAGGAAGCGCGTTCATGGGCCCCTCTACCGCAGCTTGAGCGTGGACAGCCCGAGGAGAGCGAAGATGATGGCGACGATCCAGAAGCGGATCACGACCCTCTGCTCCGGCCAGCCCCCGAGCTCGAAATGGTGGTGGATGGGCGCCATCCGGAAGATCCGCCTGCCCCGCAGCCGGAACGAGCCCACCTGCAGGATCACCGAAAGAGCCTCGACGACGAACAAGCCGCCCACGAACACCAGCAGGATCTCCTGCTTGATCACCACCGCCACCGTCCCGAGCGTGGCGCCGATCGCCATCGAGCCGACGTCGCCCATGAACACTTCCGCCGGGTTGCAGTTGAACCACAGGAAGCCGAGCGACGCCCCCACCAGCGAACCGCAGATGATCGCAATCTCCCCGCCCCCCTTGACGTTCGGGACGTCGAGGTAGCCGGCGACCTTCGCGTGACCGGCGATGTAGGCGAGGATCGTGTACGTCGCCGAAGCGATCATCGAGGAGCCGATCGCCAGGCCGTCGAGCCCGTCGGTGAGATTGACCGCGTTCGCCGCTCCGACGATCACCAGCATCGCCCAGGGGACGTAGAGAGCTCCCAGGTCGGGTGTCCACTTCTTGAAGAACGGAAACGAGAACTGCGTCGTGTAGCGCCCCTGATCGGCGAGCCACACGAGCCACAGACCCAAGCAGAGCGCCACGACAATCTGCAACGCGAATTTCTGCAGCGAAGTCAGCCCGAGGGACCTCTTTCGAGTGATTTTGAGGTAGTCGTCGGCGAAGCCGATGACCCCGTAGAGGAGCATGGACACGAGAACCATCCACACTAATGGGTTGGTGAGATCTGCCCAGAGGAGGGAGGGGAGCGCCACCGCAATTAAGATGAGAAGCCCCCCCATGGTGGGTGTTCCTTTTTTCGTTTGGTGGGAAAGAGGTCCCTCGGGTCTGATGTGCTGCCCAATCTGGAACTCCCGCAGTCTTCGGATCAGCCCCGGTCCTAAGGCGAGACTGATCAGCAAAGCGGTCAACGTCGCGAGCGCGGTCCGGAAGGTGATGTACCGGACGACGTTCATGATCCTGATGTCGGGATAGAACGAGAACAGCAGGTGATAGAGCATCAGGGGCGCCCTCCGGCGCCCGGCGCGCCCGCCTTCGAGAGGAGGGCCTCGACGACGCGCTCCATCCTCATGCCGCGCGATCCCTTCACCAGGACGAGATCGCCGGGGCGCGCGGCGGAGACCACGAACGGGGCCGCCGATTCCGAATCGGGAAAATGACGCACCTCGACGGCACCCGCGGCCCGCGCGGCGTCGGCGGCGCGCGCGCTCTGCGGGCCGACGGCGACGAACAGATCGATCCCGGCCTCGGCGGCGAGCTTCCCGAGACGGACGTGCGCCCTGCCCTCGTAGGGGCCGAGCTCGAGCATGTCGCCCGAGACCAGGACGCGCCGGCCGCTCGGCTCGGCGGCCGTGAGCGCCTCGATGGCCCGCTCCATCGCCGCCGGGTTGCTGTTGTAGGAATCGTCCAGCACCTCGATGCCGTTCGGCAGCCGGTGCAGGACGCCGCGCATCCCGGCGGGGCGGGCGCTCTCGAGGCCGTGACGGATCTCCTCGTCGTCCAGCCCGCAGGCGACGCCGATCGAGGCGGCGGCGAGGGCGTTGTAGATGTTGTGCCGGCCCGGCAGGGAGAGACGCACGGGGACGCTCCCGCCGTCGTGGCGCAGGACGAACCGCGAGCCGCCCAGCCCCTCCACCTCGATGGCCTCGGCGCGGACGCGGGCCTGCCTCGCGCCGATGCCGTAGGAGATGCCCGGTCCCGCGAACGCCCGCCCCAGCCGGGTGACCAGACGATCGTCGGCGTTGTAGACGGCGACCGCGTCCTTCCGCATCCCCCGGAACAGCTCCCCCTTCGCCTCGGCGATCCTGTCCAGCGTGCCGAAGTGCTCGAGATGGACCCGCAGGACGTTCAGGATCGCCCCGACATCCGGGTCGGCGATCTCGACCAGACGCGCGATTTCGCCCTTGTAGCTCATCCCCATCTCCAGGACCGCCGTCTCGTGATCCGCGCCCAGTCGCAGGAGCATCAGCGGCAGCCCGTAGGCGTTGTTCAGGTTCCCTTCCGACTTCAGGACGCTGAAGCGTCCTCCGAGCACGGCCGCGGTCATCTCCTTCGCCGTGGTCTTGCCGGCGCTGCCGGTGATCCCGATGACGCGGAGCGGGCGCGCCCGGCGCACGTGCGCGCCGAGATCCTGCAGCGCCCGCGTCGTGTCCTTGACCCGGACGAGCGCCGGCGCGTCCGGGTACTTCGCCTCCGTGCCCTTCGCCACAACCGCCACGGCCGCTCCCTTCGCGAGGGCGGCGTTCACGAAGTCGTGGCCGTCCATCCGCGGCCCGACGATGGCGAAGAACAGGTCGCCCGGCCGCACCGTGCGCGAGTCGATGCTGTATCCATCGATCTCGCGCTCCGCTCCGCCCTCCGGCGGCCTCCGGCCGAGGACCAGACGGCCGCCCACAGCCCTCGCGATCGTGGCCAGGCTCAGGCGGGCCATGACACGCGGGCCCCCGGCCGCCGGCGCCTCTCCATGGCCGCCCGGACCCTCACCCGGCGAGAGGCCCATGACGCGACGATCGCCGCGCCGACCTCAGAATGTCCCGCACGACCTCGCGATCGTCGAACGGGGTGGTCCTCTCGCCCAGGATCTGGTACGTCTCGTGCCCCTTGCCGGCGATCACGACGCAATCTCCCTCCTCGGCGAGGGACAGGGCGCGCCGGATCGCCTCCTTGCGATCCGGGATCACCAGGCAGCGCTCCTTCCCGCTCTGCCCGCCGGGATCGCCGGTGAGCGCGCGGCGTGTCCCCGGCAGGATCTCCTCGATGATCGCCATCGGGTCCTCGCTCCGCGGGTTGTCCGAGGTCACGACCACGATGTCGCTCCCGGCCGCCGCGGCGAACCCCATCAGCGGGCGCTTGCCCCTGTCCCGGTCGCCGCCGCAGCCGAACACCGTCACGATGCGCCGTGGCCGGAGATCGCGCACCGCCAGGAGGAGGTTCTTCAAGGCGTCGTCCGTGTGGGCGTAATCGACCAGGACGGTGAAGGGTTGTCCCTCGTCGATCCGCTCGAAGCGCCCCGGGACGCCGGTCACCGATCCCAGACCCCGGGCGACGGCGTCATGCCCGACACCGAGCGCCAGGGCGGCGGCCGCGGCAGCCGCCATGTTCAGGGCGTTCGGCCGGCCGAGGAGAGGCGAGCGGACCTCGAGGCGCCCGCCGGGCGTCGCGGCGGGGCCGGCCGCGCTTTGAAGAATGATCGCGGTGCCGCTGACGGCGGCCTGCACGGACGCCAGCCGGACATCCGCCCCCTCCGACTCGCCGAAGGTGACGACGCGCGCCTTCGTCAGGGAGCGCAGGCGCCGGGCGTGCGGGTCGTCGGCGTTCAGGACCGCCACCGCGGCGCCGGACAGGTCCCGGAACAGGATCGCCTTCGCGCCGAAATACGCCTCCATCGTGCCGTGGAAGTCCAGGTGGTCCTGCGTCAGGTTCGTGAACACGGCGGCCTTGAAATCGACGCCGGCCACCCTCTCGAGCACCAGCGCGTGCGACGAGACCTCCATGGCGCAGGAGCGCGCCCCGGCGGTGGCGAAGCGATCGAGGAGGCGGTACAGGTCGAGCGACTCCGGTGTCGTCCGCCCGGCCTTCGTCTCGTCGCGGTTGTACCGGTACATCACCGTCCCCAGAAGGCACGGCTTGAGCCCGGCCTCCCGCAGGATGGCCTCCAGGAGGAAACAGACCGTGGTCTTCCCGTTGGTGCCGGTGACGCCGATCATCAGCATCCGTTGGTCGGGCCTGCCGTAATAGTTGCGCGCCGCAAGGGCCAGCCCGCGCCGGTCGCTGTCGACCTGCACCCAGGCGACCTTCGCCCCGACGCGGTCCGGCGCGCGGCGCGACAGCACCGCGTTCGCCCCCCGGTCGATCGCCTGCCCGACGTAGTCGTTCCCGTCGCTTTTCTCGCCGTGCAGGGCGGCGAACAGGAACCCCGGCTCGACGGCGCGCGAGTCGTAGGCCAGCCCGCGAATCGGCGTCTTCGGATCGCCGCTGAGCCGCGCGTCCTGGATGCCTTCGAGAATCTGCCCGAGCTGCACGTGTCCTTCGCTTCGCCGCGCCCGTCGCGTCGCGGGCGGGCCGCGGCGTTTCAGTAAATCACCACGCAGGGCGTGGCCGGGGTGACGGGTGTCCCGGGATCGGGATCCTGGCGCGTCACCCGGCCGCCCTTGACGTCATTGCGGCAGACCAGGCCCCGCGCCGCCAGGCACTCGCTCGCCTGGCGCAGGCTCATCCCCGCGAGGTCCGGCATGACGGCGCCTCCAGAGAGGAGCTGTGCCGTCGGGCCGCCGAGGGCGGCGTGCACCACGGTGGCCGGCCCGAAGCCGCCGGTCGCCGCGACCGCCATCCCGCGATCCCGGCGCACGGCCTTGACCGCGAGCGCCGCGACACCGGGGCGATCGAATCTCCCCCTCCGCGCTTCGTCGTCGGCCGGGCCGGCGCCGCCGCCGGTCGACAGGGAGGCCTGCAGGGAGCGATCGAAGACCAGGGGATCCTCGTGATCCGGCGGCACCTTGAGGTACATCAGCGTCGGCTGCGCGATGCGCGCGAACACGGGGGCGGCCACGTCCCCGCCGTGGAATTTCGCCCCCTTCGGCTCGTCGACCATGACCACGATCGCCAGGGCCGGCCTGCCCGCGGGCACGAATCCGGCGAACCATGAGACGTACTTGCCGCGCGCGTAGCGCCCGCTCTGGTCGATCTTCTGCGCCGTGCCGGTCTTGCCTCCCACGGTGTAGCCGGGGATCGACGCGGCCTTCCCGGTCCCCTCGGTCGTCACCGACTGCAGCATGGCCCGCAGGACGCGCGCGGTCGTCTCGGAGATCACGCGCCGCGACTCGGGAACCCCCGCCCCCTTCCCAGGACCGCCGTCCGCGGCGGCGGGGGTGTCGGAGTCGGGGGCGCCGATGTCGGCCTGGGTCGGAGACGAGGCGCCGGGCGGCAGCGGAGAGCGCCCGCCCTGGGCCGGCAGGAGAGCCTGCACCAGCCGCGGTCGAACCCACACGCCATCGTTGGCGACGGCTCCCAGCATGGCCGCGAGCTGCAGCGTGGTGACTCCGATCTCCTGGCCCATCGCGATCGAGGCCTGGGACAGCCCTGACCAGTCGGAGACGTCGCGCAGGATGCCGGGACTCTCGGCGGGGAGATCGATGCCGGTCTTGTGGCCGAACCCGAAGCCACGGATGTAGGAGATGAACTCGGAGGCCCGCAGTCTCTGCGCCACCTTGATGGCGCCGACGTTGCTGGACTTCGCGAGGACTTCGGTGAACGTCAGGTTGCCGTACGGCAGGCGGTCCTCCTTGAAGCGGTGCTTCGCCACGACGATCGAGCCGTTCTCGCACCAGATGACCTCGTTCGGATGGACCCGCCCGGAATCCAGGGCCGCTGCCGCGGTCACGACCTTGAAGGTCGATCCGGGCTCGTAGTAGTCGGTCGTGGCGCGGTTGCGCCGCGCCGACTCGCGCGCCTCGGAGTAGTCGTTCGGATCGAAGGTCGGCCGGCTGGCCAGCGCCAGGACCTCCCCCGTCTGGGGGCGGAGGACCGCCACGGTGGCCCCCTCGGCGGAGGTCTCCGCCATGACGTCGTCGAGCGCCCGCTCGACGGTGTACTGGATCACCTCGTCGACCGTCAGGGACAGGCCGTATCCCGGCGTCGGATCCTTCTGCTCGCGATCGAGCACGCGGCTGCCGCGACCGTCGCGCAGGGAGACGAGTCGTCCCGGGGCGCCGCGGATGGCGCCGTCGTACATGAACTCCAGGCCGTCCAGTCCCTGGTTGTCCATGCCGCAGGCGCCCACCAGGTGCGCCGCCAGAGTGCGTTTCGGGTAATAGCGGCGGCTCTCGCGCACGAAGCCGACGCCGCGGATCTTCAGGGATTCGATCCTCCTCCGGAGATCAGGCGTGATCTTTCTCTTGATCCACACGAAGCGCCGATCGCTCGACAGGCGTGAGTACAGCTCGGACGCGGGGACGCCCACCACGGACGCGAGCCTTCGGGCGGCGCCGGCCGGGTCGGCCACGTCGCCGGGCTCGGCGAACGCCGAGTCGACGTCGAGGCTGACCGCCAGCTCCCTGCCGTTGCGGTCGAGGATCGGCCCGCGCGGCGGGTCCAGCGTGATGGTCTTCTCCTGCTGCGAGCGCGCCTGGTCGAGGAGCTCGGGAGCGCGGACGACCTGCAGGTGGGCGCAGCGGCCGAGGATCGCCAGCAGGCCCGCGCCCACCGCGACGACGAGGAGAATGAGCCGGGCCCGCAGCGCCCGCGGTCTGTGGGTCCGCCCGTCACCGCGCGCCCGGCGCCGTCCGAATCCGGTCCACTTCATCGCGTGATCCATCGTCCCTCCCAGAGCGCCCCCGTCAGGGCGTCTCTTCCGCTTGCTGGCTTCGAGGCGTCGCGGTGCCGACCAGGGGGAGCATCCCGACGCCCGCCACCACTGCGGTCTCGTCCGTCGTTCCGGCGCTCTTCGGTGGCGCCGGTTCCCGGCGCGGACGCCGGGCCTTCTTCGCGGCGGCGCCCGTTTGCGGCCTGGACGGAGCGCCGGCCGCCACAGCACCGTCTCCGCCGCCCGCGGCTTCGGCCTCTGTCCCCACCTCGTTGATCTTTCCGTCGATCACGGCGACGCGTCTCACGTCGGTGGGGGACGGATCGACGAGGCCGAGCTCCTTGCGCGCCAGACGCTCGATCCGGTCCGGCGACAGCAGGAACGAGCGCTCGACCGTGAGCTGCTTGTTCTGCTCCTGGATCTGCTGGCGCTCCTTCTTGAGCGCCTCGACCTCGTAGGAGACGCGCAGGAACTCGACGCGCTGCCAGACGTACACGAGAAGCGGCACCACGATGGCCGCTCCGCAGAGCAGGAGCCTGCGCAGCTCGCGCGCCCGGGCGCGATCCTTCTCCTTCACCAGACGGGCGTTGATCTGCAGACGCATGTTCGAGGCGGCGTGGCTCACGCGGCGCTCTCCAGGCGCTCCGCGGCGCGCAGCCTCGCGCTCCGGCTGCGCGGGTTGTCCCGGACCTCCTCCGGCGAGGGGCGCAGGGCGCGGGGCGTGATCAGGCGCACGACACCCGGGCGGCCGCAGACGCACACCGGCAGATCGCGCGGGCAGACGCAGCGGCGCGTCAGGCTCCGCAGCGTCCGCTTGACGACGCGGTCCTCCAGGGAGTGGAAGGAGATCACCGCGATCCTGCCGCCCGGCTCGAGACAGGCCGTCGCATCGGCGAGCAGGTGGTCGAGACCCTCGAGCTCGCCGTTCGTGGCGATGCGCAGGGCCTGGAACGTGCGGGTCGCCGGGTGGATGCGGCCCGGGCCGGGAGAAGCGGCGGCCACGATCGCGGCGAGCTCGCGCGTGGTCGCGATCGGCCCACGGTCGCGCGCCCGCGCGATCGCCCGGGCGATCCGCTTCGCCCTCCTCTCTTCACCGAGCTCCTTCAGGATCGCCGCGAGTCCCTCCTCCGGAAGCGTGTTGACGAGGTCGGCCGCCGTGCCGCTCTGCGAGCGATCGATCCTCATGTCCAGAGGCCCGTCCGTCTGGAACGAGAAGCCGCGCCCCGGATCGTCGAGCTGCAGGGACGAAATTCCGAGATCGAGCAGGAGTCCCGATACGGGGGGGGCATCGATCGCGTCGAGAAGCGCCGGGATCCGCCGGTAGTCGGCGTGCTGCACGATGACCCGCGCTCCGAACGGCCGAAGCCTGCGCCGGGCCGCCTCCACCGCCTCCGCGTCCCGGTCGCAGCCGAACAGGCGCCCGTCGGGGGCGCTGGCGCGCAGGATGGCCTCCGCGTGCCCGCCGGCACCGATCGTCCCGTCCACCCAGAATCCACCGGGCCGGCAGGCGAGCGCCGCGAGAACTTCCCGCAGGAGGACCGGCTCATGGGTTCGTCCGTCCATGTCGGTCCGCTTCGCGCGCTCTCATGAGATGCCGTGATCGGACAGGATCTTGAGCTCGTCGTCGTCGAGAGGCGTGATCTGGGACTGGAATTTCTCGTGGTTCCAGACGTCCAGGCAGGTCAGGTTGCCGATCACGATCACCCCGCCGCCGGTTTCGCTCTTCTGCCGCAACACGGGATGGATGAGGATCCGCCCCTGGTCGTCCATGGTCGTGGGCTGACCGTAGTAGTTCACGAAATTGCGGAACTTCGCGAGGGGCGGGCCGAGGGAGGAGCTCGCGGCCAGCTTCTTCTCGATCTCGATCCAGACGGACATCGGGTAGATCCGCACGAAGTCGCCGGTGTGGGTGGTCACGAAAAACTCCCGGCCGTAGGCTTCCTCGATGTATCCTTTGAAGAGGGAGGGAATCTTGAGGCGCCCTTTGTCGTCGACCTTGGCGGGAGAGCTTCCCCTCAACATTCCATTCCTCGTCGACGGTTCACGGGCGTCGAGGCTATGTCCGCCGTCGGTGATTCGTTTTTCTTGAGTTCTATGGGTGCGTGGCCACTTTAGACCACTTTACTCCACGGCGCCAATATTAAAGACCCCCCACCGGCTTGTCAAGGACAAAGTTCTACAGGACAACCAGATAGCCGCGCCCATGCAAATCTTCAATATGCGGGGTGAGGTGATGGGGCAGCCCACAACATCCTGTGGAAAAGTGGGCCCGATCCGTTTGCAGATAGTGAAATGAAGGCGGTGCGTGTGGTAGCATCCGCAACAGCGCCGCGGAGGATCTGCCATGAAGCGGATCGCGCCCCTTACCCCGTTCACCCTGCTGGCTTCACTTCTCGTGCCGTTCCCCGTCGTGGCGGCCAGCCAGGCGGGGGGCTATTCCTTCACCGCCAGCATCGGGGAGTCCGGCCCGAACAGCGACAGCGCCTACCGTTCCGACCAGGCGATCAGTTTCGCCCTGCAGTACCAGAAGAGCGGCTACGCCGCGTATCGCGCCACGGCGGGCCTGCTTTCGATGAGCGGTCGGGAGAGCATCAGCCCGTCCGCCGGCACGCGTGACGCCGACGCCTTCTTCGTCACGGGGGATCTCGTCTTCACGCCGCGCTTCAGGGTCATGCATCCCTTCGCCGCCGCCGGTGTGGGCTTCTACGACCTGCGCCTGACCGACAGCCAGAACACCCAGAACGGCATCGAAATCGGCATCAACTGGGGCTTCGGTCTCGACGCCCAGATCCTGAGATGGTTCGCGGTGCACGGCGAAATCGCCTACCACTACGCTGGTCCCGATCGCCCTTCTCGTGAGCGTGTCGGCCTCGAGCGCCGTTCACCCCGTGGCACCCGACGCGGGTACGGCCGCCACGGGTTGGGAGCGCAAGCTCGACCCGTTCCTGAGGCGGATCGCCTTCGGCACCCGGAGAGAACAGGGACGGTTCATCGACGCCGTGCCCGGCCGGTCGGAGCAGGCGGTGCGCGCGCTTCCCTCCTTCGTGCTGGCGGAAAGATCCGGGACCCTCGTCGTGCGCGTCAAGGCGGGATATGCCGGGAGCGCCCCAGGCTCCCGCCGGGGCCGCGAAGCGCTGCGGCAGGCGCTGTCCGACATCGGCGTCGAGATCAGGGGACAGGTGGGGGAGGTCTTGTCGTTGACCGTTCCGGCGGCGTCGATCGAGCCGCTGGCACGGCTGCCGGAGATCGCCTGGCTGAAGGCGTCGCATGCGTACCGCCTGCTCAACGAGGTCAGCACCGCGTCGGCGCAGATCGCCTCGGACCAGGCGAACACCGCCTTCGACCGCGGCGCGGGGGTGATCGTCGCGGTCGTGGACACGGGGATCGAGTGGACCGATCATGACGTCAGGAAGGCCGACGGCACGACGCGTCTCCTGGGGATCTGGGACCAGACGCTGACCGATGCGGCCCATCCGCCGCCCGCCGGATTCACGTTCGGAGCCTACTACTCGCGGGCCGACATCGATGCCGCGCTCGCATCGAGCGGGTCGCTCCTGACCGCAGACGGGTACGGGCACGGGACGCACGTCACCGGGACTGCCGCCGGGAACGGCCTGGAGACTGGCAACGGTGTCCCCGCCGGGACGTTCGCGGGTGTGGCGCCGGAGGCCGACCTGCTCATGGTGCGCGTGTTCGACAACAGCGGTAACTTCTGCAACGCCTGCGATCTCACGGCGGCGGTGCAGTTCATCGCGAGCACGGCGGCGGCCGCCGGGAAGCCGTGGGCCGGAAACATGAGTCTAGGGGACGACCTCGGCGCGCACGACGGGACCGATCCGGACGAGATGACGATCGACGCCGCGACCGGCCCCGGCACGCGCGGAGCGGTGATGGCGATCGCCGCGGGAAACTCGGGCGGCCGCGACAAAAGCCCGCACCCCATGCACTGGGGAGGGCCGCTGCCGGCCGCCGGTACCTCGATCAGCAACACGTTCAACCTGTCCTACACGCCGAACAGCGGCGCCGACAACGACGACGTCTGGATCGATCTCTGGTACAAGGGGGCCGACTCCGTCACTCTCCAGATCGTCAGCCCGACGTCGATCGTGGTCGGCGCTCCGCGCGGCGCCGACTCCGGGATCGTCTGCACCGGCGACGGCGCGGTGCAGGTGGACGCCACGAACGCACCGGACGCCGTCAACGGCGACAACGAGGTGTTCGTGCAGATCTGGGACAGCAGCGCCTGCAGCCCAACCGTTGCGCCGCGCAATGGGACCTGGACGATCCGCATCACGAGCAGCGCCCTCGCATCCCCGGCGCCGTCGTTCGATCTGTGGAACGCGGCCGACGTGGGGGCCCTGAGGTTCGTGTCCCTCGCGGTGTCCAATCTCGGCAAGAGCGTCGGGATTCCCGGGACGTCGCGGCAGGCCATCACGGCCGGCTCCTACGCCGACAAAGACCACTGGATCAATGTAAGCGGGATGACGACGACCGTGACTCTCACGACCAACTCCGGCGTCGGAAGCCTGTCGGGATTCTCGTCGCTCGGACCGACGCGCGACGGCCGGATCAAGCCGGACGTCGCGGCTCCCGGCGAGGTCATCGGCTCGTCCCTGGCAGGCGGCATCCAGGCCTCGCGCGGCACCTTGTTCACCGAGAGGGACGGCGTTCACGGCGACCTCAACGGCACCAGCATGGCCACGCCGCACGTCGCCGGCACGGCCGCGCTCCTGCTCGGGATCAACCCGTCCCTCTCGGGACCCGAGATCAAGGCGGCGATGCAGCGCTCGGCCCGATCCGACTCGTTCACCAACACGCCGGGCCCGTTGCCGAACACGTTTTACGGATACGGCAAGCTGCGCGCCCTCGAGGCCGGATACCAGGCGGCCTCGATGGTCACCGACCTGGGGGCCACCTCGCCGACGGCGTTCGGCGGGAGCGACAGCCTCTACGTCGACACGTACAACGTCTACCGTGGATCGATCCCCGGGCTCAGCGCCACCGTCTACGGCACGTGCTTCCAGAGCGGACTCCCGTCGCCCCTCTTCCTCGATACAGCGAACCCCCCCCGCGGGCAGGCGTTCTTCTACCTGGTGACCGGCGTGCACGCCGGCGTCGAGGGGATCCTCGGCGTCGACGGCGGCGGCGGCATCGAGCCGAACAACTCTCCCTGCCTCTAGGAGTGTGTCTGAGTAATGGCATGGGTCGCGTTCGTGGCGCCGCGGGGTCGGCCGCGAGGCGCCGCGACGACCGCGATGTGAGTCATCGCGGAGGAGCGGCAACGACGTGGACGGCCCCGCGCCGGCACGAACCCGTTGGGCACATGGGGATTGCGGCCCCATGCTTCGTTGCTCGTCGTCAACGATGCAACCAGCATCATTTCCTCCTCGCGCCTCGCCTAGGACTCGCAAGCCCCATGTGCGCGGCCCATGGCATTACTCGGACACACTCCTAGGACGCCGCCTCATGTATCCTGCGCCGGCCCGCGCCGCAGCCGCAGCGCGGGGGACCGCGCCGACCGGAAGCTCGACGACCGGGACGGGGAGGCCAGAGCGGGACGAATGACCATTCCACGCGAGACGACAGGAACCGCTGCGGGAGGAACCGCCCGCGGTGAGGCTGGGGATCGCGGGCTGATCCGCGCTCTCGGGCTGTGGGACGCGACACTCCTGGTGATCGGGCTCGTGATCGGCTCGGCGGTGTTTCTGGTCACCGGGGGCCCGGGGGGCGTGGCGCACCTCCTTCCGTCCCCCGGTCTTCTCCTCGCCGGCTGGATCGCCGGTGGAGTCCTGTCGTTCGCCGGCGCCCTGGTGTACGCCGAGCTGGGGGCCGCCCTGCCGCGCGCCGGGGGCCAGTACGTCTTCCTGCGCGAGGCGTACGGCGATCTCACCGGCTTCCTGTACGGCTGGACGCTGTTCGCCGTCATCCACACCGGAACGCTCGCCGCGCTGGCGGTCGGGTACGCGCGCTACTTCGGCCTCTTCGTCCCCGCGCTCGGCACGGACCGCACGCTCGCGTCGCTGCCGCTTCCCGGCCACACGCTCGCGATCTCGGCCGGCCAGCTCAACGCCGTCGCGGTGATCGTGTTCCTGTCGATCGTCAACTACTTCGGCGTGAAGGAAGGAAGCCTGTTCCAGGGGATCGTGACCGTCGTCAAGATCGCCTCCTTCGCCGGCTTCATGATCCTCGGGGTCGTCGTCGGCAGAGGGAGCTGGTCGCACTTCGTGCCGCTGTTCGGAGGGGTGGGCGCGGGAGGATTCGGCCTCGGCCCGTTCATCCTGTCGATGGTGGCGATGCTGTGGGCCTACGAGGGCTGGAACAACATCACCTTCACGGCGGGCGAGATCAAGGACCCGCAGCGCAACCTTCCGCTGTCTCTCATCCTGGGCATGAGCGCCATCACGCTGATCTACGTCGGCATGAACGTCGTCTACCTGTACGCCATGCCGGTGGGGGACATGATCTCGACCGAGACGATCGGCGAGGCAGCCGCGGGGAGGCTGTTCGGGCCGCTCGGGTCGAAACTGATGTCTCTGTCGGTCCTCGTCTCGGTGTTCGGCTGCATCTCCGCGACCGTCATCTCGGGCCCGCGCGTGTTCTACGCCATGGCGAACGACGGGCTGTTCTTCCGCGGAATCGCCGAGGTGCACCCGCGCCACCGCACGCCGGTGAAGGCGATCCTCTGGCAGTGCCTCTGGTCGAGCGCCCTCTGCCTGTCGGGCACGTACGACCAGCTCTACACGTTCGTGATCTTCGCGGCCGTCCTGTTCTACGCCCTCGCCGGCGCCTCGGTCATCGTGCTGCGCCGCCGCCACCCGGAGTGGCCGCGTCCGTACCGCACCTGGGGCTACCCGATGACGCCGATCGTCTACGTCGGGATCTGCGTCGTCGTCCTGGTCTACACCCTCGTCAACCAGCCGGTCGAGTCGGGATGGGGGCTGGCGATCCTCGCCTGCGGCCTGCCCGCCTACCTGTACTGGAAGCGGCGGAGGGACGGCGCCGCCGGGCGCGCGGCATGAGGAGCCACGCGATCGTCGGGTTCGTCGCCGTGCCGGCGCTCGCGGTCCTGCTGCTCGCGGCTCCGGGGCCGCGGCGCGACGCACCCCGCGCTCCGGCACCGGCGGGGACGGGCGCGGCGGGGATCTTCGGCTTCCACGCAGGGTCGCTGGCGCGCCAGAGGGAGATCGAAGCGCTCCTCCTCGGCCTGCCCGACGCGAAGCGCGTCGACGAGCACGCGCGCGTCCTCACCGAGGACCCGCACGTCGCCGGCACGCCGGAGAACGACGCCGTGGCGCGTTACATCTTCGAGCGTTTCAAGGAGGCCGGGCTCGAGACCACGATGAAGACCTACGAGGTGTACCTCGGGTACGTGAAGAGCGCCCTGCTCGAGCAGGTCGAGCCCGAGACGAAGCGCCTGACCCGTCCCGAGGAGGGGACGCCCGAGGACAAGGACGCGGCGGACCCGCGCGCGGCGCTCACCTGGAACGCCTACTCCCCGTCGTGCGACCTGACGCGCGAGGTGGTGTACGTGAACCACGCCCGCCCCGAGGATTTCGACGAGCTCGATCGCCTCGGGGTGTCGGTGAAAGACCGCCTGGTCCTGGCGCGCTACTTCGACGGATACCGCGGCGGCAAGGCGCAGGAGGCGGAGAAGCGCGGGGCGGCGGGCATCATCTTCTACAGCGACCCGATGGAGGACGGCTATTTCCGGGGCGACGTCTATCCGCGCGGACCGTGGGGCCCCGACGGCCACGTGCAGCGGGGGGCGGTGGTGTACGACTACATCGTCCCCGGCGACCCGCTGACACCGGGGTGGGCCTCGCTCCCCGGCGCGCGACGGATCAAGCCGGCCGAGTCGGAGATCCTGCCGCGCATCCCGGCCGTGCCGATCTCCGGACGGGACGCGCTGGTCGTCTTCAAGAGCCTGGCGGGGCCGGCGGTACCGGAAGGCTGGCAGGGGGGCCTGCCGCTGACCTACCACGTCGGCCCCGGTCCGTCGCGCCTGCACCTCAGAATCGAGGCGTCGTTCGAGACGCGCGCCATCACCGACGTCATCGGCGTCCTGCGCGGCAGCGACGAGCCGGACCGGCAGATCATCCTCGGGAACCACCATGACGCGTGGGTGTACGGCGCGGTCGATCCGTCGAGCGGCACCGCGACGATGCTCGAGCTGGCGCGCGTCGCCGGCGAGCTCAAGAAGCGCGGCTACCCGCCCCGGCGCACCCTCGTGTTCGGCAACTGGGATGCCGAGGAATGGACGCTGACCGGCTCGACCGAGTGGGGCGAGGAGCGCCGCGACGACCTGGCGCGCAACGGTGTCGCCTGCCTCAACGTCGACTCATCGACCTCGGGTCCGACCTTCCAGGCGTCGGCGGTCCCGTCGATGCGGCGCCTGATCTCCGAGACGCTGCGCGACGTGCCCGATCCACGGAGCGGCGCGGACCTCTACACCGCCACGCTGCGCGCCGGCGGCAGGGACAGCTTCAAGTCGACGTACAACGCCTCCTTGGTCGGGAAGCAGGAGCACGAGGTGACCTACGACATCCTGGGGAGCGGTTCGGACTACACCGTCTTCTTCAACCACATCGGCATCCCGTCGCTCGACGCCGGATTCGACGGCCCGTACGGCGTGTACCACTCGGTCCTGGACGATTACTTCTGGATGAGCCGCTTCGGCGATCCGGGATTCAAGTACCACACCGCGATGGTGCGGGTGTGGGGGCTTCTTGCCTACCGCCTCGCCGACGCCGACATCCTGCCGTTCGAGGAATCACCCTACCCGGCGGACGTGGCGGCCTACCTGGACGAGGTCGAGAAGGGGGCCCGCGCCGCGGCGCCGCGCGGCAAGGACGCGGCCGCATCCGGCGCGCTCCCCGACCTCGCGGACCTGCGAGCGGCGCTCGCCGAGTGGGACAAGGCGGCCGACGATCTCGACGCGAAGGTCGCGGCGGCGCTCGCCGGGCCGTCGCGTCCCTCCCCCGAGACGCTCGCGCGCGTGAACGTGGCGCTCATGCGGACTGAGAGGGACCTGCTCCGCCCCGCCGGCCTGCCGAAACGGCCGTGGTTCAAGCACCTGATCTACGCGCCCCTCCCGACCTACGCGGCGGAGACGCTTCCCGGGCTGCGCGAGGCTGTCCACGACGGCGACGCGCAGCGGGCGCGCGAGCAGGCGCAGGCGCTGGCCGTCGCCGTGCGCGCCCGGACGGCTACCGTCCGTCAGGCGACGCAAGATTTGCGGCGATAGGCTCCGACTCGAGCGAGACCGCGTTCGCCTCCTCTTCGATCAAAGACGACACGAATGTGTGAAAGGCGGCGTAGTCCGCGGGAGGGATTTCGCGTCGCGTTACGGTCACGGATCTCCTGACCACCAGGACCTGGCGGTCCTCCTTCTTGATCAGCTCGAAGCGCGTGACGGAGGAGATTCCGGGACCGTTCAGCGTCCGATCGGCGGGTACCGCCTTGAGCGTGCGGCCCGGAGGAAGCTGCAGCCGACTCTCGGAGGTGTTGCTGAACAGGCGAGGAAAGAGGACGGGGACGGTTCGAGTCGGGTACTTGGCGATGTCCGTCAGGTCCTTGAAGCGGACGAGATACGGAGTCACGACTTCCCGCGCTCCGGCCCGGATGGTGAATCGTGGAACAGTGAACCGGATCGAGGCGGTCGCCGGGGCCTGGGGATCGGGCGGAACTTTCACATCCTGGCTCTGCACCACGGCCCCCGGGCAGAACCAGCTCATCACGAACGACAGGGCCTGCTCGCGCTGCGTCTGCTTGATCGACAGCAGGGCGATCATCAGATCGCGCCGCTCGCCCGAGGCCTGCAACTCGTAGGTTCCCTCGAGGGTCCCCGTCGGCTTGAGCTCGGCGGTGACACGAATGTGCAGGAGGTTCTTCTCTGCGGGAACGAGGGGGGTCTCAACCAAGTCCCCATGCCCGTCGTCCTTGACGACGAGGACGGTCACGCCCTGGTCGACCCAGGGCAGCTCTCCGTAGGGTGTGTCCTCGGCGGTCGGATCCATGAAGAAGTAGGTTCCATCCTCGCGCGGCACGGCGACGATCTCGTGATTGAAGGCCGGCGCGGGGGTGTCCCGATCGACCACGTCGACGTCCCGAGTCATGACGAGCACCGGGAAGCCTCGCAGGCCGACCGCGTGCATCAGGCTGATGAGAAGCGTCGCCTTGTCCTTGCAGTCGCCGTAGCGGTTTCGCAGAACATCGCCGCTGGCGTGCGGTTGCCAGCCGCCGATTCCGAGATAGATGGCGACGTAGTTCACCTTCTGCCGCACGAAATCGTAGAGACGCCGCGTCTTCTCTGCGGGGTCGGTGACTCCCACGGTCAACTCCGCGGCCATCTTCTCCACTTCCGGCGTCGGCTTGCTCCGATCGCGCCCGAGATCCCAGTCCCAGGCGGCGATGCCATCCCAGGTCGACGCGTCGATGCTGCGATCGTCCCATCGAATCTCCTTGGGGGTGATGATGATTCGGGGAACGACATCCGCGCCGGGGGGCGTGTAGGGCTCGGTCTTGAGGGCGGGGACGTCTTTCACCTGCCAGCGGTGCGTCACGATCCCACGCTCCTCCGAGTGGCTGTATTCGGGGGTTCCTCCGCGCACCGCAATCCTGATCGGATACGAGACCGGCACCACGAGCGTCACCGTCTTCCGCTTCACGGGCATGGGACCCTGCAGCGAGAACCAGTCGGGCAGGAAGAACAGGCTGCGGAACGATTGTTCGTACTCGAATTCGATCGTCGAGCCCGGCACGACGCCGCTGAAGTGAAGAGTCCGGACCTTGTCCTCGGAGTAGAGCTCGAACGACGTGTCCGCGCTCTCCGAGATCGCCTGCTTCTTCATCTCCACGCGTTTCCCGGAGGGAGGCGTGACGGCCCCGTGCAGATCACGAATCTGGATCCAGGGGTTGGAGCGAACCTCGACCGAATCGAAGGCGTCGATCCCGTTGACCGTCAGGACCTGCACGACCTCGCGGCGATGCAGGCGCGCCTGGTCGCCGGCCACGATCTCGATGTCGATACTCTCCTCGAGGACCACCGCGTCATCGGACACCTTGGTGTCGGCGGCGAGGGCGACGCCGGGTGCCGCGGAATCAAGAAACAGCAGGATCGAAAGGAGAGGGACACCCACCGACACTCCACGCGTGATCATGACGTGCTGGCCTCCCCGGGGACGGCCGTACAGTATTTGACAGACTCCGCGTGCGGGGTAGAATACCACCAAATCCGAACCTCCCGAATTCGGGACATGAGGTCGCCGATGATGCATCGCCTGCGTCGCGCAGTCCGTCCCCTTCGTATCGTCCCCGGGATCCTCCTGCTGCTGGGAGCAGCCTCCGGTTCGCCCTGTCTTGCCTCGAAGAAACCGGACGCGGGAGCGGGAGGTGAATGGCCGGAGATCACCCAGGCCGAGCGTGCGCTGACCAAGGTCGAGCAGGACCCGGAGGCCGACGCCGTCGTCCTGATCAACAGCCGAACCGGAAAGATCGCCCCCATGAGCAACGGCGAATGGGTGAACCAACTCACCTACCACTGGCGATTGAAGGTCTTGACAGAGCGAGGAAAGGGCCATGGCGAGGTGACACTGGGGGCGGACAAATACTCGCGCGTCTCCAATCTGCGGGCTCGCACGATCAAGGCCGATGGGACGATCGTTCCGGTTACCCCCGACCAGATCTTCGAGAAAGTCGTGCTCCAGGTTGGCAAGTACAAGCTGACGGAGACGGTGTTCAAGTTCCCGGCCGTCGAGCCCGGCGCGATTCTCGAATATCATTACGATCGGTTCAACAACAACCTTGTCTACATCACGCCCTGGTTCTTCGCAGGGGACGAATTCACCGTTCGTTCCAGGCTCACGCAGACCGTGCCGGGCGGCACGGCGTATACCGTCCTGTGCGATCTGTGCGGTGACGCCAAGCCCGAGATCAACGATTCGAACGAGGGCGGCGTGAAGGGAATGACGTACAGCATGGAGTTGCGCAACCTGCCGGGATATCGCCGGGAGGAGTTCATGCCTCCGGCGCGCGACGTCACGCCGCGGATGGAAATGATCATGCAGTCCCTGAAAAACCATTACTGGGAGGAGCTCAAGCGCCGGGACAGCCTGTTCACGGACTGGGCGTCGGTCGCGAAGTACACGTCGTATTTTTATCAAAGGGCGATCAAGAATGGCCAGCAGGCGCTCAAGCCCGTGGTGGATGGATGGACGCAGGGCGTTTCCGATCCCCAGCAGAAGATCAGCGCCATCACGGGGCATGTCCTGCGGGATTTCCGGCTGGCGAAACTCGACTATGTCGATCTGTATCCTGATCCGTTCGACTCGCTGCTGAAGGACAAGGTGGCGACGAATGGTGAAAAAGCCGTGCTGCTCATCGCCGCCTTGAAGCAGATCGGTGTCGATTCATACGCAGCGCTCGTGTCGGGAAAACAGGGGGGTTCGCTGAACCCGAAATTCGTCAGCCCCAGCCAGTTCACGCACACCGTGGTGGCGCTGCCGAGTCCCGACGGAACCTACCAGTGGATCGATCCAAGCGAGTCCTACGCCTCCTTCGGGTTCATGCCCTGGTTTGACGCGGGCGCCGACGCGCTGCTGCTCAAGGGTGAGCAGGGCGAGCTGATGACCCTGCCGGCCAAGAACGAGCTGAGCACGTCGCGTTACAAGGTGACGGTGAAGCCGCGCCCGGACGGCAAGGCCGACATCGAGGCCGAGCTGGAGTTCACCGGTCAGGACGCTGTCGACATGCGCGACGATCTCGTCCCCGCATCGGAGTCCGATCGGACCGCCTACATCAAGGACTGGTTGTCGGAGCGTCGATCGGGCGCCGTTCTCCAATCGCAGGCCATCGAGGATCTGGACGATGTCAACAAACCGATCCGGATCAAGGTGACATTCGAGGCGCCCGATCTCGTCACCAAGGCCGAGGATTTGCTGATCGTCCGGGGCTGCGTCCTGACCTGCCTGGATTCGAACCCGATCTCGAAGGGCAAGCGCCAGAACCCCGTCTACGTGGATCGGGGGTGGAACCGGGACGAAACCGTGGTCGTCGTTCCGCCCGCAGGGATGGCGGCCGCCCAGATGCCGCCTCCCGCCTCGGCGCGGTCCGTCATTGGAACCTATATGCTGAGCTGCAATTCAGCGGGCGAGGGAGGGGCCCGGTGCTCGCGGCAGTTCGTTGCGCGACGCAATCGCTGGGACTTCGACCAATTCTCGAACGTCCACACGATGTACGACAAGATCGTCGAGGGTGATCGCACGACCGTGGCTATCCAGAAGGCCGCTGCGTCCGCGGGCGGCCACTGACGGGGACCCATGCCCGCGCGATCGTCGAGGCGGACCGGACGGCGGTGGCGTTCCAGGAAGGGTCCTAGGAGCGCAGCGACTTCTCCAGTTTCGCGAGAGCGCGGTCGAGCCGGGCGACGAGATCGTCCATCTCGGCGGGCGTGATGGTGAAGGGGGGCGCGACGATGCAGTGGTCGCCGTCCTGGCCCTCGCGCGTGCCGGAGCCGGGATAGATCAGCAGCCCCTCGCCCAGGCAGTGCTCGTACAGGCGGCGCGACGCCCGGAGGGACGCGGGGAACGGCTCGCGGCTCTTGCGGTCCTTCACCATCTCGATCCCCCACATCATGCCGAGGCCGCGCACGTCGCCGACGATGCGGTGGCGGCGCAGGGCGAGGAGCTTCTCGCCCAGGACCTTGCCCATGCGGGCGGCGCGGGCGATGAGACGGTTCTTCCGCACGTAGTCGAGGACGGCGATGCCGACGGCGGCGGACAGAGGGTTGGCGCTGTATGTGAAGCCGTGCTCGAAATAGCCGCGCCCGCGCTCGAGCGCCTCGGGGATGAAGTCGCGCGCGATGACCGCGCCGAGGGGAGCGTAGCCGCCGGACAGGCCCTTGCCGACGACGATCATGTCGGGGACGACGTCCCAGTGATCGACGGCGAAGTTCCTGCCGGTGCGGCCGACGCCGGTCATCACCTCGTCCGCGATCAGAAGGACGTTGTGCTTGGTGCAGATCTCGCGCGCTCTCTTCCAGTAACCGTCGACGGCGGGCACCGCGCCGAGAGTGGCGCCGACGATCGGCTCGGCGAGGAACGCCGCGACGCTCTCGGGGCCCTCCTGGTGGATCGCCGTCTCGAGCTCCTCGATGCAGGCGATGCCGCAGGACGGGTACTTGAGCCCGTACGGGCAGCGGTAGCAATAGCACGGCGGGATGTGCGGCATCGGCGCGAACATCGGCGCGTACAGCTCGCGGCGCGCCACGTTGCCCGTCACCGACAGCGCCCCCATGGTGCTGCCGTGGTACGACTGCCAGCGGGCGATGATCTTCGACTTGCCGGGATAACCGGTCTCGACGTGGTACTGCCGCGCCAGCTTGAGGGCGGTCTCGATCGCCTCGCTCCCCCCGGAGACGAGGTAGACGCGACCGGTCTTCTTCATGTCGCCCGGAGCCAGCGCGGCCACGCGCTCGGCCAGACCCGCGGCTTCCCGGGTGATGAACTGCGAGGAATGCGCGAAGGCGAGGCGCTTCGCCTGCCGCGTCATCACCTCGGCGATCTCGGCCACGCCGTGGCCGATCGAGCAGACGACCGCGCCGCCGCAGCCGTCGAGGTACTTGCGACCGGCGCTGTCGTGGATCCAGATCCCCTCGGCACGGACCGCGACGGGGTAGGCTGTCTTCAGATTTCGCGGGAAGAGGTGCGTCGCGCCGGCGGAGGCGCCTTCGGCGTCCGCCGCCGCGCCGGGGGACTCGGCGGCCGAGGCGACCGACCCGGCCGGCCCCTTGACGATTCCCGGCGAGGGGCGCGAACGCGGCCGCGAGCCGGCCTGGCGTTCGCGCAGGAACGACTCGTCCTCCTCGTCGTCGTGGGGCTCGGGGTCGTCTTCCTCATCAGGCTCGCCGAGGAGCATGCCGATCTGCTCGGCCTCCTTGAGCGCTTCCTCGACCAGGAGCGCCGGCTCTTCGATCAGAGTCTTGAGGGAGGCGGCCGCCTTGGCCGTCGCCCTGACGAGCGCCGGTCCTTCGAGGATCGGCTTGACCGCGCGCGTCTTCTTCGGGGCCGTCTTGCGCCGCGCGCCGCGCGTCGCCCGCTTCGCGCTCCTGCGTCTTTCCGCGTGTCGTTTCATCGTCTCGTCCCTGCCGGCCCTAGGAAGCCTTGGATCGAAGGAAGATTCCCTGAGGATCGAGCTCTTTCCGGATGATCCGGATCTCCTCGGGGGTTGGCGGCGGGGTCTCCGTCAGGTCGTTCGCGACCTTCACGTCCCAGCCGATGTTGTCCTTGATCGTCGCGACGGTGACCCCGGGGTGGACCGACACGAGGACCATCTCGCGTGTCGTGGGGTCGAACCGGTACACCCCCATGTCGGTGATCACCAGCTCGGGGCCGCCCTTGAGCCCGAGGGTTTCGCGCTCGCGGCCGCCGCGCAGGTAGCCGGGGCTGGTGACGAAGTCCACGCGCTCCGGCAGCGTGCGCTTCGAATTGCCGATCGTGATCACGACCCTCTTCGCAAGGGCGGCGATCTCGCAGGCGCCGCCGCTGCCGGGCAGGCGCACCTTCGGCTTCCGGTAGTCGCCGATGACCGTCGAGTTGATGTTCCCGAAGCGATCGACCTGCGCCCCGCCCAGGAAGCCGACGTCGATGAGTCCGCGCTGAAGGTACAGGTTGAACACGTCGAGCATCGGCACGACGGCGAGCGACCCGGTCACGAGGCACGGGTCGCCGATCGAGATCGGCAGCCGCCTGGGCACGCAGCCGACGGCGCCCGACTCGTAGATCATGCAGATCCCGGACGCGTGCATGCGGTAGGCGAGGTTGACCGCCAGTGACGGGACGCCGATGCCGACGAAGACGACGTCGCCGTTCTTCAGCTCCTTGGCCGCCCGCGACACCATCAGCTCGGAGGTCGTGTAGTCCGGCATCGCCCCTGGACTCTCCTCAGAAACCGTAGTTGACCGGCGCGCACATCTGCCGATCGGCCTGGAGCCCGCCCACGCGCGCCCCCATCTTCCTGACGTAGGCGGCGCGGTCGGGAAGGCCGTGCACCCACTCGTCGAGATACCCCTGGAACGACGCCTCGTCGCGCGACACGGCGTCCCATTTCATGTAGAAGTCGTTGTCGCGATCGTACGCCCCCTGCACGAACGACGGGTGCGCCCCGAACGGCTCGTGCACCACGGCGCTGACGATGATCCCCGGGATGAGCGTGCGGTTCGGATCCGAGCGGATGACCGACGGATCGACGACCTCCTCCACCGACACGATGACGCGCTTGCTGGCGAAGGCCGCCTCCTTCTGCACGCCGTACAGGCCCCAGACCTGCGTGTTGCCGTCGGCGTCGGCCCGCTGCGCGTGCACGATCGTCACGTCCGGGTTCAGCGCCGGCACGCACCACAGATCCTCCTCGCCGTACGGCGAGCGCACCTTCTTGAACAGCGGGTTCGCCGCCGTCAGGTCGGTCCCCGGGTAGTTGCGCGTGGGCAGGAACGGCAGGTTCGACGCGCCCGCCATGAAGCGCAGCACCATTCCGAAGTGCGTGTACTCCTCGATCGCGAGCGGCCCCGGCTTCCCCTGCTCGACCGCGCGCCGGAAGGCGTGCAGCGGGCCGACACCGGGGTTGCCCGCCCACGAGAAGATCATCTTGCGGGCGCACCCCGCGAAGATGAGCTGGTCGTAGATCAGGTCCGGCGTCAGCCGGGCCAGGGTCAGATCGCGCTTCCGCTGCCGGATGATCTCGTGCCCGGCGGCGAACGGGATGAGGTGGGTGAACCCTTCCATGACGACGAGATCGCCGTCGCGCACGAAGCGCGCGATCGCGTCCTTCATCGTCATGAGCTTGGCCATCGCGATCTCCGTCGTCCCGGCAGGAGACGGCCCGAAGTGCCCCGTGGACAAGAGGTTTGGGTCTGCGCGGGGGCGGAATCATAGCACAGGTGCGGCGCGCGCCGGGGCGGCGCAGGGCGGTCTGAACATGCGCGAAGACGCGCCGGGGAGGGGGTGGACTCTGGCATAATGCCCGGCGTTCACGGGGAGGAAGCGACGATGGCGGCACGCGATGCACTCCGAGGGGCGACGCGTTGCGCCGGCCTGGCGATGGCGCTCTTTCTCGCGGCGGCGTGCGGCGGCCGGACGCAGGAACAGCCGGCCGCGGCGGCCCCGCTCGAACCGGTTCCGGCCCACGCGCTGGCGATGCCGGGACAGCAGGCGCCGCCGGGTAACGAGGCGACGCAGGAGGGCGCGCCGGCGGGCGAAGTGCGCTGGACCGCCCCGAAGGAGTGGATCGAGGTGACGCCGTCGTCGCAGATGCGCCGGGCGCAGTACCGTCTTCCCGCGGTGTCCACCGACAAGGAGGACGGCGAGTGCGTCGTCTACTACTTCGGGGCGGGACAGGGCGGCGACGCGCAGGCGAACATCCAGAGGTGGGTGGCGCAGTTCAGCGGACCCGGATCGGAATCGCCCCGCACCACCGAGATCAAGGTGGGCGACCTCAAGGTGAGCCGCGTCGAGGTCGGCGGGACCTACACGCCGTCGCCGATGTCGATGATGGGCGGCCCCCCGCCGCAGCCGAAACCGGGCTCCATCCTGCTCGGGGCGATCGTGCCGGGACCGGACTCCAACTGGTTCTTCAAGTGCACCGGCCCCGAGAAGACCATGAAGGCCAACGAAGACCGCTTCGACTCGCTCCTGGGCTCGCTTCAGATCAAGCACTGAACCCAAGAGGCCTCACACGTTCCGAAGCGCCAGCACCTCGCGCGCCGGCGTCCGGTCGCCGGTGCACGAGATCCGGCGGGGCGCCTGCACGTACAGAAGCCTGAATCCGGCGGTCCCGTATAGACGCACGATTCGATCCGTCGCCTGGTTCGACAGCACCACCGGACCCCTGTGCACCGAGAGCCTGTCGACGAGCCGGACCTGGTCGTCCCAGGAGAACCCCTCCTTGGCGTACTGCGTGAACTCCACGTCGTAGGGCGGGTCGGCGTAGACGAAGTCCCCCTTCTCGAGAGGAACCTTCTCGAAGTCCACGCTGATGAAGTCCCAGCGCGCGAAGGTTCTCCGGTAGCGCGTGAAGTCGCGCGTGTACGTGATCCTGGCGTACCGGCCGAAGGGAACGTTGAAACTTCCCCGCCGGTTGAACCGGCACAGGCCGTTGTATCCCGTCCGGTTGAGGTAATAGAAGAGCCCCGCCGCCTCGCGGCCCTCCTCCCTGCCGCGCGCCAGAAGCGCGTTGAATCGCGCGCGGCGCGCGTAGAACATCGTCTCGTCATTCTTCATCGTCTGCGTGATCACCAGACCGTGCTTCAGGCGGCGATAGAAGGCGATGACATGCGGGTTGATGTCGTTGAGCAGCGCGCGCCCCGGGGCGAGGCCCAGGCTGACCGCGAGGCCGCCGCAGAAGGGCTCGACGAGGCGTCTTTGAGCGTGGGCCGCCCAGAGGGGACGCAGATGCGGCACCTGCCAGCGCTTCCCCCCCGCCCACTTGAGCGGCGGCCGCGGCGGCTGGAGGTCCTCGATCTCCCCGGTGCGGCTCCCCGGGGCGGTCGACCCACGAGCCGCCGGGTTCTCGCGCTTCGGAATCTGGAGTGTCGGCACTAGGAGTGTGTCCGAGTAATGACATGGGTAGCGTTCGTGGCGCCGCGGGGTCGGCCGCGAGGCGCCGCGACGACCGCGATGTGAGTCATCGCGGAGGAGCGGCAACGACGTGGACGGCCCCGCGCCGCCACGAA
>WNGH01001036.1_pt1 | contig 29946 bp, 30 predicted proteins | sample 5400631 | NCBI WGS metagenome assembly WNGH01 (sample SAMN13153373, study PRJNA577476) | soil metagenome | isolation source: 115 cm soil or saprolite under Garry oak tree replicate 1 | place: USA:California | collected 2016-06-15
ATATGGATAGAGACGACGCATCCTTATATTTTAAACAGGTTTCACTTTTTGCTGACCTGGCCGATGAAGATATTCGTCAACTGATGGCTGCGGCAAAGAAACGCACGTTCCGCCCTGGTGAGGTAATTTTCCACCGCGACGATGTTGGCCAGGTGCTCTATGTAATCAAAGAGGGCAAAGTCAATATCTGCCTGATTAGCCCCGAGGGCCAGGAGATTTCGCTGGTGGTCTTAGGAAAAGGTGACTGTTTCGGCGAGTTAGCGATTCTCGACAGATTGCCGCGCTCGGCTGACGCCATCGCCATTGACCGGGTAGAGTGCTACACACTGCAGCGCAGCGACTTCCACAATGCCATTATGAAAAGTCCCAAGATTGCCATTGAGGTGTTGGAGGTTCTCTCCAGGCGGCTACGTAAGACGGATGATAAGGTGGAAGACCTGGTGGTGTTGGATGTGTATGCGCGGGTAGCCAAGAAGCTGTTGGAGCTTGCAACTGAACATGGGGTCCAGGTGGAGAACGGGACCCGCATCGATATGCGCCTGACCCAACAAGACATTGCTTCTATGGTTGGAGCATCACGCGAGAGCGTCAACAAAGTCATGGGCTATTTTACAGATAAGCGCTACATCAGCACGGATAAGCATAAGATTACTTTGCATCGCATGGATGAATTGAGGCAGAGAATCTACTAGGTTGCTTCACCTGTTGGGTGGCAGGGTACTGCTGCGAGATGGTGTCATGATTGTGTGGCACGGAGGGAAAGCAGCGTGTTATACCCGATCGTACTGAAGGGACTGAGCATTCTTGGGAAGAACGATCACGACGCAAGACGATCAACCAAAACCACGCGGGGAGCCTGCTTCCCCGACAGCCAATGGAGTTACGACGACGCTTCCCAGCCAGAGACTGGCAGACCGCGTACTCGCTTTAATAGCCGCTCTACGTCCCCAGCAATGGATTAAAAACCTGGCACTCTTCGTCGGCATTCTCTTCTCGCAGCGCCTGTTTGTTCCTCTATCATTTGAGCGCACAGCGCTTGCCTTTGCTGCTTTCTGCATGACCTCCAGCAGCATCTACCTGCTCAACGACTTGCTCGACCTGGAGAACGATAGGCAACATCCCCTGAAGTGTAAACGGCCGCTGGCTTCAGGCAGGTTACCGCCTTCATGGGCCATTGGAGCTATGGGCGTGCTGGTGCTAGCCAGTGGAGGATTAACGCTATCGATCTTTCGCATTCCTATAGGGCAAAGCAGCGATACCTTTGCGCATTATGGCGGCGGCAATTTGCTGTTTGCACTGACGATTGCTTCTTATCTGCTCCTGATGGTGCTATACAGTGTGAGACTAAAGCATGTGGTCCTGCTCGATGTTTTTATCATAGCTGGCGGTTTCTTTCTACGCATCCTGGCAGGGGCAGTAGTGATCTCTGTCTCCATTTCACCCTGGCTCTACCTGGTAGCCATCCTCCTCTCACTTTTCCTTGCCTTGAGCAAGCGACGCCACGAACTAGTCATACTGCAGGAACAGGCCAGCAGCCACCGGCAGATCCTCAAAGAATATAGTTTGCCCATGCTGGACCAGATGATCACCATTGTCACGGCTGCTACGCTGATGGCCTACAGCCTGTATACATTCCAGGGGCCGACGGGTAATCATCGTCTCATGCTGACTATTCCCCTGGTGCTTTACGGGATGTTCCGCTACCTATATTTGATCTATATGCACAAGGAAGGCGGCAGCCCCGAGGAGATACTATTACGTGACCGGCACATGCTCGGAACCGTTTTGTTGTGTACAGTCATAATCATTATAGTGCTCTATGTACTGCCCAAGTAGGAGATCATTTGTTTGCTTACTCGTAAACTACGTACTGGAGTAGTATTTTCATTGGTACTGGCATTTGCTGTTATTGTGGCCGTGGCGCTCTACGCGGATGCTCCGCGCCTGGTTGCAGCACTCGTTCATTTCCGCTGGGAATACCTGCCATTGATCCTGGGGCTGACCCTCTTCAACTACTCCTGGCGTTTCGTTAAGTGGCAGTACTACCTCAAACGTCTCGAGGTGAGTATTCACTGGTCTAAAAGCCTGTTGATCTTCGTATCCGGCCTTTCCATGGCTATCACGCCTGCGAAGGTGGGTGAACTAGTGAAGTCTTATCTGTTGAAACGAGAGACGGGAGCGGCAATCAGCCACACGTCACCGATCATAGTAGCAGAACGGCTCACCGATGGTATTGCTATGCTTGTGCTGGCATCGGCCGGCCTGGTACTCTACCGCTTTGGCTGGGAGATCTTGCTCGCGCTGTTATTACCTGGCCTGGCAGGGATTCTGTGTGTTCAGAATCGCCGATTAATGCTGGCGCTGCTCGGGCGAAGCGAACGGTTACCGGTTCTGCCACGATTTGTTCACTTGATTCGTGCTTTCTATGAAAGTGCTTACGCACTATTACGGTGGCGGCCTCTCTTGCTGGCAATCCTTATTGGCCTGATTTCATGGTCAGGGGAATGCGGAGCACTCTATTTTGTTTTCACCGGATTGGGAGTAACTCCCGGCGTAGACTTATTTATTAAAGCTACCTTCATTCTTGCATTTGCATCGCTGGTGGGATCAGCCTCTGGTCTACCAGGCGGCCTGGGGGCAGCAGAAGGTAGTATCCTGGGCCTTACGCTCCTGCTGGTATCAACCTCGGCAACACTGGGAGCCGCAGCCACACTGCTCATCCGTTTTTGCACGCTCTGGTTCGGACTGGGGTTGGGAGTTATTGCTTTGCTCGTCTTTTCAGCGACAGGGCATACTCCCCTATTCAGGAAAAACGATGACAGCGAGGATCAGCAGAGCGTTATTAGCGTAATGCCATTGGAATTGGAAAACCAGCAAGCGACTTAGCAAACAGTACCCGTATCAGCGAACACTGGAGACAAAGTTTAATGAAAACATTGATCATCATTCCTACATACAACGAGGTGGAAAATCTGCCACCGCTGCTGAAAGAAATCTTTGAGCACTCACCTGAAACCGATGTGTTGATTGTGGACGACAATTCGCCGGACGGTACAGGTGAACTTGCAGACAAGATACATGACGAGAATCCAAAGGTGCAGGTAATACACCGCTCCGGTAAGCTCGGTCTCGGCACTGCCTATATTGCTGGCTTCAAGTATGCTATCGAGCACGATTATGATGCGGCCTTCGAGATGGATGCTGATTTCTCGCACGATCCCAAGTATCTACCTGATTTTCTGAAAACTATCGGGCAGGCAGACCTGGTAATTGGCTCGCGGTATATTCGAGGTGGAAGTACTCCCAACTGGTCGCTGCTGCGCCGCTTCATCAGTGGTGGTGGCAATATCTATGCTCGCTTTATGCTTGGCATGCCAGTGCATGATGCCACGGCTGGATTTCGTTGTTACCGCACTTGCGTGCTGCGCAGTATCGATCTCGACACGGTCCAGTCACAGGGCTACGCCTTCCAGATCGAGATGGCCTATAGAGTTACGCAGCATGGTTTCAGGATCGTTGAAATTCCCATTAGCTTTCTAGATCGACGGGTGGGAAAATCTAAGATGTCGCGCAAGATCTTCATCGAGGGTTTTCTCTGGGTGCTGCGGGCACGCTTCAGTAAGCAGTATGCCAGACATCTAACCGCCACTCCAGAGCACGATGTGATTTCTCCTGCTAGCAGGCAGGAAACGCAGGAGGAGCAACTCCCTTCGGCTGCAAAGAAATAGTGTCAAAGACCGCCGCGCTACCCTCGGCGTGACGGTCCCTTTTTCTTATGATGGGATGAGCGCTTTGGCTGTGGTTGATCAGCGGGGTCATACGCGGGGTCAAGACCATATGCACGGCGCATGGCCTGGCGATGGCGGGCCCGACGCGCAACATCGCGAGGAGCTGCATTCAATTCGCTGGCTAGCTGGCTTGTAGTATGTGCTCCTCCACCTTGCCTGGCAACTGACTGCTGTACTTCCCTGTCATCACTGTACATCTCCACTTCTCGCCCGGCTGCCCGTGCCTGGGCGGCTAAACGGGCGATGACGCTATCGGCGGTTTCACTGTGACGAGAATAGATGATACGTACCCGGCGGTCGTGACTTACTTGCTCGCTAGCGCCACTCCCATCGAAGATGACGATTACCTGGTGCGGCGTATGGCGGTAGCGATTGACGAGTTGGGAGATTAGTAGGTCGCGGGCGGCTGCAAGGCTCTTCGCTTCGACAGTCCGAAGTGAAGGGGTATTTTTAATCACGTTATAGCCATCGACCAGGATATCACGCCCCACGGTGGCATCCTTTTTTGCTGCATTTCTTAATAAAAGTTCTGGCGTGTCATGTGCAAAAGATATGCGATTTCGCTGCGGATGTCAACATGCAACGGTTGTTTTCATCAGACTTTTGACAGTTGGTGAATACTCCGCCCAGGGAACTATTACGGCAATGGCGAGCCAGGCTACTGTTCTCAGATGTTTGCTGTGAAAAGTTTGAAGCCCATGAGATAGGGAACTCTAAGGAGAGAAACGAGGAATATCCAGAAATTGGTTGCAGGAAGGCTTGACAGGATAATCTTCCCTCTGGTATGATCATATACGCACCAGAAGGATCAACTGAACTGAAGGTGCGCCAGGAGCCGTGGTGTAGTGGCCTAACATGTCTGCCTGTCACGCAGAAGATCGCGGGTTCGAATCCCGTCGGTTCCGCGTGGTCTGTCACCAGCAGGCCCCTGGTCTCATCAAACTCAACAATCCCGTTCAGCATCCGTAAAACCGGGAGAAACGCTGGACGGGGTTTTAGTGCGGCGATGATCTTGTTCTCCAGATCATAATAGAGGCCACCCGGCTCCAGGACAATGGCCACCATCTCGTAGCGTTCTTCGACGGTCGCCACATCCCATAGGGCAGCCATGCCCGGCAGGTGCTCCCCTGCCTCGATCACCTCGCCATACGTGACTCCGTCCACTTCCGGGGCATCGAGCTGTTTGAGTGCAAGCTCGACGGCTGCCATCTCGCCTTGAAACTCTTCTTCATCGATGTAGCCTTCCTTGTAGAGCTTGATCGTACGCGACTTCTTGAGCTTCAGGCGTTCTTTCTCCCGCTCCACGGTTTCAGGGGTGACCCCTGCGGCGAGGGCCTGCGCCACCATATCGCGGCGGATGACCTCACGCCAATTCTCAGGCAACTGCAAGCTCTTGAGCAGATCGCCAAACTGCTCATCCACTAAGTCGATGCGCACCATGAGGTTGCCGCCAGCAGGACACGGAAGACGACGCGCTTTGGCCGCATCGCGATAGTATTGCCGCCGGTTGTCAGGCGTATTGCCCGTATCACAGCGCAACTTCAGACCGCAATGGATACAGGAGATATAGCCTGCAAATTGATACACATGCTTGACCTGTTCTGTGCGCGTGCTGGCATGGTGCATCGATTGGGTCATCGCACGGATCTGCTGCCACTCGTCATACGTGAATATTGCCGGATGCAACCCGCGATAGCGCTGCTCCTTATACTTGACGGTGCCCCGGTCATCGCCTGGGGCATAGGCCGCATAAAACTCATTGCGTAGCATGGCGGTCACCGTGTCTTTGGTAAAGAGCCGGGCACCAAAGCGCTTACTGCCGGTGCGATAGCCTGCCTCATTCAGCGCATCAGCGATCTTGTCAGCCTCGACCCCCTTCATGCGCAGTTCTCCGAATAGACGAACGCCCAGGTACTCTTCGGGGTCAAACTCCGGCGGTGCTTTTGGACCGGTCGAACGATACCCGAAAGGAATATCGCCATTATAGAGTCCTTGCGCCACCCGCTCGCTTTTCCCTTTGCTCGTATGCTTGGCGAGCATATCGGAGAAGTAGGCCGCGAAGGCTGCCAGAATGGTGAGCTGGAGCATCCCTTCCGGCGTCGAGTAGTCGATATGTTCGGACAACGAAATGAACGCGGTACGAGAGAGCGAGAGGATACGAAAACTTTGCAGGGTGACCATGACGTTACGTGACCAGCGATCGAGGGTATGGACGAACACAATCACTTTCCCTGGATTGGCTTGTACATAATCGAGGAGTCGCTTAAACTCGGGGCGCTTGGCGATCTGCTCCCCGCGTGCGCTCCGCTCGTCGTCCTCAAAAAAGATCGGCTCCGGGAGATCACGTAATTTCGCCGCTTCTCGGATGGCTCGCTTCTGGGCATCGATGCTGTAGTTATCTTTCTGCATCTCGCTCGAACGCCGCACATAGCCAACCACAATAATAGCGGAGTTGTTTGAATTATCCAGCTGTATCATGCATCTTTCCTCTCTTCCATGTTTGCCGCTCTCTCCGTACCGTCTGTGCCCTGGCCATAGAGAGCGTTCGCAGTCTTCTTCTTTTTCGCTCAGTGTTTTTCTGCAGCTTCAGTCGCCAGATCGATAGCCTTGAGCTGTTCGATGAGCATGGCATCAGCCCTGGCATCCCTGGTTAACCGCTCGAGGCTGGCTACCACGAGCACATCGATGAAGCCTTGTTGGGCGGCTCTTCTGAGGCGTTCTAGTTCAGGACGATCTGGATCAACTGTTCCTTCCCCTATCTCATAGTAAATCTGATCTTCTGAAAGCGTGTAACTGTGCTGAGCACAGTAGGCTTTGCAGAGGTCAATCTGCGTCTGGATTGAGTTTGTACCACCTAACTGCTTGAGCTGGTAACTCCTGGTGTAGATCGCGGCCCGTTTTAGAGGTTCAGAACGATCAGGCTGCATCATGGGTTCCTCCTGTTTCTCGTCTTTCTGATGGAGATGATAGAGAGAGTAATCCTCTGACACGTGGATTTTTCTCTCTCAAACAACGCATCAGAATACGTGCAAATAATGCACAAAATGCTATGACATCCGATGATAGGTGTTCTTGTTGTTGAATGGCTTCTTTGTGCTCATCTGACATGTGTTGCACTCCTTGCTTTCGTGAAAGGCAGCTTGCCGCTGTCAATGTCGTTTCTGCAAGGAGCATACCTACTCGTACCAGGAAGGACTCAGGAATCTTCTGGAGAGCATCCGGAAATGAGGCGGAAAACCTTTAGAAAATACCTGGGAATCATCCGGGAACCAAACGGCAATACAAGTATATCAAGAGAAAACGAGTACATCATAAAATCTGTAGGGAGCTGGGAAAGCAGCAAGCTCCTTGTACGCCTGCTGGATCAACTCGGTGGACGTCAGCTGGTCTGGGGTTGGAGTACGCATCTCGTTCATATGGCTATCTCCTGCCGTGCCTTCCGCGACAGGCGGCACACCATTTGCGAGGCGAGGTGGCACCCAACTAATGCCTGGATGACATGTTCCAGCGACTCACCTGGACCGAAATCTTGCTGCATGGAGCCTACCAGGTGCGCGACATCAGCCAACGTTGGATCGTTCCAAGCGGCCATAAGCACCTGGAGATGCTGCAAGGCCCCGATTGTGCGCGTAAGGTCATCGATATAGGTTGGAGTGATGGCATAGGTCTGCTCAGAGGTGTATATCATCGCCATCACCTCACCATCCACTGGGACCTGCAAAACCCGATCTTATATGCTACGAGGACGAACAGGGTTGATACGTCCATGTATTTCCTCTCTTCCCTGTGGCTTTACACTGTGAATTTCGCGTATTCATCCGGGTGAAACGTCGCCTCAGCATGGCCGTTGCTGTGCCTATGCTGGTGGTGTTCCTGGCGCGAAACCCCTTCGTTTTCCTCTGTCTTTTGACGGGCCTTCTGGTAGGCACTGATGCTGCTCGCCAGGATGAGTTTCTTGTTGCGTCCGGGGCTGCGCAATTTCTTGGTATTGCGCAATTCACGCACATAACTTTCGCTCAGACCGAGCATCGTTGCCGCCTCTTTTACGGTGACACTGAGCGTCGGATTAGAGCCGTCTCGCGTGGGTGCTCGTGCGGATGTTTTGCTCTCGTTTTCACTCCTCTCCATTCCGTCGTCAGGTGTTGCGTGTTTCCCAGGTATCGCCAGTGTTTTCTGGCTGCGATTCGACGTGGTATACTCCAGCGTTTCATCCTCGAAAATATCTGCATCATCTCCATCGTTGGCCCCGTCGTTTCCTGTTGTTGCTCGAGCGCTGTGCTGGCAGCTTTTACTGGCGCTATAGGCGGGCCATACCTCCATCGCTTTGAGTCTCCAAAATCGCGCGGAAGCTTCACGTCGAAGACCCAGGTACGCAGCCAGTTGTGTATCTGCTCCAGGCGCCCAATTGTCTACCAATTCCTGGTGTTCGGCGAGGAACTGCAGCGTTTGTTCCAGCTTCTCGGGGAGCGTTTCTTGTAGCAAGGCGGGTGCTGCTTGTTCGCGTAAGCCTTTGACCTCCTGTGCTGCCGCCTTTGCCTCTATCGCCAGCTCTTTTGCTCGCTGGATCATGCTTGGCTTTTTCATACGGGCTTTCGCTGCATCCAGGCGGCTTTGTTGCTCTGTCAGGGCTTCAAGCCGGTCAGCTTCTTGCGCCAATTCCTCTGCCGTTTGCTTTTTCGTAGAGAAGAATTCAGCAACCAGACTGTACGCGAGATTGAGGAACGCGAACGAGGAGGCCAGGATGGGATTGATGGTCTCCAGAATGACGTTTGTCGTCAGGTTGGTGCTCTGGTAGCGTTGAGCGTATTCCCAGTTGACAAGCCAGCTAAAGGCAGTGAGGGCAATAATGAAGAACCAGACAAGGCCAAATGCAAGCCCTGGCATGTTCTTGCGAAAGAACATCACGCCGATCGTGAGCACCAGGGCGGTCACGTCAATGCTGATGGCTAGGGTGTAAGAACCCATCCAGCCGCTCCCCTCTGGCTCAAAATTGTGGAAGAATGTCGCAATATGGTGGATGGACGCCCACAGGAAAGCGCCGTAGGCGAACAGGAAGACGCCGCGGATGCAATTGCGAAAGATGGTTTCCTTTGTCACGGTTGAGTCTCCTTTGCTGTGTCCCGGTGAATAGGTGGGTAGGTGGGCGGGTGGGTGATGCTGTTTTTTCCCTTCAAGATGCTCTGGCTGGAGCGTTCTCCAAGCACCCACCTACCTACCTACCCGCCTACCCACCTGCCGACGCTTTCGGCTGACCTTTCATCATGCCCTTGATGTCCTCATAGAATTTGCGCGCCCAGTTCTCTCTGCAGTCAAAGCCTTTCGCAATGAGCGCGTTTTGTAAGTTGTTCCGAGAGGGGTTCTGTCCAGCTTCAACCAGCTCATTCCAGCATGTGATCGCGTCTTTGAGGGTGGGCTGCGGCTTTTGCTCGGTTCGCACTGGTAAGACCGTGATGTTAGCTAGTTCAGGTTTTTCCTCAGACACTGCTGCAGTTGGGCTCTCCTTGTTCGTGACCTGCTCTACTGGCGCCTCTCCAATGAGCCTGCGTGTTTTGAGCTGCTTCATGAGTTCGATGGCCGTCTCTTTGTCGAGGTGCATGGCCCGCGCGAGATCCCGGTGAGACATTCCCGGCCGGTACAGTTCCAGCGCTCTGCGTAGCTGGGCAGGAATGGTTGCAGTGAAGCCTCCAGTTGAAGAAGCACGTGCTCTGGAGGCGTGTGCTGGAGCAGCGGGCGCAGGTGGTGTGACTTCGACCGGGCGGGTGATGGACGCGAGTAGCTCGGGGGGAATGCGCCCCACAAGGTTGTTCAGGGCCTGTGTGACCCCTGGCGTGTGGCTAATGTGGCGGCTCTCTCGCTGGTAGAATTGGACGATCAGTCGTTTCCCGCCCATACAGACGACCATGCGTCCCTTGCTCAGTCCGCGGATACCCTGGTCAGAGATGATGTCTGGACTGACATACTCACGGTACCGCTTGATGTCGTTGTCAAGGTCTGCCTTGCCAAAGATGCGCGTCTCGCAGCCGGCAATGACATCCTTGTGGACTTTCGGGATGCGCTGCGCTGCGAAAAACGGCACCACGCCATATTTGCGTCCTGTCGTCGCGACAACAGTGAGGGTATCGAGCAGGTCTTTCGCGGTCACCGGCGACAAGTAGGACGGTGGATTCTGGGGTGCCCAGAGGTGTGTTTCATCCAGGCCAATCAGACATGGCAGGCGCTTGTGTGGATCGATGGCGGATTGCGCGTTCATGAGATCCTTGATGGTCTTTGCGATGAGTTGGCCGGCTAGTTCGTAGTTGATAAATGCCTCGCCAGATCGCCGGCACTGTTGCAAATCAATCACCACCTGCATGCGACGCTTGACCACGTGAGCCATGCTGGGCATCGCTTCTGGCAAAGCGATGAGTCCTCGTGGACATATCCCATCCTCAACGATGCTTTTCCAGTCGCCTGCAATATCGAAAATCACCACAGCCAGGTGAAACTGCGTGATGTATTGCTCCAGGAACAGGGCGAGGGTGACGGTCTTGCCTGATCCTGGGATGCCGACGACAAAGACGCCGGTTGTGAGCGGCTCGTTCGCGTCAGGTTGGAAGTTGTCGGCAAGGTGCAGGCGGCGGCGCGGGTTCTCACCAATAATGGCAGCAACCTTGCCGCTTGTCGATTTGGCCTCTTCGCCGATCTCGCGATCCAGCTCGGCCTCGTCCACCAACCGGGTGTCATCGTCTGCTCTGACGCCGGGGAGCAGGCGGGTATATTTGTCGTCGTCGAAGAGTTCGGGGACGGCATAGGGGTTGGTGGCGAGCAACGCATCCACCTCGGTGGTCGAGGCGAAGCTTACGCCATCCACACCTCGCGTCTCTAGCTTCATGGCTCCGGCACCCATGTACTGGAAGAACTCGGCCATCGCCTCACGACGTTCAGAGATCCACTCGGCGGTAAACTTGACCACGAGGTAGGCCAGCAGAACGAGGAGCAACCCGCCGAAAATGCAGAAGCATGTGCCTTCCAAGCCCCAACCAAGTTTTTGGGCTTTGGGGATGAGGACAGCCAGAAAGCCAAAGTAGGCCAGGATGAAGAAACCTTCTTTCCATTTCTCAAGAACCTTCATCTCACTTGCCCTCCCGTGCGTTGTGCAGCTTCATCGCGAGCAGTTCGGCATAGAGTTTGTAGGCTTTCCAGTTCTGGAAGCTGATCTTGGCTGCCCAGTGCCGCTCCAGCGACACGGAGAGGATGATGGTGGACACGGCGTACAGGGAGAGCGTGTACATCAGGATGAGGAACGAATTGTCGGTCAGCACGGTGATAAAGGTGAAATCACCGACCGTATCCATAATGAAGCTGATGGCGCTCCACGCTAAGAGCAGGCGATGATGGCCGACCAGCTGCACGGCAGTGGCTTTCACTGCCTGCATCCCGTCGCCAACCTTAACCTTCTGCTCCTTGAACTCCTTATGCACGCGGAAAACGAAGAACAGGACACCCAACTGGAACGAGATCGCCATGCCGATACTGACAAAGAGGGCTCCCGTGGTCGCGGCCGCCTGTCCATGCTGATCCAGGCTCTTGTAGACGGTCCCCTGAGAGAACAATGTGAAAAAGGCGATGACCGAAGTCACGACCTGCCAGATGTTGGCTGAGATGCCGCCGATGATGCCGATCATGGCCAGCGAGTAGGCGAACCAGGGGGGATGATGCACCGATTCGGAATCGGCCTCAAACGGCTTGAACCCTTTTGGCTCTTGTGGCTGCGTTTGTGCTGTTGTTGCCATGAAGATAGCCTCCTGTTAGCTCATTTGTTCGATTGCACTAACAGGAGGCTCTGGTAAAATGGCCTCATGTCAGCGCTCATGACGTACTGTCCGTTAACTGTGCTAGGTTGATTGCTGGCTACGCTGCCCTGCTCTATCAGTGCCGCTGTAAAGGTCCGTTTCAGCAATCTCTAGTGAGAAGTGTAGATCAAGATTGAACCTGGAACCCGTCAGTTATCCTTCACTTAACCTTGACTTTTGACGGGTTGAGATGCTTGACCAGCCAATAGTGACGAGCTATCCTTCACTATTTAGAACTAACTACGATCTTAATAACTCTATATAGTAATGATTATACTAATTAGTTCTGATTTGTCAAGGGCAAAAACCCTATGAGGACGAAGTTGTGTTATAATGACGGTATGTGATCTTGAATATGACGAGGTTCTGGGAATGCTCAAGGCGGTACTGAAAAACATTGAGACCAACAGAGAATGCGTGACGACCTCGCAAGCGGCTGAACAGTCAGGCTTAAGCAGGGTGTATCTTGCTCGTTTACTCAGAGAAGAGACGGTAGAGGGGTTTCAGTTAGCACGCGATTGGTTTATCTACACCGACTCGTTAGAACAGTTCTTAGCGACTCCGCGTAAGTCTGGACCAAAGGGGCCGATCAAAAGGACTGGTCAAGCAAAACAGCAGGACACCACTCAAAGCGCGTAATGCTCAATGAAGATTTGTAGGCGTCATGGTAGAATGAGGAAGCGTAACCGTCAACCAGGATGACCTCCGAGCGCGGATGAAAGGCATCGTCTATGAGCAATCTGTTGTTACGCACGGCAAGGCAGCAAAAAGGGTGGAACCAACAGCAGCTAGCCGATTTTTCAGAACTCTCGGTGTCCACCATTGAACGCGCAGAGCGTGGAGAGTCGATCAGAGTCGATAGCATCCAGCGGTTATGTGCATGTCTCCACAAAACACCCGAACAACTTGGCTTGTTGAATGGAGACCATGAAGAGAGTGTTAACGACGATATGAACAGACGCCAAACGCTTCAAATCCTTGGCGCTGGAACGGCTCTTCTTGTTGGGATTCCACCTACCAGCCTTCACCCACAAGAGATTGAAATGCTTTTTACCCGCAAAATGACGCGGCTCCAAACCTGGATCGTCGAGGGATTAGAAGATGGAACGCGGCTACGCTGGCAACTGTACTATACCAGTCGGAACACGTTGACCGAAGATGGACTGCTGAACCAAATCATGAAACTAGAGCTGCTTGCTGACGATGGAGGAAAAGACCATGCGAGAATTTGTCAGGTGCTCGCACAAAATTACCAGCTTGCAGGCAGTCTCGCACGGGACCAATTCCGCTACCATGAAGCGGAGGGATATTTTCAGAAAGCCCAGTACATAGTTTCTGAAACGAATTTACCTGATCTTTCTGCCTCTGCTCTTGCCCGTCATGGATTGGTCTTTTTGCGTCAAGAGCGAATTGAAAAAGCCCTCAAACTGTATCAAAACGCCCGTGACGCAGCCAAGCATGCCGAACCATACACAAAAGCCTATGTGCTCTCAGGATTAGCGGAAGCGGAAGCCCGCAATGGACACGCATCAGAGTGCTATCGCCTGTTAGATCAAGCTGAACAACTCCTTGACCGAGTGCAGTCTGTTCCCCTGGAAGAAGACTTTGCCTACGTGCAGTTAACTATGCAATCCCTGCAAGACTCACGGGGGGAATGCCTCGTCCTTCTTGGGGAGCCGCTCAAAGGGCTTGACTACCTGCGTGCCGCCGAAGGTCAGCTTGACCAAAAGATGAGCCGTAATCATTGCCGATTGCTGATGCAGCAATCCGAGGCATTTCTTGCCGCCAATCAGCCCGATCAATGCGTGAAGCTCGCAGTAAAAGGACTGCACATTGCACACCAGCTTGAAAGCAAAAGCAATATCAATTGGTCCCGTGAGATCTATACAAAATTGCGACAGTCCAAGTGGAAGAATGAGCCAGTCGTCGAAGAGCTACAGGCGGCTATTAGTCAAGCGTAGGAAGGCATCACCTATGGTAGAGCAGCACCCCCAATCCGTTCAATTAGGGCAGGCAAAGCTGCCAAGCAGCCGTATTGGCATTGGCACCTGGGCTATCGGTGGAGGATGGGGGCCACAGCCAGAGGCACGGTCATTAGAGGCGCTCCATCTCGCCCTCTCAATGGGCTGTCTTCTCATCGACACGGCCCCGCTCTACGGCAATGGGCGAGCAGAACGACTCGTCGCACAAGCAATGAAAGAGCATGGAACACGGGTTACCGTGCTGACAAAGATCCACCCACTTGACTATTGTTGGGCACCGGCTCCTGGAACACCTGTTACAAGCATTTATCCTTCCAAGCATATTCTTGAGCAAGTGGAAGGAAGTCTGCACAGGCTCCAAGTTGAGAGTCTTGATTGCCTGCTCTTTCAAACGTGGTGTCCTGGGTGGGCGCATGATCTCACGTGGCACGAAACCATCACACAACTCCAAAGGCAAGGGAAAATTCGTACTTTTGGGATCTCAGTCAGTGATCACCGTCCAGACGATGCAAACGATGTGGTAGAGGCTGGCCTGGTCGATATCATTGAGGCATCGTACAGCATTCTTGACCAGCGGGCGTCTGAGCGCCTCTTTCCTCTTGCCGAGCGTCATCACGTCAGCATTATTGCACGCAGCCCTTTAGCCTCCGGCGCATTAGCCGAAGACTGGCATGAAGGGATGCAATTCCAGAAAGGTGATTGGCGGCGGCGGGTGTTCCGAGGCGATGTCTTGCGCAGAACAGTCAGTCGAGTTGCTCGCCTGAAATCAGAGGTCCACCCAACACAGCCACTTGCACAGTTTGCATTACGGTTTTGTCTAAGCCATCCGGCCATAAGCACGGTCATTGTTGGTGTACAAAACAGGGATCATGTTCTCTGTAATCTTGAGGCACAGAAATTTTGCCCTCTTGCAAAGGCGACAGTTGATCAGATTACAGCCTTATGGCAAGAGGAATTTTACAAGAATGTGAGGACGAGTGTAGGGGAAGAGGGCGAGGACGAGGCACGGAATCCCCAAAACGCCGCCTGATTGGTGTCGTTTTGGGGGTGATAAGCAATCAATAAAACGCTACATTTTTTGCCACTTGTTTCAATTCGTTCTTTAAGATGATGTACAGGCCTATTGTGACCTGATATGGGGCTTATCCAGAAACATCGAGAGGGTGCAGTGACCTTGATCTGCTGGGGCAATTGAGGAGGCCAGAATGAAACCGTGCCCTTCACAATTAAGGCGTACCTCCTGCACACATCCCAGACCACAAATGGGAAAAGTTGGTGGGGCAAATTTCTCAGAGGGAAGGTCTAAGGTCCGATGTCCTCCAGAGCGCTTCCGCTCGTTTGCAAAGTGGCTCAGGTCAACCAGCCGATCTCCACTGTCCCTTGTGAAAGTACATTTGGTTATCTCAACTCTGTGTAAAGAGCGGAAATCAAGGATCCTTGGTTTTCTTCTCTTGCCAGTAGCCCTGCCTACTCCTCTCTAGAAATCGAGTTAACATCTCTGAACCGGACGAAACTCTGACCTAGGTGCTCCAGAACTCTGTACATTTGATCCTTTGCCTGGCTGCACGTATCACGATCCAGTTCGGCTGCCAAATTACAGTGTGCATCCAGGCGTCTAAGAAAGAACGGTACAACTCCTAAGAAAGAACGGTACAAAGAGCTTGCGCTCGCCTTAAAACCCGACTATCCTCAAAATAAGGCATCTGCATTGCACGACAGGTATGCTGCGCCTCATGCTCAGAGAGCATGGAAATACTGGTCGAGCCAACTCAATGATTATTTGTTGTGCAAAGCCAGGACAAAGTAACAATAACATATGTTGATCTTGCAGTAACATATGTTGTTGCAGAATCCGTCCCCTCCATGCTACAGTCGTTACTCGGAGAGGCACGGGGAGTCCCCCATCTCGCCTGCAGGAGCGAAGAAGCGACGGTACAAGGAAACAACGAAAGGAGGATGTATGCTAGACAAAACGTCGAGCTGTACCACAAATGTACCTAACATGGCAATTTTCGTCATTAAACTGTTAAAGAATGTTTCTTTAGAACTGCATGTATCTGGAGGTATTAACCGAGATGTGCCACTCCACCTCAATTCCAAAACCATCCAGCTACTAGCCGCCATCGCGTGGATGCGCGGTGCCATGATCCAACGAGATGTATTGATTGAGGCAATTTGGGGGCAAGATAGAACTGATGAGAAAGCAACTAGCGAGAAGTTGAGGTGGCTATTTGAAAGCGCCCGAAAGGCTCTTCGAGCAGCGACCAGAAAGGCAGTAGAGCAATTGAATTCCGAGTGGGGGAAGGTACTGCTTGATCCCAAAATAGACATCTTTGAGTGCCGAAATCAGATGTGGCGACTCTCTCCTTGCTGTATGGTGATCGATCTGGAGGCTGTCGAGGAACAGAATCGGATCATCATGGAGGCACAGAAGCGCGGGGAGCTAACCAACTCTGTACCTGACTATGTCAAGGACGCCTGCGAATCATTGATTCTGGCATACAGTGGCGACTTTCTGGCGACCCTGTTAAGGCTACATCCTCTCGATGAAAAAGTACGGGCAAATGCCTGGGTGCGTGAGCCAATTACTTATTATCGGGATTGTTTTTTGCGAGCAATATGGTATGCAGCTGAATTTGAACTGCAGACGGGCCAGCGCATTATTGAAAAACATCTTGTCGACGATATTGAATCGAGGCATACTCAGGGGAAGTGCTGGGGTCGAGCTGGAGAACTGTACAAGATGTATGCTCTGCACGCCTGCAATAATCGCTTCGACACTAAGATCATTTTTAAGGAGTTGTCCAATCGTGGAGATGGGGAGCGTGTCGTTATGAGCGAGCGAGCGTTACGCCGCTTCATTATACTGTACATCAAATTGGGCTGCCCGCATCTGGTCGACGAGGTGTATAGTGCCTATTTTGACCAGATGAAGGATGCCTCCTCCGGAAACTGGGAACCGAGCGTGGAAACTCTCAGAGAGGTTCAAGAGGCCAGGAAGCAGGCTGCTGCCTATCGACTTGAAGGATAGCTTAGCCGTGATGACACTTTGCAGAATTGTCTATCGGTATAAAGCTGCTAAATATTTTGAAAAAACCAAAGGTGTTTGACTACTCCGTGAATGCTTCAACCTTGATTTCATGGGGGCACTGCTGGCACTCCTCATACTGAAGCTGGCGCTGCTTCCAATAGCGAATGAGCAAAGCTTGTTGCTCTGGCGTAATCCACCATTCATGCTTTAATATCCTTGCTTTTGGGCGGCGGTATTGCGTGAAGACCTGTGTTTTTTTACAATGGCCGAGTGCAGTTCGAGGTTTCACACTATGCTTTTTTGCGAATGAAGCGACCGTCACGGTTCCACTCGGAAGTTGGCGTCGCTCGAGGGCGGAAAGAGACCGGCGAATCCGCTCTTGCAAATCTATGTGCAAACGTGACAACGAGAGAGTGCTTCCACTAGTGTCTATCCCTTCTGTTTCCTGTAGGTACTCCTGCATTGAAAATCGAGAAAGAACAGCCAGCAGGTGATTAAGTGCTTCCTGTAAATCGCCACGCTGGATCTCTTCCCTGAGCGCTGCCAACTCTTCCTGCATAGACGCCTTGAAGGCATTGAATCGGGTTTCCAGTGCGTCAATATGTTTGTACACCAGTTGAAGTTGCTCCTGGATGCCCTTAAGTTGCTCCAGCGGATCGCGTTCCTGTGGATGTGCCTCGATCCAGGCTTCGATATCCACAAGCGCTATTTCGAGACGTCGTTTGTTCTTATGGCGCGCGACCAGGTACCCATTCTCGATGAGCCGGTACACATGGCGAGCTGTGATGCCCATGAGTCGCGCCGCCTGCGTTGCATTTACATATCCTTTCCTCTCTTCGGGAGATGAAGGCATAGAAAATCTCCTTTTCTTGGTCGATACATCGGGACATTCGGTACTTACGATGATCAGGTATCTCGTTACGAAGGATGGAGAGCCATCTTCTTTTGTCCTACCCAGCAAAAGTATAGGAGATGAGTTTGGTAGCAAATTGGGACGAGAGCGGAATGAGCCCGGAAACTGAACGGGAAGGCGACGGGTACACTGTGGGTACGATGTCAGCTGACGCTATGTGGGTCAGAAAACAGCGTTGAAACGGACGGAAAGAGGTATGTATGCATAAAGACTACCAGGATCTTGACTATCTCTACCCGGAGATCGGCATTAAGCACGTCTATCTCAAGGTTGTCGATCGTGTGCTATTGGTTGCTCTTGGCCGGTTGTGGGAGTGCATGCACGACATTACTCAGCATAAGCACCAGGATTGGAAGACCCGGCCTACTCCCCAGAAGAACTGCGTACCAGTCTTCTCGGTCAGAGTCTGCTCACGATTGCTGATTATGCTGGTGAAGGGTACGGTTTACCTTCAAAGGTAGAACGTGCTCTGAACTCTCAGGTGAACTTTGTGCATAGCCAATTATAAAGATAGCTCTCTACACTTGTCATGACCTGTCACTTTCGTTCACTTGAGGTCCAAAAGGTTGAGATCATGACATGTCCTGCTATGATATCCTTTTTCTGTCTATCACGCTCCCCAAGCATCTGGGTTATCTGTCATGACATGTCGTGTTTTGCCGCGTATCCCTTTCATTACTCCATGTCATGACGTGTCGGACAATTTCTATTATAAGTGTGAAATTTGATTAATTGCATAGAACATCTTGACAACTCTGGGAGGAGTCAGGTATAGTATAAGAGTAGAAATTGCGGAATTCGTCCTACCCATGATCAATCAGGACGAGGATGATCCTCTCACGGATGGCAGTCAGGGTCCTGCTCCGACGCGCTGCGCGAAGGGAAAAGACCAGGCTCATGGCCTCGATTTGAGCCTTGCTCGGTCGATGAAAGCATCCTGCAAGCAGATGACAACTAACAGCTTCGTATTACGGTTACTGAAATGCAGGCCTGACCACGGTGAGAGTCCGCTGGTCAGGAAAGTAAGTCGGCATTGGAGAGTGGTTTCCCGCCCACGAATGGGTGTTTACTGAACCGAGCAGTAAGACAAGCAAGCGTCTTATTGAACGGATAAACAGTAAGGTAGCGATAGGAAGATCGAGGAGCGTCACCGGTCTCTACGGATGAAGTACAGCTTCGGAAAACTCTCAACTCTAGATTGTTACTTGAGGAGCAAAGGAAGGCAGAGAGCTGCTTGGCAAAAGAAGAGAAAAAAGATCCAGAACGGGAACGCATCCATCGCTTTGTGCAGGCTTGTGGATTGCGCAGAGGGGCACTTGCTCGCCTGCGTGTAGAGGATATCCAACAGTATGAAGATGGCTCCATTTGGATCTCTGTCAACGATCCTGATGACGTTCCTATCTATGAGATTCCGGTTCTGAGAGGCCAGGAACGCGTGGTATTGTCAGCCATAGCAGGCCGTGATCCCGAAGAGCTGATCTTCCCTCACTTGCCACGATCGCTATCACTGCAACCCTTGCGGATCCAATATGCGCGTGCCCTTTACCACCACGTGCTGGCCCATAACGAGCTAGGCTATGGCGAAGAGCAGGTGGTGCGGTACGTGCTGCACGCCCTATGTTTGGAGGAACGCCACATGGATTTGGTCCGGGACTATTTCCTGGGACTAGGCCCCGAAAGGACAAGCAAAAAGAACAGGTGAACTATGGGAAAACGACCAGGAGCCAAATATGCCGCTGTCCAGCGCCTCAACGAGTTGATGGCAGATGGCAAGAAGCGGTCAGATGCTAAAGCAGAGGCAGCTGCGCGTGGTGAGTCGCTGATTGCGTTCACGGATGGCAGAATGCATGCATTTGAGTCCAGAACGAATTATCAAAAAATTGTGATGCGTTTTCTCAACTGGTGCCGCGACACCCAGGATGTACGCGATCCGGCCCGGATCGATGAGCGCGCCGACGAGCTAGCCTCGCTCTATCTAACTGAACGAGTGGCTAAAGACTATAGCGCCTGGACGCTGCAGACGGAACGCTCGGCGCTGCGCATGTTCTTCCAGAATCGCGGGCTGGCGGAAAGCGTTGAACTCCCGTTGCGCAAACGGGAAAATATTAAGCGCTCACGCCGACCAGCGAAACGTGACAAAAATATCAATCTGGCCAACTGGCAGCATGTGATCCAGTTTTGCCTGGCCTGTGGCTTGCGCCGGGAAGAACTGCGTGATTTGTATGTACGTGATGTCTATGTCCGTCCCAGCGATCAACATCTGGTGGTGCGCGTGGTGAAGGGCAAGGGTGGCAAATGGCGCGAGGTCAAGGTGTTTCTGGGGCGCGAGCAGGGAGTGTTGTCGCAGGTTGAGGGCCGGGAGCACGAGCCGGAGACTCATGTGTTCACGCGGATCTCCGGGTTGCTCGATATCCATAGTTTTCGCCGCCAATTTGCCCAGGACCTCTATGAATTTCTGTCCGGGCGACCCCTACCTCCGCTAAAGGGCCGATTATCGTCGCCGGACCTGGACAAGGACGCGGCGCTGGAGGTGTCCCACCGTCTCGGGCATAACCGGATTGACATCATTTTTGGTCATTATATCCGTTAGCAGAGTGTAAGCTTACATCTCACCCGTTGCAAATTCAACCTGAGTGTTGCGCGAGACCAACCTGAGTGTTGCGCCAGAAGTCCTAGCGAAAAGATGCAGGGTTTGCCATGCTAGAAAGGCTGTGCTAGGCTGTGAAAAACCATCCACCGTGGGAGAGGAAGCAGTCATGGCCAAACCGCTCGATGGTATTGAGTTCCTGGCATATTGCCACCGTCTCAATTTCTCCAAGAAAACACAAGAACTGCTTACATCTATCCGCAGTTCGCCGCCCAGCCGGACTCCAGGAGCGCATCATGGGAATATGCCAGTTTGGTATCCCAGTAAGAAGATGCACTGTATCATCAAAGCAGAAAGTACCAAAGTGGAGTTTGCGTTCTTGCTCCAGGCCGAGCATGATCCAGAGATTTTAGAGGTGTGGGATCAGCCTCCATCCATTCCCCTTGCATATCTGGACGGACGAGGCCGCCTGCAACAGCCTCTGCACACAGCAGACTACTTTCTCTTTCGGGACACATCGGCAGGGTGGGTTGAGTGCAAACCGGCTCAAGAACTGGGCCGACTTGCCAAGAAGCAGCCCAATCGGTACGTGCAGGATGAGCATGGCACCTGGCACTGCCCACCTGGCGAGGCATATGCCGCACAGTATGGACTTACCTATCACGTTTGGGCAGGAGATCAAGTGAACTGGGCCATGCAAGACAATACCCTGTACCTGGAAGACTACTACCAGCACCTGGAACAACTTGTTCTCCCAGAAGAGAGCCTGAGACGGCTGCACGAGCTTGTCGATGAGCACCCTGGGATCATGCTTTCTGATCTTCGTGCCATCACACCTGATATTCCGGCTGATTGCATCAACCTTGCCATTGCAAAACATGCCCTGTACGTTGACTTGACCACGTACCGACTCTCAGAGCCGTGGCATACGCCAGTCTGGCATTCTCGGCATCAGGCACGCACTTCCGTTCCATCAAGCGGGCCTCCCTCTCCAGAGGGTGAATTTCCAGCCGAGATGCCCTCTGGTCTTACCCAGCTCGGTCGAGAACTCCTTGAGCGTGCTAGTGATGCTGATCTTGCCATTGCTCTCTTCCGCAACCGGATCATCCACCCTGAGCAGTACGACGATGAGGAGCAAGCTCAGATGGCTCAAGATCGGGCCGCCATTGCTGTACGAACCAAGCAATACTGGCAGCAATTGTATCGGGAGGGAGAGACGCAATATGGAAGTGGCTTCCTTGGTCTGCTTCCTCACTACCACAACTGTGGTGGGAGAAGACAAATTAGCAACGAAGTCATTACTCTCATTCACCAGGTGCTTGAAACCCATTACGATACCGTTACCCAGAAGCCAAAGCGCGGAGCTTACGGTGAATATCTCAAGCGTTCCGAGGAGCTACATCTGTTGCCAGTCAGCCAATGGACCTTCTACCGGGAGGCGCAACGTCACCGATCTACCTACGAGCAAACGCTTGCGCGAGAGGGGAGCCGCGCTGCTTATCGGTTCAAAGACTACATTCGAGAACCTGAGAAAACGCTTCTGCGTCATGGCAACTACGCCTGGAGCTTAGCACATCTTGATCACACCGAATTGGATCTGATGCTGTGCGACTCTCGAACCGGTCAATCCTTGGGAAAGTGTTGGTTGACACTGCTCATCCTTGCCCATCCCCGGCGGATTGCTGCCTACTATCTGACGTTTGATCCACCCAGTTATCGATCCTGCATGATGACGCTGCGGCTGTGCGTCAAACGCTACGGGAGACTGCCGACAGCCATTGTGGTCGATGGAGGCCCAGAGTTTCAGAGTGTGTACTTCGAGCAGTTGCTCGCTTTGTACCACGTGCGTAAGCATCAGCGCCCGGCATCCGAACCGCGCTTTGGTTCGCCCCAGGAACGGCTTTTTGGCACGTTGGACACCGCAGTTCTCTACCACTTGCTGGGCAATACGCAGTCCACACAAAAACCACGGCGCATGACCAGAGCGACTGACCCCAAACGCCTGGCTTGCTGGACGTTGCCAAAACTCGCGGAGCGCGTCGGGCAGTGGGCAGATGAAGAATATGAAAGCATCCGGCACCCAGCTTTGGGAATGACCCCACGCGAAGCCTATGATCTGAGCATCAGACAGGATGGAGAGCGTGCGAACACTCGCATCGAGTATGACGACGCGTTCCAGAAAGCGACCTTTCCCACCACGAGAAAAGGGACTGCAAAGGTTGAGCCAGGGGTGGGTGTACGCATGAATTACCTGGATTACTGGTGTGAGGTCATGCGTGATCCAACGGTCGAAGGGACCCAGGTCAAAGTCCGCTACGACCCCTTTGACGTGAGCGTTGGGTTTGTCTACATTGATGGGAGGTGGAGAACCTGTAGCTGTCCGTATACGGAGTTTGCTGGCTGCTCAGAGCGAGAACTCCAGTTGTTGACCGAGGAAATGCGCAAACGCAACCGTATCACGTCGAGTCGAGAGCAAACAGAAATTACCCAGAAGCGATTAGCCACATTCCGGCGAGAAAACGACAACGTGGAAGCGATCCTGCGCCAGCAGCGCCATGACCGGGAAACCAGAGCCGCATTGGTTGTCCTGGAAGGAGGGAAAAACGGAGCAAGGATCGAGCACAGGGAAGCCGCCACACAGACGCAGGAACCATCGTTCCCCAAACCAGCATCGAGCGCCAATCCCTACGACAATCTCCTGGTGCTCAAACGGATTCGCCGATGAAGCAAGAACCGATGAGTGCAGCTCCCCCATCTGACGAACTGGAGTATTTTCCCGCCTCGTTGCTCTCGTGTCCGAGAGGGGCACGACAAGAATATTTTGAGCAGCACTGCCTCATTGAGCATCCGCGCCTGCTTGATACCCTGGATCTAATTGTGCAGGCGGTCTTGCCTCCAGGGGAAGGTGCCAGCATGAGGCGACCGGGAACAATGGTCCTGGTGATCGGGCCTGCTCGTGTAGGCAAGACCACGCTGGTTCACCTGCTCGAAGAGCGGTTGCTCATCGGGACACAGGCGCACATGCAAGCTGATCCTGGCTTCATGCCGTTTGCCAGTATTACCGCAGCGGGACCAGAGGCCAGCCGTTTTGATTGGCCGACGTACTACCGAGCGGTGTTACGGAGCTTGCATGACCCGTTTGTGGATACCCCCAGAGCCAGAATTCCCAATCGGGAAGTGCGAGAGGCGATGGAAGCAGCCCTCATCCACCGCAAACCACTCGCTGTCATCGTAGACGAGGCCCATCATCTTGCCAAAGCAGCCAGTGGCAGTCGCCTCCAGAATCAACTCGATCACCTGAAATATTTCGAGAACTTGACTGGCGTCAGTCATATTCTGGTTGGCACTTACGAAATGCGCCCCTTCAGACATGTGAACGCCCAATTAGCGTGTCGGAGTATCGATGTCCATTTTTCTCGCTATGATGCCGCCATTGATTCTGATGCCCAGATCTTCCGCAGCGTGGTGTGGGCACTCGAGCGGCAACTTCCAGTGGAGCAAGAACCACACCTCCTTGAGCACTGGGAGTTCCTGTATGCTCGAAGCATTGGGTGCATCGGGTTGCTGAAATTGCATCTGAATCGAGCGCTGCATCTGGCCCTGACGGAAAGCGCAAAAACGGTCACGCTGACGCATTTGCGCAAGACCGCCCTCTCAGAAATGCGTGTTGAAGCGGCGCTGCGAAATGCACTGGAGAGCGAAGTTGAACTGACTGAGTCAGATGGAGCGGATGAACGGCTCCTCAGGCTCTTAGGGCTACGAGGGCCAAAGCCTGTGCCGCAACCAGAACAGACGCCCCGGACCACACAGGCGAAGCGAGGAAGGCCAGGAACACGAGACCCGCAGCGCGACGCCATTGGCGAGGCACAGGAAGGCGAAGTCCCCCCTCGTTCATCCAAAGTCGAGCAGGCAGCGGGATGAGCCACATGCAGCAAGCCAAAAGTGCCGTCCGTATCAGGCGGCCAGACGTGAGGGAGCTTCCTCCTCGCAGTCGGCTCTACCATCTCGTCCCGCAAGCGCTTGAAACCATGTGGTGTGAGAGCCTGACAGGATACATCAACCGACTCGGATGGACCCATCACGTCTCCCCTCGCAGCTTGGTGGCCGAGGTGATCAATCAAGAGTTACCCTCACCAACGCCGTTTGTCGCCGTTTTCTGTCTGCAAGCAGCGATGGGACTCAATGGCAATGGAGAACTGGCTGGTATCTGGGCAGAAGTCGTGGGACAATTGACGGCGCGAGCAGATCTGCATCGCTTAACGCTTGCCTCTCTTCTGGGCGATTTTCCCCCAATCCGCATTCTCCGTCGGACACCGGCCTGGTGTCCAGCGTGTCTGGCAGAATGGAAAACGACCAGGAAGATTCTCTATCAGCCATTGCTCTGGATGATCCAATTGGTCACCATCTGTCCCTCTCACCGAACCCTTCTCCTGGATCAGTGCCCTGTGTGTCACAAGCGTCAGAAGGTGCTCGCCACCAACAAAACGCAGCCTTTTGAATGTACCTCCTGTGCGCATTGGCTGGGGAGAGGAGCGAGCGCACTCCCTGAAAACGAGGAGACTGCTCAACTGATCAGTTGGCAAACATGGGTGATCTCAGCATTGGAAGAGCTTCATGCCGCCAGTCTGCAGGGCGGTATCCTCTCCTGGAAACCGTTCTTCACGCAGCTGTCCAGCTATCTCAAAGAGCGAAGAGCCTATTCCAGAGTTGCTCAGGCCATTGGAACGGGCAAAGAGAACTTTCATCGATGGGTCAACGATCAGGACCCTACCCTGGAGACGCTCTTGAAGTTTTGCTACCGTTGCGAGATCACTCCCTGGCAAGTGATGAATGGGAAGCTTGAACCCCTTGAGCGCGTCCTTCGAGAAGGAGCATGCCGGGCTGTCCCGCTGCCACCACGCCGCCAACAGCCTCTAGACCACGAGCGCTGTCTGAGGCACTTGCACGTAGCGCTTTCTGAAAGCGCCGCCCCCCCATCGCTTCGCCAAGTGGGACGACAACTCGGCTACAACTCGACGGCGTTGCTCACGTATCATTTTCCCGAAGCATGCGCATTGATTATTCAGCGGCACGCCGAATACCGTGAACAGCGGAAGGAACAACGCCTGCTGAAACTGCGCGAAGACATCCGCCAGGCGGTCTTTTCTCTCTATGCTCAGGGCGAATATCCGCTCCGCTACAAACTGAGCACCATTTTCCCAAATGGGGTGATGCGTCAACGGGAAGCTACAGAAGCCTGGCGGGCTGCTCTTCGGGAACTCGGGTTGGAGCCTTGAGCGATGCGCAACACTCAGGTTGGTCTCGCGCCAAACTCAGGTTGAATTTGCACCCGAATTGACCGTTGTCTACTAGCCCTCAGCGGATATAATGGCGCAACACTACGTCAATCCGGTTATGCTCGAGGGCCTTGTTCACCTGCTGCGCAGCGGCTATATCATAATCCGATGGTTTGAGCCGACCCGTCGCTGGTTGGAGGTCTCGATCAAGCGCGTCATAGAGGTCCAGGACCTGAACTCCGGCAGCCGACGCACAGTGCTAAGAACCCTTACGCTACCGGCTTGGGTGAAATGTTCGGTATCTAGTTGAGAAAGGATTATATTAGCAGTAAAGAGAAGGAGGTCCGACTCTTCGTCAGTCAGGTTTGGTGAGAAATATGAAATATCCATCAAGGCAAGCCATGAATTGTTCTCTATCTACTGTGCATTTATAGTTTTGAGAGCGTGATGCATAGAGATAACTCTTATCGATTGGCTGCACGGTACGCCAATCAATGTAGCATTCTTCGATAAGGTCTTCCTGCCCAGGAAGATAAAATGCGCTGACAACGCGATTCTTCCTTATGTCACCTTGCAAACCTTTAGGTGCTGCCGCCAATTTTATGAGCCGTACGACTGAGATGGCGTTTGTCCCTGTAGCAGCATTGGGAGGCTTGGATATCTCGCAGTTGCGTGTCATGACGATTATATTGCTTTCGCGATAATCAGGAAGGCTTGTCTCAGATTTGCTTACATCGATCATAACTCTCACACGACGAATAATATCTCCTTGAGATAGCTCATCATCAGGTGAAAAGTGATAGATCACCAATCCCCTCCATCATCCACTATAGGGAGGTCAATATCGACATACTCGCGGAATCGGCCCTTTACACGGGCCAATCTTGCTTGATAGCCTGCTAAAAAGTCCTCGGTGGTTCTCTCTGGCACAATATCATAGTATGCCCTAAAACTAGTTTCTTCTACTGGCGTAGGCCAGGTTATTGATGGTAGTTTATCCATCAGCTCAGATATGGACTCTAAGTCAGAATAAACCAACGTTCCCCAAAACAGTCCAGAAGGACTGTTCTTGTTGCGGATATTGGTCTTCGTTGCCTCTCTTGAGAAAGAGGTGTTGTACCTGGAAATAGAAGATACGCCCAATCCTGAGGTGTCTTCTGCACTATTGGCAGTACGCTGAATGATTACGATCAGGGAGGCATAGGTTGGGTTCACCGACACATTCACGGCTGTTCCATAGGCACCAGAATTAGGTGGGAAAAGCCCAGTGTATTGCAGTGGCTTTTCTCGGAAAACATTCTTCCCGCCTGAAGCTGTCATGGCCGTCAATGCAGCATACTCTCCAGGAGAGTTGCCCTTGCTAAAAGTGTCTAGTTGTTCCATCATGAATCACCACTTATGGGGGAGTAGAGCAACACCGCCTTCATCATAGCTGAGGTACTGGAAAGAGTGTCTCCTTCACCTTAAAAAGTAGATCATAGCTCTGTTGATACATTTCTCTGAGCAAATCAAGGGATAACTCCTCCGGGTTGGGGCGATTGGCATTACACGACATCCACAGATCATCTATCAGTGGGTCCTGGCCTCGCGGCTCGATAGCCAACGTGTATACTACTATACCTGAAAGATCAGATAGATCAGATAGAAACAGACGGGCTGCCCCACCAATGGGCTTCAAATTTTTAGGCAAGAAGCTCTTATCCTGTAGTAAGAGCTTCTCTTCAATCTCTTTACTTGCAGGGGACCCACTTAGTGTTTTGAACATTATTTCCCAGTTAGCGCCAATGGCCTTGATTCGTCCGATAGAAAGTGCATTCGCCAATGCAAACATAGTCTCAGGAATCCGCCTTTTCTCGAGATCGGGTTCTCCTGAGCGGTCATGCACTTCAATGCGCAGCGGGCTTAAACTGATGGTCTTTTGGCTTTTCATACTCTCGACTTGGAACATCCCTGTGGTCGTACCAAGAGCCACATCGACATTGAGCCCCTGCCCAACTGTCAAAGGTTTCCGCATAAACGGCGCGAGCTCGCGACTCTCAAACAATGAGATCGCATTCATAATTTGCTTCAGAGGCTCCTCAGGAAGGATAACGATATTTGCGCTAAGTACTTCCAATGTGTCACTTAACATTGCTCCTACCTCCCTCTGACGACTCTTGCTCTATTTCACTCATGGTTGCATGCTCTTTCACAACTCAGGTATGGGTTTTGACATCACTATAATCCATATCGACAAAAAGCGCAATCATTGCTTATTATCTAGCGGCTCACATCAAGGGTCTGCAATGATCCTGGAGGCTCGCTCTTTGTTGTAACAAGATCTGCGGATATGGGCTCCACCGTGGTAGCCCATATCGCAATGATGGTGGAGGTCGCCCTGTTGGGTTCAGATACTCACATTCCACTCTGCCAGGTCTTTGCTGCCGATGCCCGCTACAAACTGCAGGATGAAGCTGTGAACGCTCTTAGGCACCTCATAGGCAATGTTGCCGCGCAGGAGTCCTCCTGCAGCAATTGTGCCATCAGGACCGCCACCAAAGGTGATATCCTGGTTGTAGGTTTGTCCAGTCGAGTCTTTGAGCGACCACTGGATAGCGGTAGAGGCTGGCTGCGTGGTAGAGGACGTATTGTGCAGCGTCACATTCACAACCAGGAAGATATTCCCTGCCTTGGGTTGGTCAAACTGCGAGCCTGTGTTCGTCTTCACAGAATTGAGCGTCACCGTCCAATCGCTGTCCACTACAACCGGCGTGCCGATGCTGCCTTTAGTTGCGTTTGATGAGTTGGATGAACTAGAAGACGTGGTAACAGTGCTTGCGACGCTAGTTGCGACGGTGTTGATGGCGGTTCCTGCCGAGCGTAGTACCAGCGTGCTCACTCCGATGCAGCCTAAGATAAGCACTACGAGCACGCCAAGCACGATCCACAGCCAGGTACGTGACTTCTTCTGCGGTGGAGGCCCATACAACGGCGGGTAGTACGGTTGTTGTGGTGGATAGCCCTGTGGTGGATACGATGGTTGTTGTGGCGGCGGGTAGCCTGGTTCGTCTGGGTTTTGTGGTGGTTGGTACATCTTTTTACTCCTGATAAAAAATAGAATAACGTCTCTATATATGTAAAACGTGCAAAAAGATGCATTGTATCAGTGAGTTGCTTGTGTAACACCTATTATGGAGCAGGGAAACCTCGTCAACTACCTCTAGTGAACATGGCTCCCTGCTCCCATGTACCAACGAGGAAAAGTATAGCACGAAAAGAGATGGCCAGCAGGGAGATGCCAGCTACTCAAATCATCATGATAATTTAGCAGTTCATTCGTTGCATAGATAGATCATATTTCAGCGAGAGGAGAACTTATCTATGCAACAACCGCCACCCTATAACCAGTGGCAACAACCACAATGGCCTCCACAACAACAGCCATGGCAGCCACAACCGCAGAGCGACCCGCCGCCCTGGCAAGATCAACCATCGTCAGGGTACCCGCCACAACAACAGCCATTCTATCCACCGATGCAGCCGCCCTATGGCGCGCCGCCAGTACCCTACTATCCACCCGGGACGCAGCCGCCACCGTGGCAACAACCTTACTCGCCTGGGCAGTGGGGACCCCAGCAGCAGTACTATCCGCCACCAGGACCGTACCCATATCCTTACCCCTATCCGCCGCCTATGATGCCGCAGGTCGCGATGCAGACCAACGTCATCGTACAGCAGCAGCCGACGTATCAGAGAGAGCAACTCAGTTTTCTTGTGCGAGCACTGTATTTCTGTTTCATCGGTTGGTGGCTGGGCATCGTGTGGGCGACATTCGCTCTTACGTTAATCTTTACGATCATTGGAGCGCCTATCGGTATCCTGATGCTCACTATGTTGCCGACGATCATGACGCTCTACCAGAAGTGAACTGAAGGCTGTGGCGGATCGCGCTCAAGCATCCTCAGAAGCTGTTTGTAGAGGTCCTGCCCATCCTTGGCGTTGGTGTAGATCTGAATGTGGTTGTTGATCGTAAAGCCACCGCCGCTACCAGAGCCGCCGCTGCCACTGATAGAACCCGAGGTGCTACTTGAACTGTTGTCGATGACGAGCCTACCTGTGTTTTTTTATCCCAGGCGTTTGATGTCTGACGGATAGTCAACGAGCGCGTCCGAAACATCCATAGGCCAACCAGCAAAAGTATGATAAAATGTCTGGTGTAGCTAAACACACAAAGGAGGCAGAGTGAGCGAAGAAGCTTTACTGCAGATTTATTACTTTATGCGTCTCACCCGCGCCATGGAAGACCGGACGCGCACCCTCTTTTTACAGGGCAAAATCGTGGGGGGGGTATATACGGCGCAGGGACACGAGGCCGCAACCGTGGGGGCCGCGTCCATGTTGAAAGATGGCGACTGCATTGTGCCGCAGCATCGCGACCTGGGTATGCACCTTGTACGCGGCACCTCGCCACGCGCGGTCATGAGCCAGTGGCTGGCTCGCGGCACCTCGCCCAGCCTGGGTCGTGATAATGCGCTGCATATCGGTGACATGCATCACG
>WNGH01001129.1_pt1 | contig 29919 bp, 28 predicted proteins | sample 5400631 | NCBI WGS metagenome assembly WNGH01 (sample SAMN13153373, study PRJNA577476) | soil metagenome | isolation source: 115 cm soil or saprolite under Garry oak tree replicate 1 | place: USA:California | collected 2016-06-15
CTCTCCCTTGGTTTCCTTGGTTGCTACGGGACCACGGTGACCGGCCACCGGCCGGCCTTGACCAGCCGGACCGCCAGCGATCCGATCCACCGGTGCCCGGCCTGCATCGAGGCGCCCACGATGACGGCGTCGGCGCGCACCTCGTCAGCCACCCGCCGCAGTTCGGTGTAGGGGTCGCCGCGGGCGACCACGAAGGTGAGCGCCAGGCCCAGTCTTCTCGCCCCCTCCTCGGCCTCCCGCCGCAGGTCCGCGGCTGTCTCGTCGAGCGCCTGCTGCTGCGCGGCGATCGCGCTCGCCCCGGCTCCCGCCGCCGCCCCGTACATGGCCGACGGCCGCTCGACGTAGACGCAGACCAGCCGGGCCCCCTGCCGCCGGGCCAGCCCCGCCGCGTACGCCCCGGCCCGCATCGAGGTGACGGAATCGTCCACCCCGACCAGGATCACCTTGGGCCCGTCGGTCCCCAGCTCGAAGGCCCCGCCTTCCGCGTCCGCCACAGCGGAATTATAGGTACGAACCCCAGCCCGCCCCGCGCCGCCTCACCCCGCCGTGGACCCGCGCCTGCATGACAACACCCGCCCGCCCCCGCGTTAGTCACACGGTCCCCTCCAGACCCAACCGTCCGCGGTTCGGGAAAATAGCGTGGTTGATAAGGGCCATGCGGTTGTTTTGGTGGAACCGGGATACCCTAATCAACCGCATGACCCGGATCCTCCACGCTAAACGGAGCAGCTTCTCCGCTAATCGCGTCACGCGGGACGAGCGATGCCGCAGTGACGCGAATGAAGACCGCGCCGTGCCCGATCAGCGTGAAACCGGCACGGCCGCCATGATCCCGAAGGATTTACTACTCTATGCAGTAGCGAACCCTTCGCGATCATGGAAATCCGCTCCGCCCCTTGGCGCGGCGCGGCCACGAGCGCAACTCCACCTCAGCAGTCACATGAGTCACTCCAAAGAGCCCAGCCCGTGCAACCGCCGCGGGGGCGGTGGGAGGCTATATGGGTGCGTCTAGCGACCTGGAACGTGAACTCGGTGAAGGCGCGGCTGCCCCGGCTGCTCGAGTGGCTGGCCGAAGCCCAACCCGACATCGTCTGCCTGCAGGAGATCAAGACCACCACGGCGTTGTTCCCCGAGGCTGAGGTCAGCGAGCTCGGCTACGAGGTGGCCGCGCACGGCGACGGCCGGTGGAACGGCGTGGCGCTGTTGTCCAGCGTCGGCCTGGAGGACGTCAGCCTGGGCTTCCCCGGCGAGCCCAGCTACGCGGGCGAGCCGGAAGCCCTGACGCTGATCGACGAGCCGGGCCTGCGCAAGCCGGAGGCGCGTGCGGTCGGCGCGAACTGCGGCGGTATCAGGGTCTGGTCGATCTACGCGCCGAACGGCCGCACGCCCGAGTCCGCTCACTACGCCTACAAGCTCGAGTGGTTCGCCGCGCTGCGCACGGTGCTCGAGGCCGAACTCAAGCAGCAGACCCAGCTGGCGGTGTGCGGCGACTTCAACGTGGCGCCAACCGACGACGACGTGTGGGACCCGGCCCAGTTCATCGGCTCTACCCACGTCACCGCACCGGAGCGGCAGGCCCTGGCCGACCTGCGCGCGCTCGGGCTCACCGACGTGGTACCGAAGCCGATGAAGGGGCCCCGTCCCTACACCTACTGGGATTACCGGGCCGGCATGTTCGCCAAGAACAACGGCATGCGCATCGACCTGGTGTACGCGACCGAGGCCGTGGCCACCCGGGTCAGCGGCGCCTACGTGGACCGGGAGGCCCGCAAGGGCAAGGGCCCGTCCGACCACGCGCCAATAATAGTGGACCTGGATTAAAGACCTAGCACGCGCGCGGCGTTGTCGTGCAGCACGGCGCGCATCGTGTCCGCCGGGATGTCGAGGCCCTCCAGCTCGGACAGGCACCGCTCGGGCGCGATGAACGGGTAGTCGCTGCCCCACAGGAACTGCCCGGACAGCCGCCCGCGCAGCTCGCGGATCACCTCGGCCGGGATGCGCCGCGGCGACCAGCCGGAGATGTCGATGTACACGTTGGTCTTGTGCAGCGCGATGGCGATCAGGTCCATCTGCCAGGGCCAGCCGAAGTGCGCGGCCACCACGGTGAGTCCCGGATGCGCCGCCGCCACCGGGTCGAGCTTGACCGGATGCGCCAGGTCGATCCTGATGCCCTGGCCGCCGGGCTGGCGCGCGCCGATGCCGCTGGTGCCGGTGTGGAACAGGGCCAGCAGGCCGTGCTGCTCGCAGGCCGCGAAGATCGGCCAGTACTGCGGGTCGTCGGGCGCGAAGGCCTGCAGGGACGGGTGGAACTTCACCCCGCGCAGCCCGAGCGAGGCGATGTTCGCCACCTCGGCCACGGCCGCCTCGCCCTTGTGCGGGTCGACCGAGCCCAGGCCGGTGAACACGTCAGGGTAGTCGCGGCACGCGGCGGCGACCGTCTCGTTCGGGACCCGCGGGCGCCCCGTCGCGGTCTCCGCGTCCCAGGCCAGCAGGACCGCCCTGATCTCGAGCCCGCGGTACAGCCCGGCCAGCTCGCCGAGCGACTGCCGCTGCGCGGGCGACCGGAAGTAGGCCTCGGCCGCCTCGACGTAACCGGCCATGCTGCCGTCCAGCCAGTCCGGGGTGGGCAGGTGCACATGGAAGTCGATCGCGCGCAACGGCATCGGCCCACGTTAACGTATCGTCAGTCCCGGCTGATGCCCTGGCTTTCCAGGTAGCCGGCCGCGATCTTCTTCGGCACCACCATGCACCAGCCGTCGATGAGCAGTTCGCGCAGCTCGGCGGCGTCCAGAGCCGGCAGCCGGGCCCGGACCCAGTTGTACCGCTCGTCGCTGCGCACCGGCATCATGAACGTGCCCGGCTCGCTGGCGACCAGGGCGGCGCGCTCCTCCTTGGGAAAGGCGAAGCCCAGTTGCTCCTCGTCGGCCGAGACCGAGGCGTAGACCAGCCTGCCGACCCGGAACTTGGTGTGGTCCCTGATCAGGTGCTCAGTGGTGCGCGGCAGCGACATCGCGATCCGGCGCACGTCGTCGAGGGTGGCCACGGCCGCTCCTCAGAGCCCCAGGACCCGTTCGGCGTTGGCGTGGAAGACCAGGTCCATCACGGACTGGTCGTAGCCGAGCTCGTCCCATTCCCGCAGGATCCGCTCGTACGGCAGGCTGGGGTGGTCGCTGCCGAACATCATCTTCTCCCGCAGCCTGCCCCTGATGTCGGTGCGCAGCGAGGCCGGGAAGTACTTGGGCGCCCAGCCGGACAGCTCCCAGTACACGTTGCCCTTGTGCAGCGCGACCGCGGTCATCTCGTCGGTCCACGGCCAGCCGGGGTGGGCCGCGATGATGGTCAGCGAGGGGAAGCGGGCGGCCAGGTTGTCGATGGCCAGCGGCCGGGCGTGCTCGATCCTGGCGCCCAGCCCGCCGGGCATGCCCGCGCCCATCCCCGTCGTCCCCACGTCGATCATCACCGGCACGTTCAGCCCGGCGATGGTCTCGAACAGCGGGTTCAGGGCCGGCTCGTCGACCGCGTAGTGCCCCATGATCGGATGGAAGTGGAATCCGAGCACGTGGTGCTCCCGCACCGCGGTGACCGCCTCGGCGATCGCCTGCTCGCCCTTGAACGGGTCGACCGCGCCCCAGGCCTGGATGAACGTGCCCGGGTGCCGGTCGCGCAGGGCGGCGACGTAGTCGTTCCGGCACGGCGGGGCGCCGGTCACCGACTCGATGTCGAAGGCGACGAGAACCGCCTCGACCCCGGCCGCGGTGACGTCGGCGACGACCTCGTCCTCCGGCTTGCCGGTCCAGGTCTTGCCCCAGTACGTGCCCAGCGCCTCGACGTAGGGCCCCTGGGAGGCGATCCACTCGTCGGTCCCCGGATAACAGTGCAAATCCACTCGCCTCACGCGAGATCACCCGCTAGCTGGGCCGTAATGTCCTTCTTGGATACCTTGCCGAAGCCGGATAGCGGCAGGGTGTCGAAGAACGCCGCCCGTTCGGGCAGCTTGAACTTGGCGATCTCGAACTCCATCAGGAACGTGACGAGCTCCTCGAGCGACAGGGACCGGCCCGGGCGCAGCACCAGGCAGGCGCACATCCGCTCGCCGAGGACCGGATCGGGGTAGGGCACGCAGGCCACGTTGAGCACGGCCGGGTGAGCCAGGATGAGGTTCTCCACCTCCTCCGCGCTGATCTTCTCACCGCCCCGGTTGATGAGGTCCTTGACCCGGCCCTCGACGACGTAGTTGCCGGACGGCAGCTTCCTGAGCAGGTCACCGGAGCGGTAGAAGCCGTCGGGAGTGAACGCCCGGGCGTTGTGCTCCGGGGAGCGGAAATAGCCGCGCAGCGTGTACGGGCCGCGGACGATCAGCTCGCCGGGCTCGCCGTCGGGCACCACGTTCCCGTCCTCGTCCACCAGGAAGACCTCGTCGTCCGGCGAGGCCGGCCGGCCGCAGGTCTCGCGGCGCACCTCGGGCGGGTCGGACGACCGGACGAACATGATCAGGCCCTCGGCCATGCCGAAGTTCTCCTGGATGAAGCAGCCGGGCAGGGCGCGCTCGGCCCGCAGCCGGACCTCGGGCTGCAGCCGCTGGCCGCCGCTCTGGATCACCCGCAGCGAGGACAGGTCGTATTCGGTGATCGACGGGTCGTCGATCCACCGGATCAGCAGCGCGGGCACCAGGTGGATGTGCGTCACCCGGTGCCGCTGGATCAGCTCGAAGACGTCCCGGGGCCGGGTGCTCGCGGCCAGCACGACCGTTCCGCCGGACAGCAGGAAGCCCTGCAGGCCGGGACAGCCGAGCGGCAGGTTGTGCTCGATCGGCAGCACGTCGAGCAGCACGTCGCCCTCGCCGATCTCGCACGCCGCCGCGGCGATCTTCGAGTTGTACAGGTAGTCGTTGTGCGAGCGGGGGATGAGCTTGGGGATCCCGGTCGTGCCGCCGGACAGCAGGAACAGCGCCGGGTCGGCCGGGTCGATGCTGACCTCGCTCAGCGCCTGGTCACCAGCCTGGGGCTCGCGGGCCAGCAGTTCCTCGATGGAAACAAAGCGCGGCCCGGGAGCCGGCCCCTGCACCAGGCAGAGCTCGACAGCCGGGTGGCTGGCCATGATGTCGGCGGCCATCGCGGTGAAGTCGAAGCCGCGGGCGGCCCCCACCCGCCTCCCCATTCCCCCTTCAATTGCCAGCGCCCGGGCGCCCGATATCTCGGCGAACTGGGTGATCTCCCGCTTGCGGTGCCCGGGCAGCGCGAGCACCGGGGCGGCCCCGATTCGCTGCAGCGCGAAGTACAGGTAGGCGAAGACGGCCGTGTTGGGCAGCTGGACGACGATCCGGTCCAGCGGCCCGAAGCCCAGGTCGAGCAGCACCCGGGCCAGGCGTGCCGACCGCTCGTCCAGCTGCCGGTAGGTCACCGGGCCGTCGTCGTCCAGCACCGCCACCCGGTCCGCGTACTTGGCCAGCGCGCCGGTGAAACCCTCGAAGAGCGGCCGGTCCGCCCAGTAGCCGAGGTCCCGGTAGCGGGCGGCGAACTCGGCCGGGAACGGCGTTACCCCATCGAGCATGCGGATGATCCCCTTACCTTGTGGCCCGGGTCTTCGGGTTCGAGCCCGCGCGGAGGGCGGACAGCGCGGCGGCGACCGCCATGAATCCCATCGCGACGCCGATTCGCGGCGGTGCCTGGGCCTTTTCTGACGGCTTTGTCAGCCGGGGGAGGGACACGCGGCTTAGCTTAACCCGCGGTTGTAATTCGCTAAACGGACGAGGACTACGCTGGGGACGGCACTTCCGGGTAAAGGGGCGCTCCCGTGGCGAGAGACGAGGCCTGCATCGGATCGATCGGCGTCATCACCATCGCCACGCGGGGCAGCGCCGGGCCAGGCGAGGTGTTCATCAAGATCCGCGGCGGCTCCGAGGCCTTTCTGGCCTGGTCGGAAAAGCCGCTGCCCAGGGGGGCGACCGTCCTTGTCATCGAGTCGCGCGGAGCGCGGGCGGTCGACGTCATCGAGTGGGAGGACGCGCTCGGCGACAGTCCGCGCAATCCGGGGTTAACTCTGTTTAGGAGATGAACGACGATGTTCGGTTACCGAGTACCGGCACCCGATGAGGCCATGCTGATATCCGGCGGGAGGCGCGGGGCGTCGGGCGCGCCGTTCCGGGTGATAATCGGCCACGGCGCCTTCGTCCCGCCGGTGTTCCGCAAGACCAGGTACCTGACCCTTTCCATGCAGGAGGCCGAGGTCGCCGAGACCTGCGTGACCCATCAGGGCATCTCGCTGAACGTGCGCTCGGTGATCGCGTTCAAGGTCGGCAACGACGAGGAATCCATCGTCAACGCCGGGCAGCGCTTCCTCTCCGACCAGGAACAGATGTCCGTGCTGACCGGGCGGATCTTCGCCGGCCACCTGCGCTCGATCATCGGCTCGATGACCGTCGAGGAGATCGTCACCGAGCGGCAGAAGCTCGCCTCCGAGGTGCTGGACGGCTCCAAGGCCGAGATGGCCAAGATCGGGCTGATCGTGGACTCGCTGCAGATCCAGTCGATTGACGACATGGGAGCCGGCTACATCGCCGCCATGGCCGCGCCGAACAACGCCGCCATCCAGCGCCAGGCCAAGATCGCGCAGGCGGCGGCCGACCAGGCGTCGGCGGAGGCGCAGCAGGCGTCGGTGCGCAAGCAGGCCGAATTCGCCAGGGAAACTTCGGTCGTGCAGGCCCAGTACAAGGCCGAGGTGGACAAGGCGCAGGCCGAGGCGGCCCAGGCGGGGCCGCTGGCGCAGGCGAGCGCGCAGCGCGCGGTCATCGCCGCCCAGGCCGAGCTGGCTCAGCAGCAGGCTCAGCTGCGGCAGCAGCAGCTGGTCTCCGAGGTGGTCAAGCCGGCCGAGGCGGAGGCCGAACGGGTCAGGATCATCGCCCTGGCGGAAGCCGAGCGCACCCGCATCCAGGCCGAGGCGGCCGCGTCCAACAACCGCGTCGCGCTCGACCAGCTGCTTATCAACCAGCTGCCGCTGATCGTCAAGGAGGCCGCGGCCGGGCTGGCCGGGGCCAACGTGAGCGTGCTCAACGGCGCCGACGGCCTCGGCGAGATCGCCGCCGGCCTGGTCAGCCAGGGCCTGACCATCCTCGATTCGGTCCGCAAGGGGATGCCCGGGCAGCCGCAGGCCAGCGGCGACAACGGGCGCGTGGTGAGCGGCCAGGTGGTGCCAGAGGGCCCGGCCCGCGGCTAGCCGCGTTCACCCGTGGCCCGGCCGGCAAATCTGGTGATTTTCTGACGTCCCGGCAAGTGCCCCGCTCGCCGGGACGCCGCTGGTTAGGCTCGCTGTCGTGGGAGCAGCGATCACGGCCGTCCATGCCCGGGCGGAAGAACAGGAGCCCGCGCCGCCACGCGGCGATCGTCGCGTGGTGGCGCTGGCCGCCGTCTACTACCTGCTGGCCGCGCTGGCGGTCACGCTCTGGCTGTGGCGGGATCCGGCGACCAGGACGGTGCTCGGCAACCCCAACGACGCCGACCAGCTCGCCTGGTTCTTCCGGTACGACGCCGTCGCGATCGCGCACGGGCACCTGCCCGCCCTGGTGACCACCGCGATGAACGCGCCGCAGGGCGTGAACGTCATGTGGAACACGTTCATGCTGCTGCCCGGGGCGCTGCTGGCCCCGGTGACGTTGCTGCTCGGGCCGCAGACCGCGCTCACCATCTTCATGACGGCCGGGTTCGCCGGGTCCGCGCTGGCCATGTTCGTCGTCCTGCGGCGCTGGGACGCCAGCGGGCCGGCCGCGGCGCTCGGCGGGGCGGTCTACGGGTTCTCCCCGGCGGTGCTGCATTCGGCCATCGGCCACTACGACCTGCAGTTCGCCGTCCTGCCGCCGCTGATCATCGACGTCGGCCTGCGGCTGGCGACCGGCCGGACCAGCGCCGTCCGCGGCGGCCTGCGGCTGGGCCTGCTGGTGACGGCGCAGCTGTTCATCACCGAGGAGATCCTGGCCGTCACGGCCCTGGCCGGGGTCATCCTCATCGCCGTGCCCGCGGCCAGCCGGCCGCGGGCGGTGGCGGCCTCGGTCAGGCGGGTGGCGGCCGGCCTGGGCGTGGCGGCGGGGGTGACGGCCGTGATCGCCGGATACCCGCTGGGGGTGCAGTTCCTCGGCCCGCTGCGCGAGCACGGCAGCCCGTTCACGACGGACTTCTTCAAGAACGACCTGTCGTCCTTCGTGGTGCCCTCGTCCTACCAGCTCTTCCACACCGCGGGCAGCGCGACCGCCGCCTCGCGGTACCAGGGGCACCTGCCCGAATACCTGGGCTATCTCGGCTGGCCGCTGATCGTCGTGCTGGTGCTGGCCGCGATCATCGGCTGGCGGCGGCTGCCGTTCCGGGCGACCGCCGTCGCCTGCGCGGTGCTCGGGGTGTTCTCGCTCGGCGGCACCCTGCTGTTCGGCGGCCGCGGGCACCCCGCGATCAAGCTGCCCTGGTACTGGCTGCAAGGCCTGCCGCTGCTGAACGCGGCGCTGCCGGACCGGTTCTCCCTGGTGGCGGACGGCGCGGCCGCCGCGCTGCTGGCCTTCGCCGTGGACGCGGCCATCCCGCTGTTCGCCGCCTTCGCCGGGCGCCGGCGGCTGCGGCTGGCGGCCGGCTGGCGCCCGGCGGCGGTGGTGATGTCCGGCGCGGTGCTGGCCGTGCTGCCCATCGTGCCGGCGCCGCTGCCCGTCGCCGCGGCGACCCCGGTGCCGCCCGGCTGGTCGGCGGCGTTCGGCGCGCTGCGGCTGCCGGCGTCGGCCAGCGTGCTGGTGGTGCCGATCCCGATGTCCACCTTCACCGAGCCGCTGCGCTGGCAGGCCGACACGGGCGTGCCCCGCTCGCTGGTCGGCGGGTATTTCATGGGACCGGCCTGGAACGGGCGCGCGTACATCGACGGGAACGGCACGCCCGCGGCGGGCAGGTACCTGAACGCCATATGGACCTTTTCGCAGGCGGGCCTGCCCAAGGCGCTGGCCGCCGGGGTTCCGGCGAACGCCCATCCGGGGGCTCCGGGCTACGTGGCGGTCAAGGCCGTGACCGACACGAAAATGCGGGAGCAGATCAGGGCCTGGCGGGTATCCGCCGTCGTCGCGGTGGCCAGGCCGGACTCGCGGCTAGGCCGCTATCTCACCGCCCTGCTCGGGCCGCCCGCCGTCGTGACGGGCGACGTGCTAGCCTGGCGGACCCCTGTCGGCTAACTTAGAGTAATTATATAATTACTCTAAGTCTCCACAGAATAGTGACTCCGGCATGCGGTGCGCGGCCGGATGGCGTTCTCAGCGGCGATTCATAGCCTGGTCTCGGATTCATAACGAGGGCAGAGGCCGTTCGGCAGGTACGCACAACCGCGTCGGGCAGTGTGGTCAGTGAAGCCGATACAGGCGAACTACGAGGAGTTAACGATGACGACCATGCTCTGGATCAACGTGCTGCTGGCTGTTCCGTTCATCGCGCTGTGGGCCGGGATCCCCATGTGGCTCGTGCTGCGGCGCCAGGACCGCAAGCCGCAGGTCGCTGCGGCGCCCGCTGTCCGGACGCTGCCGCCGGTGCGCGTGCACGCCGCAGACCGCCGCGTCGCCTGATGACCGCTGGTGGCGCTGCGGGCGGGGGCGCCCACCACGCGGGCACGTGCAGATCGGCAGCATCGCCGGGTGAACCGGTGAACGCGGGCCGGGAGGTCGAGGGCCTTCCGGCCCGCACTCTTGTGATGTGAGCAGCTTTTGATATGAGAAGCTGCCGGGATGCTGGCGTTGAGCATCGCGTGCACGGCGGCCGCGGTCGCCTGGGCTTACCTGGTCGCCGGGCACGGCGGCTACTGGCGGACCAGCGAGTGGCTGCCGCGTGTCGCCGGTGAGCCCGGGGCGTGGCCGGACGTGGTGGCGGTCGTCCCGGCCAGGAACGAGGCCGAGATGCTGCCGGCCACGCTGCCCGCGCTGCTCGGGCAGGAGTATCCCGGGGCGCTGACCGTCATCGTGGTCGACGACGGCAGCTCCGACGGCACCGGCGAGGTCGCCGCGCGGATCGCCCGCGCGTCAGCCAGGCCGCTGCGCGTGATCCCCGGCGCTCCGCCGCCAGGGCCGGACGAGGGTGACGCCCGCTGGGCGGGCAAGGTGTGGGCCATGGCCCAGGGACTCCGGGCGGCCGGACCAGCCGGCTACGTGCTGTTCACCGACGCCGATATCGCCTGCGAGCCGCACACGCTGCGCCGCCTGGTGGCCGCGGCCGAGGGGGATGACCGGGACCTGGTCTCGCAGATGGCCCTGCTGCGGGCGGCTACCGGCTGGGAGCGCGTGGTGGTCCCCGCCTTCGTGTACTTCTTCGCCCAGCTCTACCCGTTCCGGCGGGTGAACGCGCCCGGCTCGCGGACGGCCGCCGCGGCCGGCGGCTGCATGCTGGTGCGCCGCAGCGCGCTGGAGAAGTCCGGCGGCCTGGCACCGATCAGCGATGCCCTCATCGACGACGTGGCCATGGGCCGCATGATCAAGCGGCAGCGGGGCCGCTGCTGGCTCGGGCTGACCCGGCAGGTGGTCAGCGTGCGCCCGTACCCCCGGCTGGCCAGCCTGTGGCAGATGGTGGCCAGGTCGGCGTACACCCAGCTGAACTACTCCCCGGCGCTGCTGGCCGCGACGCTCGCCGGGCTGCTGTTCCTGTACCTGCTGCCGCCGGCCGGCGCGATTACCGGGCTCGCCGTCCTGCTCGCCGGCGGGTCCGGCCTGGCCGCCTTCGCGGCCGCCGCGGGCCTGGCCGGCTGGGCGCTCATGTCGCTCAGCTACCTGCCCATGCTGCGGCTGTACCGGCTGTCGCCGCTGCGCGCGCCCGGCCTGCCGCTGATCGCCCTGCTGTACGCGGCCATGACCGCCGACTCCGCCCGGCGGCACCACACCGGCCGCGGCGCGCAGTGGCGCGGCCGCACCAACCAGACGCGGCTGCCATGATCATGGGCCAGAAGGCGCGGGAAATGACGCCTGATGACACGATCATGGAACTTGGGGCGGCTCCCGGGCGTGCGCGATGATGGCAGATGATCCGGATAAGCGAAGAGGCTGAGAAGGTGGACACGTGACGATCAGCGTTCAGGGCGTGGTGGCGCGCGGTAAGGGTGAGCCGGCAGAGGTGACGACGGTCCTGGTGCCCGAGCCCGGCCCGGGGGAGGCGCTCGTCACCGTGCAGGCCTGCGGGGTGTGCCACACCGACCTGCACTACAAGCAGGGCGGCATCGGCGAGGACTTCCCGTACCTGCTGGGGCACGAGGCGGCCGGCGTGGTCGACGCGGTCGGCCCCGGCGTGACCGACGTGGCGCCCGGAGACTTCGTCATCCTGAACTGGCGCGCCGTCTGCGGGCGGTGCCGGGCCTGCAGCCGCGGCCGTCCGTGGTACTGCTTCAATACCCACAACGCGACCCAGAAGATGACGCTGGAGGACGGTACCGTGCTGTCTCCGGCGCTGGGCATCGGCGCGTTCGCGGAGAAGACGCTGGTCGCCTCCGGGCAGTGCACCAAGGTCGACCCGGCCGTCCCGGCCGCCACCGCGGGCCTGCTCGGCTGCGGCGTGATGGCAGGCCTGGGCGCCGCCATCAACACGGGCGGCGTGACCCGCGGCGACAGCGTCGCGGTGATCGGCTGCGGCGGCGTGGGCGACGGCGCCATCCTGGGCGCCCGGCTGGCCGGCGCGCGGACGATCATCGCGGTGGACGTGGACGACCGGAAGCTGGAGTGGGCCCGCGGTTTCGGCGCCACCGACGTGATCAACTCGCGGACCACCGACCCGGTCGCGGGGATCAGGGAGCTGACCGGCGGGTTCGGCGCGGACGTGGTGATCGAGGCCATCGGCCGGCCGGAGACCTACGAGCAGGCGTTCTACGCCCGCGACCTGGCCGGCACGGTGGTCCTGGTCGGCGTGCCGACGCCGGAGATGCGGCTGGAACTGCCGCTGCTCGACGTGTTCGGCCGCGGCGGGGCGCTCAAGTCCTCCTGGTACGGGGACTGCCTGCCCAGCCGCGACTTCCCGATGCTGGTCGACCTGCACCTGGCCGGGCGCCTCCCGCTGGACAAGTTCGTGTCGGAGACGATCGGCCTCGGCGACGTCGAGGAGGCCTTCGCCCGGATGGGCCGCGGCGAGGTGCTGCGCAGCGTCGTCACGCTGTGACCCGCGCCCTGTGACCGCGCCCCTGTGACCCACGCCCCGGTGACTCGCTCCGGCACCGCGGACCCCGCCACTCGCATCGCGATGTGGTCGGGGCCGCGGACCGTGTCCACCGCGCTGATGCGGGCCTGGGAGAACCGCCCGGACACGGCGGTCACGGACGAGCCGCTGTACGCCTTCTACCTGGATCGCACCGGCCTGGACCACCCGGGCCGGGAGGAGGTGATCGCGAGCCAGCCCGCCGACTGGCGGGTGGTGCTGGCCGGGCTGCGCAGCGCCCCGCTGCCCGCCGGGGCGGCGATCGGGTACGCCAAGCACATGACCCATCACCTGCTGCCCGAGGTGGACCGGGCCGCGCTGGCCCCGTTCCGGCACGCGCACCTGATCAGGGACCCGCGCGAGCTGCTCGCCTCCTACGCCCGGGTGCGGGCCGAGCCCGCCCTGGCCGATCTCGGCCTGGTCCAGCAGGCGGAGATCTTCGAGACGTTCGGCGGCCCGGTGGTCGATTCCCGTGACCTGCTCGCCGATCCCGAGGGCGTGCTGCGGGCACTGTGCCAGGCGCTCGGCGTGCCCTTCGACGGACGGATGCTGGCCTGGCCGCCCGGCCCGCGGGACACTGACGGGGTGTGGGCGCCCTACTGGTACGACAGCGTCCGCTCCTCGACCGGCTTCGCCCCCTACCGCCCGCCGCCCGCCCCGCTCCCCGCCCGCCTCGAGCCCCTAGCGGACCAGTGCCTGCCGTACTTCGCCCGGCTGCACCGCTACCGCATCACCGCCTGAGGAGGCCCCGTGCTGCAGGTTTTCGACGAGCGTAACCGCGATCTCATCGTTAACGTGGACGGTAAGCTCAGCCACCGCGACCGGGCCGCGGTGAGCCCGTTCGACTCGGCCGTCCAGGGCGGCGACGCGGTCTGGGAAGGGCTCCGGCTGTACCAGGGAAGGATCTTCCGGCTGGACGAGCACCTGGCCCGGCTGCGTGCCTCGGCCCGGGCGCTGGCGTTCGGCCTGGTCCCCTCGAACGAGGAGATCACCGGGGAGATCAGGCGCACGCTGGACGCGAACGGCATGCGCGACGGCGTGCACATCAGGCTCACCCTCACCCGCGGGGTCAAGGTCACCTCAGGCATGGACCCGCGGCTCAACCGGGCCGGGCCGACGCTGATCGTGCTGGCCGAGTGGAAGGAACCGGTGTACGACGCGGCCGGCATCACGCTGATCACCGCGAGCGTGCGGCGCCCCGCGCCGGACTGCCTCGACCCGAAGATCCACCACAACAACCTGCTGCCCTCGATCCTGGCCAAGATCGAAGCCAACGTGGCCGGCGCCGACGACGCGGTGATGCTCGACCACCGCGGCTTCATCGCCGAGACCAACGCCACGCACATCTTCCTGGTGACCGGCGGGAGGCTGGCCACGCCAACCACGGTGTCCTGCCCGGAGGGCATCACCCGCGCGGCGGTGCTTGACCTGGCCGCCGCGGCCGGGATCGGCTGCGAGACCGGCGACTACACGCTGCCCCAGCTCTACACCGCCGACGAGGCGTTCGTGACCGGCACCATGGGCGGCCTCGCCCCCGTCGTGTCCGTCGACGGCCGCCCCGTCGGCGACGGCACCCCCGGCCCCGTCACCAAGCGCCTCACCGCCCTGTACGCCGACCTCACCGCCACCACCGGCACCCCCGTCATCTAACCCTCGCTACCGGCCATCGTCGCGGATCGGAATACCTGCCATAGCGAGTACAGCGATCCACGCAGGATCGGGCGGCGGGGCAGGAAGCCGGGCGTTCGGGTTATTTGATCGTGCCGTCTTCTAGGTCAAGGACGTAATCGGCGATGCCGATGAGGTTCGGGTCGTGGGTGGCGACCAGGGCGGTCACGCCCTCGGACTGGACGACGGTCCGCAGCAGGCGCATGATCTGCTTCCCGGTCTCCGAATCGAGCTGGCCGGTGGGCTCGTCCGCCAGCAGCACCTGCGGGCTGCCGGCCAGCGCCCGGGCGATCGCGACCCGCTGCTGCTGGCCGCCGGACAGCTCGCCGGGCCGCTGCCTGGCGTGCTCGCCCAGGCCGACGATGTCCAGCATGAGCCGGACCCGCTCCTCCCGTTCCTTCGGGGCCATCCCCGCGATCCGCAGCGGGACCCCGACGTTCTCCGCCGCCGACAGGATCGGGATGAGGCCGAACGACTGGAAGATGAACGCCACCGCTGTCCGGCGCAGCTGCATGCGCTCGTGCGCGGACATGGCGGTCACGTCCTGGTCCCCGACCCGAACCCGGCCGCTGTCCGGCAGGTCGAGCCCGCCGACGATGTTGAGCAGCGTGGTCTTGCCCGACCCCGACCGGCCGCGCAGGGCCACCAGCTGGCCGGCCTGCACGGTGAAGGAGACGCCGCGCAGCGCCTGCGCCGCGGTGCGCACGCTGCCGAACGTCCTCGTCACCTCCGCCACGGCCAGCATGTCCGTGGCGACCACCGGGCTGGTCGCGCTCACTGTGCCTCCCCGCTCGCCTCCGGGCGCCTTTTTAGGCGGCTCCTTCCCTCGTCGCTCCTGCGTCGCTCCTCAGTCCAGTCGCCGCCGGCGCCCTTCGGCTCGCTCACTGCGGCTCCCGGCGGTCCGGCCAGACGCCGATATGGTCGGGCTCGGCTTCCAGCCGGACCAGGTCGCGCAGGCCGAGGGGTTCGGTCATCTCCCGCGGCAGCTGCAGGCGGCCGGAGCTCGCCGGTGGGCTCGTCGGCGAGCAGCACCTTCGGCTCGTTGACCAGCGCCACCGCGATGGCCGCCCGCTGCTGCTCGCCGCCGGACAGCTGGTCGGGCCGGCGGTGCAGGCAGTCGGCCAGGCCGAGCAGGTCGAGAAGTTCGGCCGAACGGGCCCGGCGGCGGTCCGCGCGCCCGCCCGCCAGCCGCATCGGCAGCTCGACGTTCTGCTGCGCGGTCAGGTAGGGCAGCAGGTTGCGCGAGGTCTGCTGCCAGACGAAGCCGACCACCTGCCGCCGGTAGGCCAGCCGCTGCCGCGCGCTCATCGCCGACAGGTCGTTGCCCGCCACCCGGACCGAGCCGGCGGTGGGCGCGTCCAGCCCGGCCAGGATGTTCATCAGGGTGGACTTGCCGCTCCCCGACGCCCCCACCAGCGCCACGATCTCACCCTCGGCCACCAGCAGGTCGAGCCCCTGCAGGGCCTGGACCTCGATCCCGGCCGCGACGTAGATGCGGACCAGGCGGTCGCACACGATCAGCGAGCCCGCACCGAAGTCCCGGTGCTGCCGGGCTGACTCGGCGCCGAGGTCCGCGATGGTAGCCATGTCCGTCCCCTCCTGCCTTTCTGCTCTGCCCATCTGCTGGGCCCATCTACTCTGCCCATCTACTGGGCCCGGATGATGCCGGAGACGTCGCGGCGGCGCACCGCCCTCGCCTCTGCGGCCAGCGCGGCCAGCGCGAGCACGGCGATGATGGCCGCGGGCAGGCCGAGCGCGAGGGCGTCCGGCTCGAGCTGAACCGAGGCGCTGGTGCCGGTGAAGGCCGACAGGTCGATGGCCGAGCCGATCACGCTGGGCAGCGCCACGGCGCAGGCTATGCCCGCCACCACCGCGGTCAGCACGGCCGGCATGGCTTCGGCCATGACCAGGCCGGCCGCCCGCTCGTGGCCCATGACGGTGAGCCGGGCCACGGTCAGCCCGCGCTCCGCCGACCCGAGCGCCAGGGCGAAGATCACGATGAACAAGCCGAACGCGGCGGCGGTCGCGATGGTGAGCGTGATGATGAGCCCGCCGCCGTGCTGCAGCGGCGAGCTGGCCAGCGAGGCCAGCACCGCGGTGCGGAAGGTGATGATGGCGCCGGGAATCACCCGGTTGGCCACGGCGGTCAGCCGGGCCTCGTTGATCGCGGAGCCGCTGACCAGGAGGATGTTGGGGGCCGGCTGGCCGGTCAGCCCCGGCAGGGTTTCCAGCGGCATGACCACGAAGGGCTCGCCCCCGGGCAGGGCGGGAGTGCCGCTCAGGACGCCCGTGACCCGCACGTGCAGCGGCCCCATCGCGCCCAGCGTGTTGAGCTGGGCCGCCTTCGTGCCGAGGACGGCGGCGGCCGACGGCGAGGCCAGCACCGGCACGGTGGCGTCGGAGGGCAGCACGCCGCCAGGCGCCGCGGCGCCTATCCTGGCGGCCGGGAAGGCCTGGTACGGAGTCCCCGCGACCACGGCCGCGTAGCTGGCCGGGTCCACGGCGGCCACCGTCAGCGGCTGGCCGAACGACGTGAACCAGGGCGTATTCCAGACCGCGGCGGCGTGCCGCACGCCGGGAACGGCGCTGACCGCCTTGACCGCGTCCGCCGTGACCGGCCCGGAGTAGGGACCGGGCTTGATCAGCACGTCGGCCCCGGTGACGTGCCAGGACGCCGCGATCTCGCCGCGGGCGATGCCCTGGCTGACCATCCCGGCGAAGGTGGCCAGGCTGAGCGCGAGCACGAGCGCGAACGCGGGCAGCGCGCCGGACAGCGAGGACCTGGCGGCCCGGGACAGCGCGACGAAGCCGGTCGCCCCCGATCCCCGCGCGGACAGGGCGAGCAGGCCGCGGATGACCAGCGGGTACAGCCTCAGCATGACCATGACGACCGGAATGGCGACCAGGACCGGCACCACGGTGAGGTACAGGTCGATCCCGCCGTCGGCCGGCACGCCCTGGTCGTGCAGGACGACCAGGCCGGCCGCGGCCGCGGCGACCGCCGTGACCTCGGCCACCGGGCGGCGCCACGGCCGGGCCGGACGCCGGGTCTCGGCGCTGGTGATCCGGGCCGGATTGCTGGCCGGGGCGGGCCTGCGGTGCTGCCAGACGGCGATGAGCGGGGGGCCGGCCAGCGCGGCCAGGATCGCGATCCCGGCCAGCGGCCAGCCCGCCGACGCCCCGCCCCCCGGGACCACCGCGACGGCCAGGCCCGCGCCGATCAGCACGCCCGGCCCGGCCGCGGCCACCGCGCCGCCCAGCATCAGGGCCGCCACCTGGCCCAGCGATCCCCCCCGGGCGCGCAGCATGGCCAGTTCTCCGTCCCGGCGCGCGACGATCATCCGGGCGGCGAGCAGGATCACCGCCGCGCCGACCACGATCAGGCTGACGAACAGGAGCAGCAGCACCGTCTCGACGGCCGTCTGGGTGCCGAGGAACAGCGCCAGGTCCGGCAGGAGCGGCGAGGTGACCAGCAGCGCCGCCGCGCCGGGCGCCAGCGGCCCGCTCAGCGCGGGCGTGGCCGTGACGGAGCGGTTGAGCGTCTGGTACAGGTCCTGCACCTGGTTCGCGTTCACGCCGCCGACGTCGAGCGGGAACTCCCACTGCATCTCGAGCCCGGTGCCGCCGAACACGTTCTGGATCGCGCCGAGCTGGTCCGGGTCCGCGATGACCCCGCCTACCCAGTTCGGCGGGGAGTCGGGCCTTAGCTGCTCCAGCGAGGGCCGCGTCACGGTCGCGTCCTGCTGCCAGAACGTCGAGCCGTCGTCGCGTTCCCGCACGATCGCGGTGACGAAGAGCGTGGCCGGGCCGGACGGGGTGGCCAGCGTCAGGCGGCTGCCCGGGTGGAGGCCGAACCGCGCGGCCGTCGGCGCCGTGGCCGCCACCGCCACCGCGCCGCGCGGCACGCTCCCGCTGGTGTACGAGCCGGCCACCAGCCGCGCGTAGCTGGTGAGCGGGTCACGGTAGGTGACCTCAAGCTTGGGGGGCGCCCCGGCCTGGGCGCTGGCCGCCGCGCCGGCCGTGATCACCAGCGGCTTCACGCTCAGGCCGACCCAGCGGCTGGCCGCGAGCGGCAGCGGCGCCGCCGCCAGGCCGAGGGCGATCTGGCTGGTCGCCTGGGCCAGCGTGTCCTGGTTCAGGTTGCGGCCGCCGGGCAGCGACCCGACGAAATCGGCCCAGCTGGCGCTGACCTGGACCGTCTTGGTGGTGTTCGGGTATCCGGCCAGGGTCTGGTGCAGGGCCTGGGTCCGCGTGTGCAGGCTGAGCGCGGGGCCGGCCAGCGCGGCGAACACGCACCCGCAGACCAGCAGCGCGAGCGCGAGAGTGCTGCCGGCCGCGGTTCCCACGGTCCGGCTGAGGGCCGGCCTCATGCTGACTCCGCGGCGCGCAGCTCGGCGGCGGCGTCGGGCCGCCGTGCGATGGTGAGGGCCGCCGCGAGAACGGGCAGCACGGCCACCGCCAGGGCGAGCGGTAGCGTCTGGGACCAGCCGAACTGGATCAGCACCGGCGGCACCGGCTTGGTCGCCGCCGCCGTGAGCGTGATGGCCGGCACGAGCAGCTCGGCCAGGACCGCGCCGAGGGCCAGGCCGGCCAGCGCGGACGGCAGGCTCAGCATGAGCTTCTCCAGGCAGAGCTGTCCCGCCGCCGCGCGCGGCGCTACGCCGAGGGCGGCCAGCAGCGCGTTCTCCGCGCGCCGCTGGCGGACTCCGGCCGCGATGCTGACACAGAAGCCGGTGATGGCCAGGACCGCGGCGGCGATGACGACCGCCAGCAGCCCTTGCTGCGGCACGGTGGACAGCGGGTCGGCCAGCAGCCCGGACGCTATCGCGCTGGTGCTCGTGACGGCGGAGCCCGGCGGCAGGCGGGCGGCCAGCCCGGACGGGATCCCGGGGCCGCGGCCCGCCTGGCCCGCGGTGGCCAGCCACCACCCAGTCACCGGCGCGGGGGCCAGCGAACCGCTGGCCAGGACGGTCTGCAGGGCGCCCAGGTCGGTGACGAGCCCGCCGCCGCGGCCGGACACCGTGGGGAACGTGCTCACGGCCGCGACGATCTTGACGTTGACGGTTGCCCCGTCGATGTCGGTCTGCACCGTGGAGCCGACGCTCGCGTTGCTCGCGTCCAGGTAGCGCTGCGTGGCGAGGCCGGGAATGGCACCCGGCGTCAGCGGGGTGAGCGCCAGCTGCCCGGTCATCCGGCTCGGGGCGACGCCGGGAATCCCGCTCGAGGCCAGGCCGTAGCCCGGGCTGAACGTCACCGCCAGCGCGGTGCCCGCGGCCCCGGCCGACGCGACGGCGGGCATGCCGGACGGCCCGGCGGTACCGAGGATCTGCCGGACGCCCGCCAGTTCGGCCGAGGAGGCGACGGCCGGCCAGCCGCGCAGGGCGGTGCCCGGGACCCCGGCGGCGCCGGCCGCGCCGGACACGCCGGCGAGGGTAAAGACCGCCGGGGCGCGGGCCCGGGTAGCGGGCAGCGTGTAGCCCAGGCTGACCGCGGTCAGCCGCAGCGGGTAGATCGCCGCGGCGGTGCCGTGGGTGCCGTGGCCGAGGCTGATGACCAGCGTATGGTCCCTGCCGTCGGCGGGCAGCGGGCCGGCATTGATCTGGTAGACGTCGTCGGCGGCGTCTTCGACCGAGACGCTCACCGCGGCGGCGCCCAGGCGCAGTGCGGCTGGGCCAAGCCGCGCGGTGAGGCGGAACCCGGCCGGGCGGCCGGGCAGCATGACGTCTGGTGACGCCGCTGCCGGCCGGATCTTGCCGAACAGGCCGGCCGCGGGCAGCGGGGACTGATCGGGGCGGAGCAGCGACACGTCCGCGGCCTGGCCGCTGCCGACCGCGAGGGTCACTCCGTCGGTGGCCTCCTGCGCGAAGGACGCGACCGGCATGGCGTGCCGGACCCCCGGGGTCTGGACCAGGGCGCTGGCCTGAGCCGGCGACAGCGGCTGGCTGGTCTGCACGCGCACGTCCGCGCCCGCGCCGAACGCGGCCTGGTCCTGAACCGAGCGCGTCCAGCTCTGCCGCTGTGAGAGCGCCAGCGTTCCGGTGGCCACGGCCAGCACGATCAGCAGCGCCGCGCCGCCCTGCCTGATCGGCTGGCGGCTTATCTGCCAGCTGGCCATGGCGGCGGTGAGCCGCCGGCCGCGGGCCGCCAGCAGGTCGCCGGCCTTGCCTCCGGCGGGAAGCAGCCGCAGCGCGAGGACCGTGCCGCCGGCCAGCGCCAGGGCCGGCGCGGCCACGATCACCGGGTCCACGCCGAAGTTCCCGCTGACCCCGGCTGACACCGCCGAATAATGGCGCAGCTGCCAGCCCGCGAGCACGGCCAGCAGCACCAGCGCGAGGTCGGCGCCGGCCCGGGTGACGCCGGCGATGGCGGCCTGCCTGCCCCGGCGGGCCCGGGCCGTGCCCGGGGTGACCGTGCTGAGCACGGGCACCAGCATGATCACGAGCGCGCCCGCGCCGACCGTGGCGGCGCCCCAGAAGGCCGGCCAGCCGACCGTGGCCGACCCGTTCCCGGTGAGCAGCCTGGCCAGAGCGAGGCCGGCCAGGCCGCCGGCCGCCGAGCAGAGCAGGCACAGCGGTACGCCCTCGGCGGCGGCCAGCCGGACGAGCTGCCAGCGGGTGGCGCCGCGTGCCGCCAGCATCGCCGACTCGCTTTCCCGCTGGCCCGCGAGCAGCCGGGCCACCGCGAGCAGGGCCGCGGCGGCGAGCAGGGCCAGCAGCACGGCGCAGATGGCCAGCAGGGAGCGGGCCACGTCCAGGTTGCTGGCGGTGCCGTTGAGCACCGAGGGCAGGCCGGTGGTGAGGGTGAGGTCGGGCAGCAGAAAGGCGCTGGCCAGCTGCTGCTGCAGGCCGTTCACGTTGGCGGCGACGGTGCTGAGCTGACCGGCCGGCACGCTGGCCGTCTGCGGCACGGCCAGCCAGGAGCCGCCGTTGACGGTCAGCGGCCCGGTGAACGCCGAGGGCACGACGGTCAGCGGGCCGTAGGTGGTGAAGCCGGACAGGGTGCTCGAGCCCCCAAGCCCGATGTCGTCCAGGCCCCAGTACGGCGACGACACCTGCCTGGGCCGGTAGAGGCCGGTGACCACGAACCGGACCAGGTGACCGGATATCCGGTCGCGCATCTGCAGCACGTCGCCGGCGGTCACGTGCAGGAGCGCGGCGGCGGTGGCCGGCAGGGCCGCCGGGATGGGCCCGCCGGCCGTGCCGCCGGGCCAGTGACCGGAGACCAGCACCGCGTGCGCGGCCACGGCATCGAGGGTGGCGGCCTCGGCGATCTGCACGGTGCCCGTGCCGGCCGGCGGGACCGGCCGCGAACCCGGCACGAAACCGAGCGGATCGGACCAGTAGCCGCGGTAGAAGGCGAACGGCGTGCCCTCGAGCGCCGCGGAGATCTTGGCCGGCAGCAGCGAGGTGTACTGCGCGCCCTGGCTGGCGTCGACGGTGCCGACGGTGACGAGCGAGGTACCGGTCGCGCGGCCGAGGTCGTGCCGGACCGCGCGGGGCAGCGCCTGCCCGCTGAAGGCGACCAGCGCGGTGGCCAGCGCCGCGGCCACCGCCACCGTGAGTGCTGCCGCGACAATCACCATGCGGTGAGCGTTCATCCGAGGCAGTGTCAGCGAACCCCGTGTAAAGCCCATCAGGACTTCGAGCCTACGATCCGGGCCGGCTGATAAAAAGGGTGCGTACATGACCTGGTATCCGCCTGTGACAAGGCCGGGATGCGAAGGGGACTGCGGGTGTCTGTCATCGTCATTACCGGGGCCGCGGGCCTCGTCGGGTCCATGCTGCGGCCGCGGCTGGCCCGGCCCGGGCGCACGCTGCGCGTACTCGACGTCGCCCCGCTGACGGCCGGGCCGGGCGAGGAGGCCATCCAGGCGTCGGTGACCGACATGGACGCCATGACGGCGGCGTGCCAGGGGGCGGCCGCCGTCATACACCTGGCCGGGATCTCGGGCGAGGCGTCCTGGCCGCGCATTCTCGAGGCGAACATCAGCGGCAGCTACGTGACTTTCGAGGCGGCCCGGCGGGCCGGGACGCCGCGGGTGATCTTCGCCTCGTCCAACCACGCGGTGGGATTCACCCCGCGTTCGGCCTTCCCGGTGCCCGATTACGCCTTCCCCGCGCCGGACACCCACTACGGCGTCTCCAAGGCGACCGTCGAGGCACTGGCCGCGATGTACCACCACCGCTATGGCCTGGATGCGATCTGCCTGCGGATACTGTCCTGCTTCCCGCGCCCGAAGAACGTGCGGATGCTGTCCACCTGGCTCTCGCCCGATGACGCGGGCCGGCTCTTCGAGGCCTGCCTGACCGCCGAGCGGCCCGGGTTCCGGGTCGCCTTCGGCGTGTCCGCCAACACCCGCGGCGGCTGGGTCTCGCTGGCCGAGGCGAGGGCGCTCGGCTACGAACCCCAGGACGACGCGGAGGCTTTCGCCGCCGAGATCATCGCCGCCCACGGCGAGCCGGACCCGGCGGCCGACCCGGTCCTGGCCTACCTGGGCGGCGAATTCACCCTCCCCGACGCCCAGGTCCCCCAGGCCTAGCCGATTTGTCTGCAGTTCCGGGTGCTATAACCCCCGGAACTGCAGACAAAGCGAGGGTGCCCCGCAATCGCGGCGCCGGGGGGCTAGTGCTCGCGTTCCTCGTCGTGGTGGATGCGGTCCAGGCAGATCGCGATGCAGATGATGAGGGCGTCGTTCTCCTCCGGCGCGACGTCGACGCCGTAGGTGTCACGGAGCCGGAACCAGGCCCGGGAGATCCGGGCGATGACCTGCCGGCCGTCGCGGACCTCGAAGTCCTTGTCGATGATGTTCCCGACCGCCTCCAGCCGCCCGCGCCCGGGGACGTCGATGACCGCGCGGTGGTGCAGCGGCGATATCAGCGCCTTGTGCACCGTGGCCGCCACCGCGCCGTCGTGCTCGATTTCCATCGCGTCGGTGAAGGTGAGGAACTTCTTGTGGATGGTCGCAAGCACGGCGCCTGAGGCGTCCTTGAGCTCGAAGGTCTCGCGGAGCCTGAGCGCCTTGCCGTCGACGAAGAAGACTTTGTTACCCCGCTCGTCGGTGACCCAGAAGTCGTCGGTGATCGAGAAGAGCCGTTCCCGCACGAGATAGCGCATACCCGCCAGGCTATCCAGCGCCGGCCGCGCCTGCGGCCCGGTGCTTCTCCCAGCGGCTCAGGATCTCGGAGAGCTCGGCGGAGGCGAACTCGAGGAAGTCGGCCTGCTCGGCCATCCGCGCGCCGGCCGGCGTGTCCGGGCCGACCAGGTCGATGCCCTCGCGGACCAGCGCGGTCCAGCGGGACATCACCTGATCGCGCATCCGGATCATGTCATCCCACATGTTGCCGGGCATCCGGTAGTAGTCCCGGCGCGAGCCCGGCACCCGTTCCTTGTGCACCAGGCCCAGCTGGATCAGGTAGCGCACCGCGCCGGACACGGCCGCGGGGCTGATCCGCAGCATCCCGGCCAGTTCGGCGGCGGTGAGGCGGCCGGAGTCGGTGACCAGCAGGGCCACGAAGACCCGGGCCGGCATCGGCGGGAAGCCCGCGGTGACCAGGACGGAGGCGAACCGCTCGATGTAACCGAACAGGGGGTCGTCCGGCCCCGAACCGTCAGGCATCGTGATGTCACCTCCCAGGAAAAGCGTATCGTATTTCGAACATTCATAATTCAGTGAAATCTGTGTAGACTGAACTCATGACGAACGCGATCGAGGTGCGCGCGCTGCGCAAGTCGTTCGGCCGGACGCAGGCGCTGGGCGGCCTGGACCTCACCGTCCGGACCGGCGAGGTGCACGCCTTCCTCGGCCCGAACGGGGCGGGCAAGACCACCACCATCCGCATCCTGCTCGGCCTGCTGCGCAAGGACGGCGGCGAGGCCAGCCTGCTCGGCGGCGACCCGTGGCGGGACGCCGTCGCGCTGCACGCCCGGCTCGCCTACGTGCCCGGGGACGTGACCCTGTGGCCTGGCCTGACTGGCGGCGAGATCATCGACCTGCTGGCCAGGATGCGCGGTTCCCGGGCCGGCATCGACCCCAAGCGCAGGCAGGCGCTCATCGAGCGGTTCGATCTCGATCCGGCCAAGAAGGCGCGCGCCTACTCCAAGGGCAACAGGCAGAAGGTCGCGCTGGTGGCGGCGCTGGCCAGCGACGCCGAGCTGCTGATGCTCGACGAGCCGACGGCCGGGCTCGACCCGCTGATGGAGGCGACCTTCCGCGAGTGCGTCAACGACGAACGGCGCGACGGCCGCACCATCCTGCTGTCCAGCCACATCCTGTCCGAGGCGGAGGCGCTCTCGGACCGGGTGACGATCATCCGGGACGGCGCCGCCGTGGAAACCGGCACGCTGGCCGAGATGCGCCACCTGACCAGGAACTTCGTCGATGCTGAGCTGGCCGCGCCGGTCAGCCTCGAGGGCGTGCCCGGGGTGCACGACCTGGACGCCCAGGGTACCCGCGTGCGCTGCCAGGTGGACCACGCGGCACTCACCGACGTGCTCAGCCGCCTGACCGCGGCCGGCGTCCGCTCCCTGACCTGCCGCCCGCCGACCCTGGAGGAGCTGTTCCTCCGCCATTATTCGTCCGAACGGCCCGTGGCGGGAGCCCGGCGATGACCGGGCTGGCCGGCACTGGGCTGGCCGGGACGGGGCTGGCCGGGACGGGGCTGGCCGGGACGGGTCGCGCTGGTGGCCGGCACGGCCTACACGTTCAAGAAGCTCTATCCGACCGCGGCCGGACGGGTCGCGCTGGCGGCGACCGGTGAGGACAATCCCGCTCTGCGGTTCCTGTACGGCCGGATCGACGGCTCCTCGCTCGGCTCGCTCACCACCTGGCGGTACGGGATGTGGGCCGCCATATTCGCCGCGCTGATGACGATCTTCGTCGTGATCAGGCACACCAGGGCCGACGAGGAGGCGGGGCGTCTGGAGCTGGTCGGCTCGGCCGTGGTCGGACGGGACGCGGCCCTCGTCGCAGGGCTGCTGACTGCGGTCGCCGCCGACCTGGCGATCGCCCTGCTGCTGTGGGTCGTACTGCCGTTCACCGGGCTCCCGGTGGCCGGATCGGCCGCGCTCGGCCTGGCCATCGGCGCGTCCGGGCTGGCGTTCACCGGGATTACCGCGGTGGCGGCCCAGCTGACCTCCAGCGCGCGCGGGGCCCGCGGGATCGCCCTCGGCGTGCTCGGCGTCGCCTTCGTCCTGCGCGGCGTGGGTGACTCGGCCGGCGCCGGCGGCCCGTCCTGGCTGTCGTGGGTCTCGCCGCTCGCCTGGGTCCAGTTCACCCGGCCGTTCGCGGCTGAACACTGGTGGGTCCTGCTTCTCCCGCTGGCCGTCTTCGCTCTCGGTGCTGCCCTGGCGTTCGTGCTCGCCGGGCGGCGTGACCTCGGTTCCGGCCTGCTGGCTGACCGGCCGGGCCGGGCGGCGGCCTCCCGCCTGCTGAGCGGGCCGGCCGGCCTGGCCTGGCGGCTGCAGTGGGGCGCGCTGGTCGGCTGGGTGACCGGCTACGTGTTCGCCTTCGCCGCCTGCGGGGCGGCGGCCAAGGGGGTCGGCCAGCTGCTCGGGACCAGCGCCGCGCTCCAGCACGAGTTCACCAGGCTCGGCGGCCAGGCCGCCATCACCAACGCCTACCTGGCCGCGCTCATGCTGCTTGCCGGGCTGGTCGCCGCCGCCTACGCGACATCGGTGGTGCTGCGGCTGCGCGGCGAGGAAACCGGGGAGCGGGCCGAGCCGGTGCTGGCGACGGCGGCAGGACGGATCCGCTGGGCGCTCAGCCACATCGCGATCGCCGCCGCCGGCACCGTGGTGCTGCTCGCCGCGGCCGGGGTGGCCACCGGCCTCGGTTACGGGCTGCGCGCCGGTCCGGCAGGCCCGCAGGTGACGCGGATGCTCGGCGCGGCGATGGCCCAGCTGCCCGCGTCCCTGGTGGTCGCGGCGGTCGCGGTCGCCCTGATCGGGCTGTGGCCGGAAGCCTCGGTGGCCGGGGCGTGGACCGCGGTCGGGCTGGTGGTGGTGATCGCGTTGTTCGGCCAGGTACTGCAGGTGTCCCACTGGGTGCTTGACATCTCGCCGTTCACGCACGCTCCCCGGCTCCCGGGCGGCACGGTGATGGCGGAGCCGCTGCTGTGGCTGTGCGGCGCCGCCCTCGCGTTCGGCGTGACCGGCCTGGCCGGCCTCCGCCGCCGCGACATCGGCTAGCGGCAAGGCTTACGCCGCGGCGGGCGGGGCCGGGAAGCCGCCGCACAGCCGCTCGAAGGCGTGCGCCACCCGCAGGCAGGTGGCGTCGTCGAACCGCTTGCCGACGATCATCATGCCGACCGGGAGGCCATCGGCCAGGCCCGCCGGGACGCTGATGGCCGGGTGGCCGCTGATGTCAAACGGCGCGGTGTTGGGGATCATCTCCAGGGCGCGGGCGATGTAGACCTCGCGCGGGTCGGAGGCGGCCGGAATCGGGGTGGCCACCATCGGCAGCGTGGGCATGACCAGCACGTCGAAGCGGCTCAGCGCCTCGTCGTAGCGGCGGCGCACCTCGAAGACGAGGTTCCGGGCCATCGCGTAGTGCCGCGCCTGGTATTTCTCCACCGAGTAGCGGCCGCCGAGGACGACCAGCTTGACCGTCTCCGACCAGGCGTCGGGTACCTCAAGGCGCTGTCGGCCGTAGTAGGCGATGAGCTCCGGGTCGTACAGCCCGTCCCAGTTCAAGCCGTACGCGTTGCCGTCGACCATCTGCACGGTGGCCCCGTCGGTGGCGATCACGTTCCAGACGTGCATCGCGTGCCGGTGCCAGGGGATGCTGACCTCCTCGACCTGCATGCCCGCCTGGCGCAGCCGGTCCGCGGCGGCCCGGACGGTCTGGTCCACCCGCTCCTCGGACAGGTCAGTGATACCGAACCCCTCGCTCACCACGCCGGCCCGCAGCCCTCCTACATCCTGGTTCAGGGCCGCGACGTAATCCTCCGGCCGCAGGTCGGCGGGCTGCCGCGGATCCCAGCCGTCCCGGCCCGCGATCACGTTCAGCATCAGCGCCGCGTCGGCCACCGTGCGGGTGATAGGCCCGAGGTGGTCGATGGTCAACTCGATCGGGAACGCCCCGGTGTACGGGACCAGGCCGTGGGTGGGCTTGTGCCCCACCGTGCCGCACCACGAACTGGGAATGCGCACCGAACCGCCCTGGTCCCCGCCCATCGCCAGATCGGCTTCCCCCGCGGCCACCAGGGCCGCGCTGCCGCTCGAAGACCCGCCGGTCGTTCGGTTCGTATCCCATGGGTTCCGGACCGGGCCGGTCACCGACGTGTGACTCCCGCCCGAGAAGCACAGGTCCTCGCACACCGATTTGCCGGTGATCGTCGCGCCGGCGGCCAGCAGCCTGGTCACCACGGTCGCGTCGCGGGTGGGTACGAAGCCTTCCAGGGTGCGCGAGCCGTTCATCATCGGCACGCCGGCGACCTCGATGTTGTCCTTGATCGCGACCCGGCGCCCGGCCAGCGGGCCGTTCGGCTGTCCGGCGATCTCGGTCCGCACGTACCAGGCGCCCAGCGGGTTCTGCGCCGGATCCGGCTGCTTCCAGGTGCGGCCGGCCGGAGGCTGCGGCGCCGTCTGCGCGTACAGCTCCTCGACCGCGTCGTAAGAGGACAGCAGGCCGGCCACCAGGGGCCCGAACGACCCGAGGTCCTCATCGCTCAGGTGCATGCCGTAACCGCGGGCGATCGCCGCGAGCTCGTCTTTGCCGGGCGGACGGATAGCCATGCGGGCCCTCCTCGGGCTGGGTTCGGCTCGCGGCCAGTTTCCAGCGACTCTAGGAGCAGGCCGTCTGGCCGGTCAATACGCGGTCCGCCGGTCCCGCGCGGCTACGCTGGCGGGCTCGGGCGGCGGGTTAGAAAATGGGCTATGAGCAATGTGACGGAGTTGCGGGTGGCGTTGACGGTGGAGGACTTCGACCGGGCGGTGGCGTTCTACCGGGATGCGCTGGGGCTGGAGCAGATCGCGGACTGGAGTTCGGCCACCGGGAGGGTCGTGGTGCTCGAGGCGGGGCGGGCGACGCTGGAGCTGTTCGACGGGGCCCAGGCCGAATCGGTGGACGCGATCGAGGCCGGCCGCCGAGTGTCCGGCACGGTCCGGTTCGCGCTGAGGGTCGAGGACAGCGGGGACATGGCCGAGCGGCTGGTCGCGGCCGGCGCCGAGCGGGTCGCGCCGCCGGTCACCACGCCATGGGGCGACCGCAACGCCCGGGTGCAGGCACCGGACGGGATGCAGCTAACCCTGTTCACGGCCGAGTAGGGACCTCCCGGGGGTACAGGACGGGTTTCCGCGGAAACGTCTGGCGCAATTGCGTGAGACGTTTCCGCGGAAACGGCGGCCGGGTTACCGGCCGGGAGCCAGTTCGTCGCGGAGCAGGTCAGGACGATGCGCGTTACCCGGCGAGGGGTTTCACGGTCAGCTGGTAGTCCTCCCGGATGCGGCCGTCCCTGCCGAGGACGAGGAAGACGCGGGCGGCCCAGGCGACATCGCCGCCGGGGGCTGTCAGCTGGATGGTGAAGGTGACGACCCCGTCATGGCGGGTCACGTCGCTGGCAGAAGAGACGGCGTACCTGCCGCTGGCCACGAACTCCTGGTAGGCATGGGTGATCCTGGCGTCGAGTTCCTGGTGCCCCCGGAACTGGGTGCCCTCCACGAACTCGGCGCCATCGGGTGCCCACAGGCCGGCGATGGCGGCGCGGCGGGACCCGGGGTCGGGCTCGCTCCACGCCGCTACGTAGCGCGCGACGATATCGGTCGTCCTCGGTTCGGTGATCTGAGGCATGGTCTTCGATCCTTTCCGCCGGTCGGCGCGGCCGACATGGCGATGCTCGGCGCTGCCGCCGGGGAAGGGTCAAGCCGGATCACGGGGGAAGACTCTCCCCCTACGGCAGCCTGGATAATGAGCGGCGTGCCGGGGTACCTGTCGATCGGCGACTTCTCGCGCGCCACCCACATGACCGTCAGGACGCTGCGCCACTACCATCAGATCGGCCTCCTCGAGCCGGCCGAGGTCGATCCGCACACCGGCCAGCGGCGCTATGCTGCCGGCCAGATCCCCACCGCGCAGGTCATCCGCCGCTTCCGTGACCTGGGCATGCCGCTGGAGGAGATTCAGGGCGTGCTGTCCGCTTCCGACCTGCGCACCCGCAACGAGCGGATCATTGCCCATCTCGGCCGCTTGGAGGAAGAACTCGGCCGAACGCAGTGGGCCGTCACCTCGCTGCGCGCCCTGCTGGCACCGTCCTCGCCCGGCCACGTGCCCGCCCGCATCGAGCTGCGCAGCGTGCCCGCCGTCGCCGCGGCCGCGATCACCAGCGTCGTCAGCGCCGGAGAGTCGGCAGCCTGGCTGCAGGGCGCGCTCGGCGAGCTCCATGCCACCCTGACCGCGAAGGACGTGCCCGCGGGCGGCCCCGCGGGCGGCATCTACGCCGATGAGGTGTTCACCCGCCACCGCGGTCAGGTGACCATCTTCGTCCCCTGCGCCCGGCCCATCCCGCCTACGGGCCGGGTCGCGCCGACACAGATCCCCGCCGCCGAACTGGCGGTCATCGAGCACTCCGGGCCGCCCGCCGACGTCGACCGCGCCTACGGCACCCTGGCCACATACGTCGCACGCCACACTCTCGCCGTCGACGGCCCGATCCGCGAGTACTACCTCGTCGGCCAGCGCGACACCCCCGACACCTCCCGGTGGCGCACCGAAATCGGCTGGCCGATCTTCCGGACGAGCAGATAACCCGTCCATGACCCCAGTCTGGCCCATGGCGGCCCGGCAGCGTGATGCCCGTTCGGCATGAACGCCATGCCCAGCTGGCATTTCCGTTCCCGGCCCGAGGTCACCAGGCTGACTAGGTAGGCAGACCGAATCCGGCCCCCGTCCGGCCGGTGATTTTCCGCTCCGGCCAACGTCCAGACAATGCACGGATTTCGTGAGAGGAAGACCGATGAACGACCGTTCTCGCTGGATCGCCCTGGTGGTGCTGTGCACCGGGATGCTGATGATCGTGCTGGACATGACGATCGTGAACGTGGCGCTGCCGTCCATCCAGGCCGGTCTGCGCTTCTCCCA
>WNGH01001671.1_pt1 | contig 29910 bp, 24 predicted proteins | sample 5400631 | NCBI WGS metagenome assembly WNGH01 (sample SAMN13153373, study PRJNA577476) | soil metagenome | isolation source: 115 cm soil or saprolite under Garry oak tree replicate 1 | place: USA:California | collected 2016-06-15
ATCGGCACGCAGAAGCAACACAGCATGCGTACATTCACGTAAAATGCACATCTGTGACTCTTTGGGGCGTCCCCCCATATCGACGAGGAGAGGTAAACAACGATGTTCCAGGTCTTGACAGATACGTTTCACGAAACTATCCGGCCATTCACCTTTAAGAGATTGACGTATTTGGCTCACAGTCCCAGCATCACTCTCCTGCGTCCAATTCCCTTCACCATCAGGACAGGCCCGAAAAGCATGATGGCGAATACCACGTAGGCGTAATGCATGCGTTAAGCTATAGAACAAAACTGATTTTCCAGCATGCGGTGGACCGCCAATTAACACGGCTGGTAAAGTAGTAACCATTGGGTATCCTCCTAAATTTATATTGATTGAGTATAGCAAATTAGATGGGAGAGGTTTCTTGCCAGATCATACACATGTCCTACTGGCAACCCTTGGAGGGCAGCCACAAGTCGTCACATTCACGCTTGACCTCCTGCTACAACGTAAAATTCCCATTCGTGAGGTCATTGTTATTCATCCTGCTCTCATCTCACATGAAAAGCTACAACATTCAATAGCCTGTTTGAGAACTGAATTCACAGGGAATTACTACAAGAGAGATGGTCAGAACATTCGCTTTAGCACTCATACTCTCAAGTACTATGAACAGCCTATTGATGATATTGTAGATGAGCAAACCGCAGACGGTACACTCGACACGATGGACGAGCTTATTCGTAGCTTAAAGCAGCAGCAATACATCGTTCACTTCTCCATCACTGGTGGAAGACGGCTTATGTCTTTCCTCTCATTTTCAGCGGCCCTTTTGAACTTTGAGCCAGCTGATAGACTATGGCATCTCTATACTCCTGAAGTCTTTCAGCAACAAGCCAGAAATGGTGCCATCATGCACGCCTCACCAGAAGATGGTGTGCGGCTCATCGAAATCCCATTTGCTCGTTCAGCCCAACCTATTTTGTCTCACATACTGAGCACCAGTAATACTAGCACCAGAACCTTTATACGCTCACAGAACGAGCAAAGAGAAACAGAAGAAGGCAAACGTCGCAAACAAGTTAAAGGCGCAGCAAGTCCTGCAGAGCAAAGAGTCCTGCAAGCTTTCGCGCAAGGGCTTCATCCAAAGGAGGTAGCAGTCCAACTAAACATCAGCGAATCGACGGTGAGTAGCCATACCAACGTTTTACTCCGCTTATGCCGAAACGCCTGGAACATCAAAGACAAAGAACGTCTTGACTACCGCTTCCTACAGATACAGTTTGCCAACTACTCTAGTGACAATGAATAGAGTATACACCACTAAGCGCGAACAGCAATCCAAGCTAGCTTTGAAAAAGTTGTAGCTAGTTTGGATGTATTGATTAGGTATAGTATGATACTATCTCGATAAACGAGATAAAGCTCATAAGAAAGGATCAACAGATGCAGGAAGTAACGTTCACCCTGCAAACCATCACGCCGTTGTTTTTGGCGGGAGCGGATCAAACAAAAGCCGAACTACGTGCGCCCTCATTTCGAGGACTCATGCGCTACTGGCAACGCGCATTGGTAGGTGGCATGGTTGGTACAGATGCCAGAGGACTTCAAGAGGTAATGAAGCAAGAAATGGCTATTTTTGGGGCAACAGATACAGGATCAGCAGTATCTGTTCGAGTATCCAATGCTACAAGCGTACCGAAAGAGTTCACGGAACAAGTAAGCGTGAACATAGGAGGAAAATGGCAGGCAACGGGCAAAGGCTATCTTCTCTGGACAATGGTCAGAAGTGGTAGAGCAGACAAAGGAAATCTCAAACCTGCTCGTTGGTACTTTCCAGCAGGCACAAACTTTGAGCTTACACTCTCTACAAGAGGTACAGATGATACACACTACAAACAAGCCATTGCCGCATTCTGGTTACTTACCCATTTAGGCAGTATTGGTTCACGCTCACGCCGTTGTGCAGGCAGCATTACAGTGGAATCCTTTAAGGGAAACACAGCCGATTTTCAATTTAGCACTCCTAAAAGCATAGATGACCTGCAAGCGCAAATCAAACAAGGCATAGAATATGCTCGTTCGTTATACAACATCAGACCAACATCAGTGAAAGATGCAATGTTTGACATTCTTTCACCAAATACTTGCACGATTAGAATACTTCACTATGATAATCAGCCCTGGCTTACTGCTGAAGCAGCAATGAAAGCTATTGGTGAAAGTCTACAAAAGTATCGTAGTAGCATCTTTCCACTTTTGAAACGCAAAATCTTTGGCCTTCCCTTAAGAGATGTGAGTAACGCACGTCGAGCCTCACCTCTCCTATTAAGAGTAACCGAGATCCAGGGAGAAAAAGGAAAGCAGTATGTCGGAGTGGCAGTACTCTTTAAGACCACAGAAAAAGACCCATTGGGAAGGCTCATATCTACCAAAGATTACGCTCTCATCGAAGATTGGTTTACTACATTTAGTGGGAAAGGGAAGGTGACATTATGAGTGAATACATGCTCTTATTCTCTCTAGGTCCCGTACAATCTTTCATAGCTCAGGCTCGTAAAACACGCGATCTGTGGTTGGGTAGCTTTCTGCTATCGTTATTGATGGAAGCAAGTATGACCGAAATAAAGTCTGAAGCGGCTCTCATCTTTCCAGAAAAACCTTTCATAGAAAAAAATATTCCTGACCTCACCAACAAATATGTTGCCATCTTTGATACCTTCGAGAAAGCCGAAGCCAGAGCCAAACAAAGCGAAATAAACATCAAGAAGTGTTGGGAAAGTATCTGCAAAGACGTGCAGATACAAATTCTTGAGAGATATGCCAAGCCAGTTGATGTAGATGCGCTCATTCCCATATGGGATAGACAAACCAATCCAGACACATTTTTCGAGATATTCTGGGTTATCGTAGAGAGAGGAGACACACCAAAATATGCTGAGTGGCTAAAACAAGTCCAAAGAGCCTTAGATGCACGAAAACAACTTCGTCACATTAAGTTATTAGATAAAGCCGAGCAAGAAACAGCTTTTCTGGAAGAACGAGGCGAAAAAAGCACGATATCAGGAGAGCGCGAAGCACTACACGGTAGAGGTATCTCCCGCGAAGAGGTACGGACTTTTTGGACAGAGCTTGCCCAAAGCCTTGTAAAAGATGGCAACAGGCATAACATTAATCCAGATGGTGAGGAGCGATTAGATGCTATTGATACCGTCAAACGTTTTGCCTATCTTTCTGAAGTCTTTAGGAAGAAAAACGTAGAAGCAGGGTTTCCTTCCACCAGTTCAATTGCTACAGCCACATTTGTAGAGAGGCTATTAAAAGATGATGTGGACACCTCAATGTTAACAGACTGGCTGAGTGTTACCAAAGCTCACTACATGGCAGATATGCAACCAGATACAATTCCGTATCTCTATAAACTCGCCAGAGAACATCCTCATCCACGTGAGATTTTAAAGCGGGATGGCGACTGTTACTTTCCTGAGACATTTGCGCCACAGCGATTAAAGAAAGATTATAACGTCACACCAATTGGTAAAGCCGAAGCTGTAGCAGCAGAGGGGCGCACTGCACTTAGGAAACTTCTCACAGCTACTGATGCTCTTGATATCACTCGGCCAACAACTTATTACGCGATGATACAGATGGATGGCGACAAAATGGGAAAGCTCCTGAGTGAAGTAGCAGATGAGGCAGAGCATAGCCGCATTAGTCAGACACTCTCAACATTTTCCCGCGAACAGGCCCCAGCTATCGTAGAAGAACAGTATCCTGGCCGCCTCATTTATGCTGGAGGTGATGATGTCTTTGCTCTCGCGCCTCTTGCATGCGACTATAGGCAAGAGTCACCACCAGCTATCAAAACGGTTTTCGACTTAGTATATCAACTTCAACACCAATATTCTGAAACAGTAAAAGCGCAAGTATCTAACGAGAGCAACAGGGAACAGGTAAGTGCTAGTGCCGGTATTGCCATCGCCCATCACCTGACCTCGCTCTCATATGTACGGCGTATGTCTAAAGCAGCGGAGGATAGTGCTAAAAAACATTATGGACGCAATGCCCTGGTCGTTACTGTACTGCGTCGCTCAGGCGAACAAACACGAGTGGGGTGCCGGTGGCAATATAAGGGATTGGCAACAGATGGACAGCCTGTTAAGCTTTTCACCTCCTTCTACGAGCTTTTCAAGCAGGATGCTCTGTCTCCCAAATGCGTTTACATTCTGCTTGAAGAAGCAGTAACGCTCGTCAAACTGAGTAAAGCGGCTCAACAAAGTGAGATCAGACGAGTATTGCAAAGGCAGCGTAGCAGTGAAGCAACCTTATCAAACGACGCAGTAAGAATTCTAGCAGAACATCTTACCGACCTTGCAGAAGCGATGGACAAGGATAAGAAACCATCTATGGACGAAAACCAGGAAAAATCTGTCGAACTACATTCTGAGAGAAGGCGATATGGCCTAGTTGAAGCATTAGGTTGGCTACTGGTCATGCTGTTTCTAGGACGAAAGGAGCAAGAATGATGCGCCTCTTCATTGAACCAACCGAACCGCTTCTTTTTCGTACAGGACGCCCATTTGATGCTGGCGAAAATAACTTTGCTGAAACCCTCTTTCCTCCAACCCCGGAAACGTTGCAGGGCGCAATACGAGCTACAATTGCAGCCTATTGGGAGCCAGCTAAGACAATGGCGGAAGTCTTCCAACAAAAAAAACTAACTGACCGCATCGGTAATCGGACTAGCTACGGACGTTTCCGCATCACAGCCATAGCTTTAGGAAGACGCCTTAGAGCGCATCAGATCGGCAGTAACATTGAACGCCTCTTCCCCATGCCTGCTCACATTCTTCAAGAGGAAGAGGGAGAGAATCGGCAAGCGCGACTGCTACCCAAGCTACCAAAAGAAAAAGGAGTATACACAAACCTTCCCGATGATAAGCACTTGCTCTATCCAGACCCAGAGCTAGAAGGTAAACTGGATACCACAAAACGTTGGTTAACTGAGTCGGGTCTACGAAAAGCTTTAAGCCCCGAACAAGACCTCGCTAAAGACGATATCATCAAAGGAAGTGATATATATACCCTTGAGCCTCGTATGGGTATTGGCATGAACAACACAGCCAAAACGACCGAAGAGGGGTTATTGTATCAGGTACAAATGATACGTATGAACCATAAAATGGATCCTCCTAATCAGTCTAATTTGAATTTGGAAAGAGATAAAGATCATACATCTGATTTTTCTTCAAGGTATCACAAATTACAAACTGGACTGACTACTCCTTACATCTATGGCTTCGTTATAGATGTTAGCCTGACACAACTTTCTGCCAGCGGAATTACCTACCCAGAAGAACTTGTAGACGATAATCAAACACAAAGTTTACTTCATCTACCCGATCAAGGCTGGATGGTACTTGGTGGTGAACGGCGTGCCGCTCGTTTTGAGGTAGTTAAACCATCGGCATATACACAACATCAGCCAGTAGAACAACTCCAAAGAGGCAATCTGCTGTACCTGGCGACGCCAGCAGCCTTTGCTAGAGGTTGGCAGCCCAAGACGTGGACATATTGGCCTGAACCAGTTGCAGCAGCTATCGACCGCTATCAACCGATAGGCGGTTGGCTCCTCGCACCTGGAAGCAGCGGTGGCGGAGAGCAAAAGCCAATGCGTCGTTGCATACCCGCGGGAAGTGTTTACTTTTTCAATACTTCAGTAAACGCATCTCGCCCTTTCACTGATTACGGTACGGAAATTGGTTACGGTATTACTTATGCAGGAGAATGGTAAATCATGATTACAGCAACAACCACACTTTACCTTTACGTAGAGACCCCCTTACATGCCGGTGTTGGCTCCGGTCTCAGCAGTATCGACCTTCCTATTCAACGAGAGCGCACCACCCAATATCCCATGATTCAGGGGAGTGGGATCAAAGGAAAGTTGCGTGCAACGGCAGAAGATGCTATAAAAAGAGAGAAATTTTCTCAGGGAGATGTTGATATTCTTTTTGGGCCAGCTACGATCATAGCTGGCAACAAGAACACTACGAATGCACCTTCTACTGATCATGCAGGTGCACTTATCGCTGGCGACGCCCGTATCCTGCTCTTTCCGGTCCGTTCGCTCAATGGCGTCTTCGCCTACACTACCTCTTATGACGTACTCAATCGCTTCAAGCGTGACGTAGAGCGCGGCAATACGCAACATAAACCGGACTGGAGCATACCTGATCCCGCGCAGGGCAAAGCACTTGTAACAACCAACAGCGAGATTCATACCAATAACACCATTGTGCTAGAAGAATTTAGCTTTGAGGTCCAATCAGATACGCGGGTCAATATAATCGCGGATTGGATTGCTCGATACGCTCTACCGGATTTAGGTACTGGCGATTATTGGCCCAACAAAGTCAAAAACTCGTTGATCATCCTGCCTAACGAGGACTTCCGCGACTTCGCACTTTACGCTACTGAGGTCATCACACGGGTACGCATAAAACGAGATACCAAGACAGTCGAAGGTGGTGCGCTCTGGACAGAGGAACATCTACCTACAGATACGCTCATGTACGTACCGATGTACGCGACCAGTACTCGTAAAAAAGACACATCAATGAGTGCTGAACAAGTCCTGGCAAAGATCAAGGAATTGGATACCAACTACCTGCAATTGGGCGGTGATGAAACTGTCGGACGCGGCCTTGTACGCATACGTTGGAGTGACTAAAAAGTGATATACAGTCTTATTACACAAAGGAGAAGATAATGCCAGAGCAGACTGAACAGCAAGTAGGAAGACGACAACGCCAATATAGTGAACAGGAACGCGGCAGACAGGCATGGAATGATATTAAGGACATCAAGCGACTCCAAAACGAAGCATTAGAGAAAGAGTATCGTTCCCTGGCACGCGGACTGAATGCCATGATTCAGATTAATGGCCTGGGACAGACACTTGGCTTTTTTAAGGCAAAAGGTAAACAAGACGAAAAGAAGGCCCATTACTGGTTGCTCAAACACCTCACAGAATGGATGCAAGACACAGACCATTTCAAAGCCCAGAATAGCCAGGTCATGAAAAGTGGACATGATGGATTATTGCGCTGGATAACAGATGAGGCAACCAGCAGTGCAGACTATCGGCGAGCTACAACAGAATGTCTCGCCTTTGGTACCTGGCTCCGTCGTTTCGCTGAAGCAGAACTGAAAGCACCAGAGGGAGAACAGGAATGAACAATCGTTATTACCTGCCCAACGATACAGCTAGATTGCTGACAGAAGAGCGTTTGAAGAAGTGTAAAAATCTGGGGCTACTTCTGGACAAATACATTCCCCAACCAGCCATTGAGAAAAGTGAAGGAAAAAGCATCTGGCTAAAAACTATCGAGTCAGGTAGCTACATTGATACAAGACTTACAGAGAGCGTGTACCAACGTTGGCTAAACATCACCACCGCAGAAGGAGCGCAGCATTTCAGTGCTATTACCGATTGGCGTATGGTGGTTGGCCTGGGTGGCGAAACAGTCCTGGAAACAGATCTCACGCTGCATCACCTCTACGGCATTCCATTTATCCCAGGCAGCGCATTGAAAGGGCTCACCCGTGCCTACGTTACAGGTGAGATATATCCAAGTACGGATATTGATAAAGACGATACAGTTGTCAAACAAATTTTTGGTTCACAAGAACGTGCAGGTTCCGTTATCTTCTTTGACGCCATACCAGTCAAGGGACAGGCAACATTTGAGCTTGACATTATGAATCCGCATTATCCCGATTACTATGGAAAGGGAGAGCAGCCCACTAATGATCAAAATCCCAATCCTATCATATTCCTCACAGTGGCTAAGACTGCCTTTATGTTTGCCCTTGCACCACGCAGTCCTAAAGATCAGGATGATGTTAAGCAAGCAAAAGATTGGTTACAAAAAGCACTTCAAAAATATGGAGTTGGTGGAAAAACAAGTGCTGGTTACGGCTACTTCAAAGATATCAAAGACGAACAAGGAACAACTTTGGTAGAGCAAGCGCCACAAACTGCATCAACACCGAAGCTAGCTCAACCATCTGCTCCTGCCGAACGTATACGCCCTCCCATACCCAATTTCCGGACAGGTCAAGACATTACAGGAACAGTAGTTGCACCAAATGATGAATTGCGACGACGGACGCCTGCCGAGGTTAAGGCATTTCTACGATACTCGTCATTCGCACTTAAAGATGTACTGATGGTTGTCGAGGCCGAAGAAGCACAAAACTGGAAACCAGGAGAGACTCGCATCTGCTTGTTTGTTAGAGAAGAGGTACGCGATGACTGCACTCTGTTGATATGTCAGCCACGACAAAAAAGCAGGAGAAAGAATTAGGACAGCCCTTTGTTGCTTTTAGCTTGCAAAAATAGAACGTCTAACAGGGAGTTTAACAACACACTAACTGATTCTTGAGAGAGGTCATAGAAGATGAGAACCATTCTCACAACAACGGGTATCTCACTATTCATGAGTGCTGGCAGAAAATATAACACGAAGGCCCCCACAGATGATCAGATGCGGCAACATTTACGTATGGAACCGAAAAGTGCTTCTGCTGAAGCTAATTCACTCCTTCAGATAGCTCAACCAGATGATCATATCGTTCTTCTCCATACTGACACACCCGAAGCACGCAAATGCGCCGAGTTATTAGGAGATTTCTTTGATAACCAAGGTTACAAACATGTTCAGTTAGTTCCTCTGGAATTTCAAGAAGATGCGGAGCACATCGAGACCACCGGGTTGCGAAGTTTGGTTGATACACTAATTTATGAAGTTGAAAAAGCCCAGAGGAAAGAACATGAGGTTGTGATCAACGCCACTGCCGGATTTAAGGCACAGGTCGTTTACAGCACGATGATCGGCATGCTCTATCATGTTCCCGTCAAGTACATTTATGAGAAGTTCCAAAGAATAGTAACATTCAATCCTATGGCCCTTGACTGGGATACAAGCCTCTTTCTCAATCATAACAAGTTCTTTCAATGGCTTGATGATGAACCAAGATCGCAGCAGGAAGTAGAAAAACGTCTAAAAGGCTTACCTGACCAAGAGAGCATTGAAGCATTGCTGACATTGCCCGACGAAAATGGAGAAGTATTTTTATCACCTATGGGCGGTGCATTGCAACGCAGATTCCTCAAAGAGTTGCTCAACTTCCCTATGTGCAGGCAATCATTGGGGGACACTTTGAAAACACGACTAAGGCTCGTATCAAAGACAAGAAAATTAGCGAAGATGGGATCGTCCAATTGCTATGGGCCGATGGTGAAAAAGCGGTAAGGCTGACCATACAAACTACGGCACAAGGTCGTCCACAAACACGCAAAGTTGCAGAACAAATAAGAGAACTATTGGAGAATGAATAATGCTCATCCTAAACTTCACCCACCCCTTCACCCCCGAGCAGCGAGAACAACTCCAAACACTCGCTGCCCCTATTTCCATTGACGAAATACGCACCATTCCCGTCCAGATTAATCAATCCGAATCACTCGAACCGCAAATTACTGCTATAGTAGATACTATTGGCCTCTCATCAGAAGAATGGCAAACACGCCAACTCCTCATCAACCCACCGGGATACGCCCCTGCTGCCTTTGTTTTGTTAGCTGAGTTGCATGGGCGTATTGGGCATTTTCCTTCTCTTATACGTCTCAGACCAAAACCTGGGCCTGTGACCACTTATGAGGTTGCGGAGTTGCTCAATTTGCAGACTATACGGGAACAAGCGCGTCGCAGACGATAGTGAATAGTAAGAACGGAGTCAATTCAATATGTCTGATATTGTCCTTATTTCTCTCGTGAGCGAACAGACCATGCCTAATGTGATGGCTGTGCTTCAAGATGATCGATACTTCAAATATTTGGAATTCATTGTATCAGCAGATAAAGATAAACCGCTCCAATATGATAAGAAATACGATGAAGCTTACCAAAGGATCAAAGTATTTTTGGAAAAACAGGGACGTATTGTAACTCGCCAGGCGGCTGTTAATCCATACGACATTAAGACAACACTAAAAGCTTGTCAAGAAGCTGTGGATGTACAGCGGAAAATGGGTCGTAAAGTTATCTTCAACATCACTGGAGGTACAAAGGTAATGGCACTGGCAGCATACCTATGCGCCCAGTATAATCAGGCTGAGTCAATCTATGTTGAGAGCCGCGATCGCCTTCTGATCAGTGTACCTCCAACAGGTGACCTCATAGAGGCAATTGCGAAAGACTCTCTTGAAAGCACGAAAAAAAGCTTTCAAGAAGAGCGTTTTCGTGTAATTGATGTTCCATCATATGTAGCTCTCTATGGCAGAGAAGTAAGTACATCTATTCAGGCTGATGAATTGAACAAAGATCAAATTGACAAAGCACATATTATTGCACAACACTACTCCAAGGTTAGAAATCATCTCAACTCTCTTCAGCGCGAGATACGTGAGGCATATGAGGCAAAAACACTCACATGGCCTTTTCAAATGAAAATAAAGAAGCTAACCCAGATCGAACGAGAAGCATTAGAGCATTTTGCCGCAAGTGATATCTTGTCTTGGAACTCTACTCAACATACAATATCCTGTGAAAAGGAACAAAGAAAATTTCTTAATGGTGAGTGGATTGAAGTTTTCACACTTCATAGTTTGGCAACAAGTGGGCTATTTCATGATGCACATGGCAAGGTCACAATCAAAGGCTGGAAGGGGGAGTGTGATGTAATGCTCACAGCAAATGCTAAGCTTGCAATTATTGAGTGTAAATCAGACGCCAAGCTTAGTGATCAGTTTGGGAAAATACGCGCTATACAACGAGACCTGGGTGGTGTCTACGCCCAATCCTTTTTTATACGCTCGGGCGAGAAGGATGATAATGTCAGTGAGCAGGCCAAATTTTATGGAATAAATAGGGTGATTAATGCAGATGATATGCCCAGAGTAGTGGAGATAGTAGCTCAACACATGGGCATTCAATAGTTAACGCGACATACACGTTTTTTTGTGAATCCTCACCGCTGCGCTACTGCAAGGTTTTTGGTCAGTTTGCGGGAGGTGCGACCTATGGCTACACTTCCCGCAAACTGACCAAAAGATGTATTGCTCATCGTTAGACCGTACAGCTAGGGGAGGTGTTTGGGTGACATCAGGTGGTGTGGCGAGGCAGATAGTGAGATAGTGCTGGCACTCCGGGTCGATTTCGAGTTCGGTGCGCCAGGGGTGGTGAGGGGCAGTTGTTTGTTGTTGCATAAGTCTCCGTAGTTTCGAGTAACGGCTTAACCTGTTCTATCATTTGAGCATCACTGTACATGATAATGTACAAAGTTGCAAAAGACATAGTAGATATTTCTCGTCAGCACAGGTTAGATTATGAAAGAATATACATAGGTGTTGTATAACGAAACTCAACCTCTCTTCCCCCTCTCACAATACTCCTTCCAAAACCTCCGCACATGCTCTCTAATTCCTCTTGTAGGCTTATACAACGGATACAAGCGTCTAAACGCCTCCTCGGCAGCCTCAAACGAATCTGTCGGCAAAACATTCAAACGAGTCGCCAGATACAGCAACGTAATAGAAGGACTACGTGAGCGACCAGCAACACAATGAATCAGCACCTTCAGGCCACTGGCACACATCTCATCAATAAAATCTAACGCCTGCTCTATCATCTCCTTCTTAATGAAGAGAGAGACTGGCAGATCAAGCAGGCAGAGCATCAACCGATTCTCCCGACGAGCTATCAGGTATTCAGGATGGCTCCTAGGAACACTCCACAGGCGGTATCCCACCGCCCTACGATGATATGGCTCCTTGCACGCATGAACTATGGCCCAACCCGTTTGACTTGAGACGATGGTTTCGTAGTCAATCATACTGCCTACAAATATGTTTGGATACACTTCAAGCATTCTTCGGCCCCTTTGTCTCTGTCTCTCCAAGTCAGATGTCCTGTGACGAATATAGCAGAGAAGGAGGACGTTAGAAAGCAATTTCCAAGAGCGGCAGCAAGCAGCCCTTGTCGCTGTGACCAGCCATCTTCAAAATATTGTGTTGAATTGATCACCTATGTTATTCTACCCCACAATTTATCGCCATCATAGACACCATAGGCTTTTCGTCAGAAGAAGGGCAAACTCGCCTACTCCTCATCAATCTACCAGGATACGCACCCGCTACCCTGGTCTTGCTCGCAGAACTGCATGAGCGTATTGGGCATTTTCCGAGCCTTGATACGTTTGCGTCCTAAGCCTGGCCTGTGACGGCTTATGAGGTTGCGTAGTTGCTTAATTTGCAAATTATACGGGAGCAGGCGCGACGTAGGAGATGAGGAGGCTTTCCTTAATAGGAACATGGTTGCCAAGACGATAGATTGCCACACGCGAGTACGCCACTATTGCCCTTTCAGTTTGAGAAACCCTGTGATACAAGACGGTACTTCTTGACAAAATAGTGTAGGGAGGGGTGGGAATATCTTAACTTCATTGCAGTAATAATCACTATATCTTCACCGCTTCATTACTCACTCACAACCGCTCTATACTAGATTGTATATGCACATCTACAACTCTCATATACCGAAGCCTTGTTTCGGAGCGACTTTTCACCTTCATGGAAATGTATGTCTATTTCTTAATTGGGAGAAACACGTATGAAGCGTTTTATCAGATCAAAATTAGGTCTTATGCTAGCCACATGTATCCTGATCGCCGTTGCCATCGCCACACCGTCGATCAGTTCGGCTCTGTTCTCGCATGCAGCGTCACCAAGTGCGGGAACGTCACCTGGGAGAAGCTTTTCGTCGAGTGGACAAGGCGTGGTGACGCCGACGAAAGTAAGCACCTTCGCCACTCTCCAGGTTCCCGCGAAAGAACAGGGCTCAGTCTCGTTCCTTCCCGGGCCTGGTGGTCGTGCCAAGGTCCCTTCTCCTCAAAATGTTGTGCGTGTTCCAGCACCCACTGACGCGAACCTGCAAACGAATACCAAGTTTGTAGGTCAGGCTGAGAATGGCTTTCAGCCATCCGATAGCAATGGGGCTGGCGGATTGAACAACTACGTCGAAACAGTGAATGAGCAGTGGGCGGTCTACAGCCGAACTGGTACCCAGCAATTTGAGACAAACTTCAATACCTGGTTTGGGATATCTGGTTCCATCTTTGATCCTGTTGTCCAATGGGATAAAACAGGAAAGCGTTTTCTCTTTATCGCTGATACTGGCTCCTCGCTGTTGCTCTCGGTAGCGCAACAGACTAATGGAGTAGGGAACTATTGTAACTACACTTTTCCTACGCCCAGCGGTGACTTTGCTGACTATGAGAAACTCGGTGTGGATGCAGATGGCGTCTATTTCAGCGTCAATTTGTATGTCAATAACAACTTCAGTTCTAATGAGCTCTTCTTCGCTAATCGCACACAATTGGAAAGCTGCGCAACCGTCAATTTCACTACCTGGAGCCGTCTGACCAATCCAGATGGGAGTGTTGCCTTTGCTATCGTTCCAGCACGTCAAGACTCTGGCTCATCACACATTGAATATCTGGTCAATTCCTATTCTGGCGGAGCTTGCAAGCTGACCCTCTGGTCACTCACGAGTAGTAAATCACTGTCCAATCGTAGCGTCAGTACTCAATGCTACAGCCCACCACCACCAGCGAAACAACTGGGCTCCTCTGGGACAATCGATGCAGGCGACAACCGGCTCTATCAAGCTAACTTTCTCAATGGCCTGCTAACGCTGGACACGGTAGGCTCTCATGACTTTGGCGATGGGAATGGGCCAGTGGGAATCGTCGAATGGTTCGTCCTCAAGGCCAGTTCCGCGACGGTATCCACTCAAGGGTCATTTGGCACGCCCGGTTTTTGGCTCTTCTATCCGGCCACGATACTCAATAGTGCAGGAAATACGCTCTTCGTCTATAATGCCTCTGGCACCACTATTCATCCCAGTATCTGGTACGTGAACCAAACACTCTCAGGGACGAAAACACTCGCCAGCGGAGCTGGCATCTATGGAACCAGCGGCACGGCACGCTGGGGAGATTATCAGTCAGCCTGGCTAGACCCTGCCACGACATCTGTGAATTCGATCTGGATCACAGGGCAATATGCGAAAGCAAAAAATGTGTGGGGTACAGAAGTAGGACGTGTCACACCATAAGCTTTCAGAGTGTGACTCTGCTGCTCAGTCATATGAATGGTCTTCTGTATGTGATTGAGCAGCAGAACTTCCTTCACTCGAAAAAGCGGTGCCCTAATGAGAACCTATTACAGTGATGGTGGCCGAATAGATGGTCGTTGTATTTTGAGAGTTTTGCTGTGACAATGGGACCGGTGATGTCGAGTAGGTAAGCAGGAGGCGATAGGTGCCAGGCGGAAATGTAGCTTGACTGGCACCTTGAGCTCCAGCGCTAATCACCGCGGTATAGACGCTCGTTGCAGCAATTTCTACAGCCATTGCTGGGCGTCCTAGCGAACAGCGAGCTATCTGCGTATCTTGCCACGTACTATTCATCTGTATTTGCAAACCAAGAATCGTACAACTAGCACGGGTATCATACGAAAATATACTGTTCTTTGTATTGTTCGTGACAGACACCTTTATGGAGTCGGTTGAAGCATACGTTTTTTTGTCAGTATCGATACGTACTGGGCCGCTCTTAGATGTATCTTGATTCCCAGTATCTCCACCAGAACTTCCCGAGGATCCACAGCTACAAAGAAGAAAGAGCAAGAGAGCAATACCCGGCCCTACCAAATATCTGAAAAACCTGTTCATAACCTCCTCCTTTTTTTCATGAGCATCAGAACTGTTAATCTTGTGTTGGGCCGACTCAGCACAATCTCGGCGGCTTTCTCCCAACAGTTTACCTCATTTCCACAAAAGTTGCTTAATTGTACTTAGGGCATACTCACGCGACCTTTTCGGAAATGATAAGATGTGATTCATAAGACGTACAGACAGAGGTGATTGTTCCCATAGGGGACAACCACCTCCGCTTGCTCATCGTTAGGCCGTATAGTTAGGGATACGGCCTGTTGAGAGGTAATAAGGAAAACCAGCCCTTGAACTTGCACACCCAAACCCTCCACCTCCTACAACAAACAACCGAATACATTGCCAACCACCACCAGCAAGCCTACCTCGTCGGCGGCTCACTGCGCAACATCCTTTTGGAAACACCCGGCATTGACTGGGACATCGCCATCACCGGCGACGCACCCTCACTTGCACGGCAACTGGCCAACAAATTCGGCGGCCACTATGCCCACTTCCACGACAAGGCACACCGCGTCATCGTCCCCCTAACCTCAACCTCAACCCAAGACAAACAAACGCCAAACCCGCACAAAGAATTTATCCTCGACATCGCCCATCTCAAAGGCGACATCATCGAGCAAGACCTACGCAAACGTGACTTCACCATCAACGCCATCGCTGCTCCACTTGCCAACGTCTCACAACACCTCCAAACCGGCGAAGCATTACACCTCATCGACCCGCTACATGGTCTGGCAGACCTTCAGGCTCATCGCCTCAAAGCCGTTGATAGCGATGTCTTTCGTCATGACCCACTACGTATGCTCCGCGCCGTACGCTTCATGGCACGCTACCACCTGAGCATTGATCCCTGGACTGAAGGGCTACTCATCCGTGACTCTTCATTACTCCTCCAGGTCGCCCCTGAACGAATCCATGACGAACTGTACGCCATCCTCGAACCTCGGGGTGCTACCGACCAGTTGCACTTTCTTGACGCTCATGGCCTGCTCACCACGCTCATGCCCGAATTCATTCCGGCACGCGGCATGCTTCAACCGCGCCCCCACTATTGGGACGTCCTGGAACACTCGTTGCAGACCGTCGGTACCCTTGAGCAACTGTCCACACTCCTGCAACAAACACCAGACGCGATACAGCAATCTCCCCTGGAAAGCCAGGCACATGGCTACCTTGCTCACATCCAGCAACTACTGCAAGAAGCCGAACAACAACACATCTTCTCACGAGCCACACTCACCACACCGCGCATGAAATTGGCTGCTCTCCTGCACGATATCGGCAAACCGCCCACCTATTCAGAGGACGCAGAAGGGCATATTCACTTTTATGCACACCCCCAGGTAGGTGTTCCCCTCGCGCAACAAGTCATGAAACGCATTCATGCCAGCAACGCCGATCGCCGCCTCGTCCAACAAATCGTGGCTCATCATATGCGTCCCGGTCAACTGGCCCACCTTGACGCCATATCTCCCCGTGCTATCCGACGCTACTTCGTCGATCTCGGTACCACAGGTATTATCGTGGCCCTACTTTCGCTGGCCGATCATCTTGCCACCACAGGGCCACTTTTCGGTACATCAGAAAACAACGCAGACACCACTATTAGTTCGTGGGAACAGCATCTTGCCACCGTCCACCTGTTCCTCAACCAATACATCCAGCACCGCGAAAATATCCTGCCCCCTCAGCTTATCAGTGCCGACGAACTCATGCGCCGCCTCAACCTCAAACCAGGCCCCCACATTGGTCGCCTGCTAGAAGCCATCGCTGAAGCTCAGGCTGAGGGTGCTATTTCATCAAGGGATGAGGCGTTTTGGCTCGCAGAGGAGAAGTTGAATCAGCTAAATACAAGCTAGACTCTGGCATAACTACTCAGGTACTCCAGAGGAGGATGGATCGGACTGCTCAAACAACTGATACAACCGATACATTAGATACAACCGATACAACCGATACATTAGATACAACAGACACATCGTCCTCAAGATACAACAGACACATCGTCCTCAATCGCGAGAGCTTCAGATGATGGATGTTGAGACTCATTTCAGTCCTTTTCAGTACTGAAGAAGGCCCCTCCTGAGTAGTGACTAGTTCTTACGATTAAACACAACATTAATTATTACAACTGCAGAATAAAATAAAATGAGTATAAAGAGTATTGGCAAAATTGCCCAGCTGGGAGCTTGTGTAGCTATGGCAATTGCTATCAAGCCAAAAGTCATAATCATGAGCATGATCATTGAGATTACAGCCAGTACCAAACGTTGGCCTGACGTGACAGTTCTTCCTACAGAGTGTCCTGAAAGTTTTTGCCCATAAGAGCCAGCAGAATAACTGTTCCCATAAGAAGCACCTTCATATCCCGGATAGGAAAAATTTGGTCTGTCACGATTCGTCTCACCGTAGTCCATTTCTTGTTGTGACATGATGATTTACCTTCTCTCTATTTGCTAAGCTTGCAGCGACATGCATCCCATCCTCCTCAATACGAATAACAAAATGTAAAAGTTGTATCACTGGCAAAGCATGATGACCAACACCTCTCCTCAAGCGATCCCAACACAAGTTTCACCACCACACCTGTAACTTCAGTAACACCTGTAACCGTGAACCGATCCCTCTCACACTTCGCTGTCACATCTGTCACAATCACTACACACACTACTCCTGATACTCTCGCTACACCGAGCCATCCCTCGCTCAACTCATTTCCGTCACCTACCCCCACAAAAAGAATGTATCTCATATATCGAAACAACAACTGTTCCTACCCCCTCACCCTCTCCGCCATCCACCACATTGCCTGGCGTGAGCCGCAAACCGTATATAGTAGGGACGACCCTTGCGGTCGTCCTGGTGGGGGGCGGTCGTCCTTCCTGGTGGGACGCTCGTCCTGCTGGAGCAGTCACCCTGCTACACGGAACAGTTGACAACCATCCTCCCATGACGTACCATTACGTAGGCAGAGAATCCTCACTTTGGAGAGAGTATTGTTTTGAAAGCCATAGCCATATTTTATCAGGGCCGCAAAGAAGACACCTCAGAAGTTGCGAGCCAGATCATCCCATTTCTACAACAACAGGGATATGAAGTGCGTAGCATTGATATCCGCCATGAAGGAGAGGAAACGCTTGATCCTTCATTAAAAGGGTTTGAACTGGCAATCGTCCTCGGAGGTGATGGTACTATTCTGCATGCGGCCCGCCTCTGTGCCTTTGCAGGCATACCCATCGTTGGCGTCAACTTTGGGCGCGTTGGCTTCCTGACCGAGCTTGAACCAGATGAGTTACGGACAAATCTGCACTATTACCTGCAACGTGATGCATCCGTCTGGATCGACAAACGTGCCATGCTCCATGCGCAACTTGATCAGGACGGCCAATGCGAGGAGTTCTTAGCCCTGAACGATATAGTTATTGCCCGTGGCCCATGGCCACGTGTGGTACAAGTGCGTATCTGGATCGACGACTACTATTATAGTACCAGTTATGCCGATGGTCTCATCGTCTCCACCGCCACCGGCTCAACCGCCTATAACCTGGCTGTCGGTGGTCCATTATTGCATCCACAGGTGCAGAGTACCGTCATCACACCTGTCGCACCACACCTCGCCTCTGACCGTTCATTGGTCGTACCGCCCGAAGCCAACATTAAGCTCCAAATTCTCACCGGCTCACAGCATGGCGTCTTCTCTGCCGATGGTCAGATGAACCGCGAGATTAAGCACGGTGCAACCGTAACTGTTCACAAGAGCCAGTATGTCACACAGTTTCTTAGACGTAGACCACCAACCCATTTCTATGAGATCATCATCGCCAAGCTCAAAAGTGACGTTGATCATACAGCGAGTCGGCCAACCGACTAATCCATACACAAACGACCATGTTGCTAGAACTAAACATCAAAGATTTCGCTATCATCGACACCCTACATCTGCGCTTGCATCGCCTCTTTAACGTCCTGACAGGCGAAACAGGTGCGGGCAAATCCATCATCATCGATGCCGTCAACACTCTGCTCGGTGGTAAAATTGGGGCCGATTTTGTCCGCGCCGGTTGTGAACGCGCCACCGTCGAAGGCGTCTTCTCCATCGACACCCTACCGGCCATAGATGACCAATGGCAATCGTTCGACACCGCCACAGACAATAGCACCAATGGCTCTCGCACCATCTTTGAAGCCTTTGAACAAGCCGAGCTACAAGCCGCTCAACGTCTACAGAGTGATGCCGCCAGTGCCGATGCCAAAGTCGCCCTGGCTACCCTTCTGCATGAATACGACATCACACCTGAAGACGGCCAGCTCATTCTCTCACGCGATATCTTCCGTTCTGGTCGCACCGTTGCCCGCATCAACGGTCGTGCCTTCTCACAACAGGTTCTGCAACAGGTCGCCAGCTGGCTCATTGATATCCACGGACAGAGCGAACATATGAGCCTGCTCCGTCCCGAACAACACATCAACTTCCTCGACCGCTACGCTGAACTGCTGCCCCTACGTAACCAACTCAGTACCAAAGTTACTGCATGGCGCAACGCCCGTAAAACCCTTCAGGAACTTCAGCGCCACGAACGCGATCAGACCCGTCGCGCCGAATTTCTCCGTTTTGAAATTGACGAAATCATGAAAGCTCACCTCCAGCCCGGCGAAGTCGAGGAACTCGAACAAGAACGCAAAGTCCTGAGCAACGCCGAACGCCTCCGTGAACTGTGCAACTTCGTCTACGGAGTTCTTAAAGGTAGCGATATCGGCAGCGATGACTTCAAACCAGCCCTTGATCAGTTGCGTACCGCCCTACGCAGCCTCAATGAGCTGGCCCGCCTCGACAAAACCCTCAAAGAGTACGAGGAGAGCCTTTCCGAGGCCATCTACCGCCTGGAAGATGTCGCCGCCAGCATCAGTAGTTACGAAAGCGATATTGAAGACGATCCGCGCCGCCTCACAGACATCGAGGATCGCCTCGATCAGATTCATAAACTGCAACGCAAGTACGGCTCAACCATCGAAGACATCCTGCAACGAGCCGCCGAAGACCAGGCCGAACTCGACACGATCACCCATCGCGATGAATACATCCTGCAATTACAGCAACAAGATAGCCAGTTCCGTCACGAGATCGGCACACTCGCCCAACACCTCTCCACCCGTCGCCGCGCTGCCGCCGCACGCCTCGCCGTTGCCATGGAAGAACAATTGGACGACCTCAACATGAAACGCGCCCGTTTCTCCGTCCAGTTCGAACAGCTTCCCGACGAAAACGGCGTCCCGGCCAGCATAGACAACCAACCCGAACAATACTATGCCTGTGACCTGACTGGCATAGACCGCGTACAGTTTCTCATCGCCCCCAACCCTGGCGAGCCTTTCAAGCCACTCACCAGAATCGCCTCCGGTGGCGAAACCTCGCGCCTCATGCTGGCCCTCAAAACCATCCTTGCCTCCGCCGACGCTACCCCTACGCTCATTTTCGACGAAATTGATGCCGGCATCAGTGGACGCAGTGGCCAGATCGTCGGCGAAAAGCTCTGGATACTCACCCAGAACCACCAGGTCATCTGTGTCACTCACCTGCCACAGATCGCCGCCTTCGCCGATACCCATTACAACGTCAACAAGCAAATCTTGGACAATCGCACCATAACCATCGTCAACGAATTGCGACCGGAGCAGCGTGTGCGCGAACTCGCCCATATCATGGGTGGCAACGTCACCGAGTTCTCCATGAAAAGTGCTGAAGAAATGCTGGCTCGCGCCTCCCTCTGGAAAGAAAACTGGCTCAGAGAGCGGCAGGAACAGCTATCGATCACTACTGAGATACACAATGGGAATCAGCATTAAATGACATCCATAGCCATTATCGGCGCGGGCAGCTCTGGCCTTGCTGCCGCTCATATCCTGCAAGATGCAGGCCATACAGTGACTCTCTTCGAGGAGCATACAGAGGTCGGTGGGCGGGCCGCCACCCGTCAACGTCAAGGCTTTATCTACGACCACGGCGCACAGTACATCAAAGGTGGCTCCCCTATCAGCACATCTCTGATCACTGAACGCTTTTACGTCAACGACCTCATCGACATTGCCAAACCCGTCTGGATTTTCGATCAACACGGCCACATTGCCCAAGGCGACCCTGCCCAAAACGCCGACCCGAAATGGAACTATCGCTCCGGCCTCCACACTTTCGCCAAATGTATGGCCGAAGGACTACATATTTCCCTGCAAACACTCATCACCCGCTTCCAACAGACCACAACCGGCTGGCATCTCAGCAACATATCAGGGCAATCTCTTGGAACCTTTGCTCGCCTTCTCGTCACACTTCCCGCTCCTCAGGCCATCAATCTCATTACCGCCAGTTCATTAGACAATAACGTACGTCAACCCCTTCTCTCTACACTCAGCCAGGCTCGCTACAATCCGCTTATCTCCGTCATGCTCGGTTACCAGCCTCAACCGCAAGTGCGTCCCTACTATGCCCTCGTCAACACCGACAAAGCTCACCCCATCTCCTGGCTTGCCTGGGAGCACGAAAAAGCCCCTGAACGTACTCCCCCAAACACCGGCTTGCTGCTCGCCCAAATGGCTCCCCACTACAGCCAGCAAAACTGGCACACTGCTGATGAGCAATTGATCGGCGATGTAGCCCGGCTGGTTGCCGAACTGGTTGATGAGCAACTGCCGGAGCCAATCTTCACCGACATCTATCGCTGGCAATACGCTTTACCCAATGCAAAGGCCGATGCCAATGCACTCAATACGTTAACGCTGCCTATAGGTCTGGCCTTTTGTGGCGATGGATTTGTAGGTGGACGTGTGCATCTGGCACTGGAACATGGGATGGAGGTTGCCAAACAGTTCCTGTCATCGCACTAATGTATGTCACCAGACCACCCATTCCATGATGACCGCAAGGGTCATCACTACTATACTCCGGCTTCACAGGCCGACGCATCCGTATATAGTAGTGATGACCCTTGCGGTCATCATGCGGTGGGGCACTCATCAAACCCCATCATCCATATCCATCATGTTTATGTTATAATTTAGGAAACAGAACCAAAGGCATATGATTTCATATCCGCCCAGAAGGATCTCAACATGAGCAAAAAACTAACGAGTACCATCTTATTATTTCTTGTCTTTGTCGGCTTCTTATGGTGGGGTCTCTCCTTGCTCTTCTCACCTGGGGACGTCGAAACGAAAATTTATGCCTTGTTACTCCTCGTATGCTCAGGCTATGCCGGTGTCTCCATTTTGCTGCTCCCACGTAAAAAACAACCATAACAGCTAAACTTTTTTCAAATTTTGTGACGTAACTACCCCTGCCTTCGTTGTAAAGTTCAGGCCGAGAAAAGCTCTTTGAGAGGTTATTTCAACCTCGTACTCGGTACTCTGATGCGGAGGTAAATGCGCTTCTTTCCTGAATATCCTGCTCACTCACCGTCGAGCTTCTCTACTGTTCAGCATGTTTCGTGAGAGAACCGCGCAAGACATATACATATGGCACAGCGATCTGTACTCACACAGACCACTCGACCAGAGAAAGATCATATCATCACCACAACCAAATACCACTGGATGCGTCTCTTCTTTACAGAGGATGTTTCGCCAGATAATTTTTCCATCGTCGAACTCCAACATCGTGCCGCCTGGATCGGCTTAGCCCTTATCTTGCAGGCTCTCAATGAGATCAACCACGACTGGTATACACCCTATCTTATGCCCTTTGCCTCGCTCATCCCTCTAACTATCTTTCTGGGAAGTTTTGTCGCCATGACTATGGCCTTGCGCCCAATACGCACCAAACAGCAGATACGTCGGGGACCGCCGCATCGTTGGCAACGCATCCTACTTATCCTCACCATCATCCTGACGATTGCCGGCTTCATTGAAAGTGGACGTGCTATAGTCTTCTCCTTCTTTCCTCCGATATTCTCTAACGATGGCACCGCACTCGATACCAATGGAGCTGCTTTGCTCTTAGAGGGACGCAACCCCTATACCGACTCTAATATGCTGACTATGGCTCGCAAGTACTCTATTCAGCCCAACTGGACCACACCTCTCCAACAAGGGCAATTTGCCAACCGCACCGATTATCCCTCTTTGACCGATTTTCGGACCGTACTCGATACCGACCTCAAAGCTGGTACCGCCCCTGAATTTGAGTCCAAGGTCAGCTATCCCTCCCTCTCTTTCCTGACCCTCATCCCCTTTGTCTTCTTTCACAACTATAACGTCTTGCCCTTCTACCTGGGCAGTTACTTCCTCCTGGTCTTCCTGGCCTGGAAGTTCGCCCGACCGGAGCTACGACCATGGGTCTTGCTTCTCTCTATGGCAAACGTCTCCATGTGGTCCTCCACCGTGGGGAGCAACCTCGATATCTTCTCTGTCTTGCTCATCGTCATCACCTGGCTCTTCCGCGACAAACGCTGGCTTTCCGCTATCTTCCTTGGTCTCGCCCTGGCAAGCAAGCAGATCGCGTGGTTCTTTGTCCCATTCTACATGATCATGGTATGGCGTCACTACGGCCTCAAGGAGGTCGTTTACCGGCTCACCATTGCCAGTTCCATAGCCCTTGCCTTCAACCTGCCTTTTATCCTCTGGGACCCACATGCCTGGCTGGCTGGCATTCTAGCTCCTATAGCTGACCCCATGTTCCCTATGGGTGTCGGCATCGTTAATCTCAGCATCACGCATCTCGTACCCTTCCTGCCCAAATGGGTCTACAGCGTACTGGAAGGTATCGCCATGCTTGGTTCACTCGTCTGGTACTGGCGCATCTGCAAACAATATCCAGAGTCTGCCATGCTCTTAGCCGTTCTGCCGCTCTTCCTGGCATGGCGCAGCCTGGCTTCCTACTTCTACTGTGCTGCCTTCCCGCTCTTCATCTTGATGGCCGCACGCACACCCACGCGTGCGAACATAGCCACCAAAGCAGCACCTCAATACACCGCAGGGCTTTCTGCGTATAGAACCAAGCCTCTGCTCCCAGAAATACCCGCAGTCACAGGTATGCGAGTTCTCACCTATCCGACACATCTCTGTCTAGACACAAGAGCTGAGTGATGAGGATGGTCTCTATCCCCTGATGTTGATACAATAACATCGAAATGTTGTATAATGACATCAGGGAGATACAAAGCTATGGAATTAGTTCGCAAACAAACGTATATCACGCCAGCTCAGGACCGGGCAGTGAAACGGCTGGCACAGCAACAAGGGACAACGGAGGCTGAAATTTTGCGTAAAGCTCTTGATCAGTTTCTCGCCAAAGAGGGTATTGTCGAAACTCGCGACCCTTTTGCTGACTTGATCGGTATGTTTGAAGGTCCCTCTGAGGTGGATCACGATGACATCTACCTTTAATATTAAGCTCTCTCCTATGTAGATGCCTTCTCTATCGCATTTATTCAGTCTCGTTCAGATATCGATGCGGTCTTTGCATTCGACCACCATATGGCTCTCGCGGGCCTACCTGTCCTCCCTGGCTCCTTGAACTAAACTGCCTCTCGACGCCTCTTTCATGACGTGATACAATCGACAAGAACAAAAATGTACAACATTAAGGAACATAGATAGAACATGACCCGAAAAAAAGAAACCAATCTTGCCATTTCAGCAGAAGAAAATACCCAGGTGCAAGACCTACTCGCGTACTATCATCAGATCGCTGATACTCTGCATGCAAGTACTGATCAGCAGCAAGCTGAAGACGCTTTGGCCACTATCACTTCCCTGCCGGAAACGAGTCAACTGGCCCTGCTTAAGGCACTATCCAAAGAACAGCACACCGACGCTGCCGACCTCCTTCTGGCCCTCAACACACTGGCCAACAACAAACAGGTACGTAAAGAGGCACGCCGCTCGCTCATACGTCTGGAAGGAACCAAAATTTATCCGACCTGGGATCCACCCGTAACGCGTACAGCGGCTATCCAACTCCCTGTGGCCAATCCACCGCGCTTCTGGAAAGGCTACGTCACTGCCTGCCGTGAAGAGGGCGAAATTCAACTTATTCTTTGCTGGGAACACGGCTTTGAATATAACGAAGTCCGTATGATGATCTTGTTGCTCGACTTTTGGGAACAAGGACTCAAGGAGTTTATCCTTGACAACACAAACAAGCGCAATGTTGATGCTCAGATTCAGAAAATTCGCTCGCAGCTGCCAGACGTTACCATGGCTGAATGTACCCTTGCTGAGGCACGCCGCTTTATCGAAGAAGCTCTCGCCGTCAACGCCTGGCGCGGCACCCAGCCTCACAAAGAGTATCGCCATCACCTGCCCACCGTCAAACAGCTTATCCTTGATGCGAAAGACGTCGGCGAGGATCGCGGCTTGACTTTTATCAATCCCAAGTTGGAACCCGACGAGCTTGTCGCGACCTGGGTCGCTGGCTGGTGCCTGGGCGACTACGATCTGGCCTATGACCTGCTGGCTAACAATAGCTCCTTACGCGATGGCTTGGAACGCGAGGAATGGATTACCCAACGCCGTCAATGGTCCAACGAAGCACATCCGACCCGCTTTGAGTTTGGCTTTATACACGAACGCGAGCCCAATACCTCATCAACATTGTGGCTACCCAGCACATTTGGTGGCAGAAATCTGAGCTCACGCAAAGAGCTTGAGATGGCATGGTCACTCGAACTCAGTGATACACCGCTCAGTGGCACACTCCCTGAGATGCCTATGGGAACGGGGGTCTACAAAGAAACCGGTCGCCACTGGTTCTGGACCAGCTATACAGTGGTGCAGGAACACGAAGGATGGCGCATCCAGAATATGACCGACGAAGGAGCCAAGGCACAGGGCTTACCCATTGCCGAGCTACAGAAACGCATCAAAGAGTCCGATGACCGCATGAACGAGCTTATGCAGCAGTATACGCCTGGCACGCCCGAAGCCAAAACAGTCAGCGAAGAGATCATCTGGCGTATCATTCAGACATTACACTATGATGATGCTCTGATCGTACAGCTTCCGTTAGATCAAGCTCTTTACGGTGATGCCTTTAACCGTGCTATGGGCATCGGCGCACTTGAACGAACTATCGTCTACTTGGAGCGCATGGCCCGGGGCTTTGCTCAAGGGCGTGGTGCCGTCCTGCGGCAACTAGGTGTTACCCAGGCATCACTCAGCGAATTCTATCAAGAACGCCATATGCATGAGCGAGCGCAACGCTTCTCCCAACTGGCCGAAGCCTCTTTACACGAGTCCTTGAACGTGGAAAACACCATAGCTGGACACGCCATTCTGGCAGATTTGCTTATTCAACAGCAGGACAAGCTCGATGAAGCAGAGGCCGAATTGCTGCAAGCTAAAGCCATGGTCCCTGCACCGAAAGAAGAAGCCATGCTCGAAAATTCTCTTGCTACCATCGCTATCCAGCGCGATCAACCCCAGGAGGCTCTCTCTCACTACCAGCAAGCGGCAAGCCTTGATCCCAACTTCGAAAATATCTGGTTCAAGATCGGTATCACACAGGTCACTCTCAATCAATTGCAGGATGCCAAAGCTTCCTACGAGCGTGCTATCGAAACGGAGCCACACTTCATCCTTCCCTATAGCGAGCTTGCCGCCATGTATATGAATCAAAAACAGCCCACCCAGGCACGCGAGATTCTGGAGCGAGGACTACGCAGTAATCCTAAATCAGCCCATCTACTTGCCCTCCTCTCATCGGTCTACCTCGAAAGTGGCGACATGCGTCACGCCCAGGCAGTCTTAGAGGAAGCAGAGCGCATCAATCCACAACTAGAGCTTGTACAGGCCATGCGTGAAGAGATCAACAGGCGCAAGAAAAAATAAGAGGAGTCCATTATGACAAAGAAAAAAGACCAGAAAGTATCCATTACCCAGGTAGATATCACCCAGTTACAGGCTCTCCTGGGAAAAACCCATCAGATTGCCCAGGCCCTCCATGGGAGCACCAATCAGCATGAAGCTGAAACGGCTCTTCAGCCCATTACCAGCACCTCGGAAGCGGCCCAGATAGCCCTGCTCAAGACGCTCTCAAAAGAGGCAAACACCGACGCAGCCGATATCGTCCTGGCCCTTTACGAACTCAGCCCCCTTAAAGGTGTCCGCAAAGAGGCACGTCGCTCCCAACTTCGGCTCGAAGAGGCGGACATCTATCCACAGTGGCAGTCGCCACTGCCACATACCTCCGTTGTAGACCAATTCATGCAAGAACAGGAATTACAGACGTTAAATACTCCTGCACGCTTCTGGAAAGGCATGGTCACCGACACCCGTGATGCAGGCGAAGTACAGTTGATGCTGCTGTGGGAACAGGGGCCAGCCTATCGAGAAGTACGCGTGCTTGGTTTCCTCCTCGAATTTTGGCATGATGGCATCAAAGATTGCTTTGTGCAAGTCAACAGTAAAAACACCGTTGAAAAGCTGATTGCCGAGACTCAGGCACAAGTTCCCATCCTTGACTGTAGCCTATCGAAAGGTCGCAAGCTCCTCCAGGAGGCTCTGGACACCAACAAAAAATATGGTACACGGCCTCACAGCGGCTACCAACGCCACCTTGCATTGATCAATGAACTGGTGCTGCAAGCTCCTGATATCAGCGATGAAGAGGAAGAAGACGAGGTAGACGAGGAGAGCCTTACTGACCTGGAGCCAGAACAGGTGGTCACCAGCTTTGTCGATGCCTGGGCTGATGGTGATTATGAGTACGCTTACCGCCTCCTCGCTGAGCAAAGCAGCCTTCGTGAAGGACTATCACAGGAGGAATGGGCAACCCGTCGCGAAGCTTGGGCCGAGACAGCGGAGCCGTTCAATATGGAGCCTACTTTCGCCCATGAGCTCGAACCACATAAATCTGGCCTCTGGCTACCTAATCCCTTCATTCGACCGAACTCTCCTACGAAAAAAGAAGTTGAGGCGATCTGGTCAATTGAACTTACCGATACAACTGAACCATTACCGGAGCTACCACAGACAACAACTATCTATAAGGAAACCGGACGACGCTGGTTCTGGGTTACCTATACGCTGCTCCAAGAGCAAGATGGCTGGCTCATCCAAAGCATGACCGACGAAGCCACCAACGCGCTGGCACTTCCTGCTGCTGAATTACGTCGGCGTATCGAGGAAAACAATCATCACGTTGAACGGATCACCACAGAACATAGCCCCAATGATCCCGATGCTCTTCAATATCTTATTGAAATAGTACGCTACACAACACAAAATCTGTTCTACTATGATGCATTACAGCTACAAGAACCGCATAACAGCGACCTGTATCTGGACGCCATGGCTCGTGCAGTAGTTTTCGAAGACCTTGAGCGTAGCATCGTTTACGCAGAGCGTCTGGTGGCAAACGTTCCAGAACAAAAGGCCCAGTCCCTACGACACCTAGCCGGTCTACAAATACAACTCAGCGAACAATTTGATACAGAGGATGATGAGGAAAGCGAAGAGCGCAGCGAACATCTCCGCGAGCAAGCAGAAGCAGCCCTTCGGGAATCGTTGAGCATGGAGGATAATGCTCTGGCACATCTCACCTTGGCCGAACTCTCGCTAGAGTACGGTGAAGATGATGAGAGCCTGCTTGAGGCAGAGACGCACCTGAACCAGGCTCGAGCCTTAACAAGTGACACAACTCACCAAGCCATGATTGAAACCGATTTTGGCCTCATTGCCGAAGAGCGCGATGAATATGAACAGGCGCTCAGTCACTACCAGCGCGTCGTAGAGATTCAGCCAGATCATCCGCACGGTTGGTACAACATCGGCAAAACCTACTCCCTGTTAGAAGAAAGTGAAAAGGAGATCGAGAGTTACAAACGTGCTATCGACGTTGATCCCGATGACTTCGAGGCGTACGGCGAGCTGGTTACGCACTATATACGTTCTGGCAGGATCTTAGAAGCACGTACCCTCCTAGAGGAAGGGCTGGCAAGAGAGCCAGAATCAGCTCCACTACTCACACTTCTTGCCTCAACTTACTTTGATAGCGATCATCGCCGTGCCGATGAACTTTTGTCAGAAGCCGAACGTATCGAACCGGACTCCCTCCTGGTACAGCTTTATCGCCAGATCTTTGAGGAAGAAAGACAAAAACACGCTACCGGTAAACAAATACGCGGGAAAAAACGTAAGAAAAGATGATCGAACACAAGCAAGTTTCAAGCGAAACAATCGTCACATACCATACCGTCACCCTCGGCCCTATGACTCGCGAGGGTGACACGCTTGTCGACATTACCGAACAAGGTACCGATGGCACCTTGCAGACGCGCTCGCTATGCGTTCCGGCTGGCCTGCCGGGAGAACGTGTCACTCTTGCCGTTGAAGCTCCACCTCAGCCGCGTTCGGGCAAGCGTAGCCGCAGGTGGAAACCACGCCCTCCACGTGTCGAGATCAGCGATATTCACGAAGCTTCGCCCCTTCGTGTTCAGGCCCCCTGCCCTGTCTTCGGCACCTGTGGCGGCTGCCAACTTCAGCACATGCACTATGCTGCACAATTGGCCTGGAAACGTGAGATCGTTGCTCAACTCTTACAGGAGATCGGCGGCTTTGACAATCCACCACTGCGGGAAACAGTCCCTTGTGATGACCCATGGCACTACCGTAACCATATGCGCTTCTCCGTCAACCGTTATGGACAGGTGGGACTTACCGCTAGAGGCACACACCGTGTCCTGCCTCTGACATCCTGTCCCATTGCCCATGATGACATTAACCGCGCATTGCACATCTTCAGCCAGCAACTCAATGAGCGACCTCAATTGTTGATACGCTCTGGTACTGTCACCCATCAAATGCTCGTTCAGCCATATCCTCAACCAGAGGTTATCGAGCAACTGGCAGCCCTTGGCCTGGATGTTCACCCCGATACGATGGAAGAACACTTGGCAGGCGAAACCTTCCGCATTCGTCCCAGTTCCTTTTTTCAAACCAACACCGCCCAGGCTGAAAAAATGGTCCAGATGGTTCTCAATGGCTTACTGGGAAAAGAGCATAGGCACCCGCTCACTATTGTCGATGCCTATTGCGGCGTCGGTACGTTTGCCTTGTTCCTGGCACACCATGTTGGCAAAGTCATTGCTATCGAGGAATCCGCCAGTGCCATTCAAGACGCTCGCTGGAA
>WNGH01003403.1_pt1 | contig 29889 bp, 35 predicted proteins | sample 5400631 | NCBI WGS metagenome assembly WNGH01 (sample SAMN13153373, study PRJNA577476) | soil metagenome | isolation source: 115 cm soil or saprolite under Garry oak tree replicate 1 | place: USA:California | collected 2016-06-15
TCCTCAGTAACTGCGAGGGCAAACTGCGGCAGAGCAGACGCTTCAGCCGTGACGACAGGATCGATACGCTCCCGTTTGACCAGAATCTTCATTACCGCCGCATATTGGTTGGGCTGGAGCACGGCGGCGAAAATTGCCGCTGAAAGGATGCCCAAGAAGGAAATCACCATGAGCCGCCGGTGCCGAAACACAATCGTCAGAAGGTCTCGCAATGTGTGGGCACTCAACCCGTCGCCGTGGTGATCGTTGAGGTTCAGTTCTTCCATTCTTGCCTCGGTTCTGCCTTGCTGCCGGTTCTCGGGGTCAGAAGGCATTTGGGTTGACGCCGGCGGACACAGATGTATAGGGAATCCATTTCTTGATTTTCGAGATGCGGTTTTGGGGCACGAAGAACATATCTCCCGGTTGTAGGTGCAAGTCCTCCGTTAGATTCGCAGCTTGGAACATCTTCTTCACGTCGACTACCTTGACCTCGACCCAGTCGTTCGATACCCGGTGGAACAGTAATACTTGGGAGTGTTTTGAGCTTTCATTGAAGCCTCCTGCGATGGCTATGGCCTGGGTGAGGGTTGTGTCGCCCCGCAAGTCATATTTCCCGGGGTGCCCAATCTCCCCGCTCGCGATGAAATAGGGTTTCTCGAAATCCTTCAGAACAACATTGACGACCGGATCGTGTAGGATTCTTGCATAGGCTGTTTTGAGCAATTCTCTTACTTCGGGTACCGTTTTTCCTGCTACCTGTAGGTCGCCCAAGCCGCTAAGACTAATGAAACCGTCCGGATGAACGCTCACCGTCTGGTTGAATTCAGGTGTGAAAGGAAAGGTCAACTCGAAGCTGTCTCCCTTACAGAGCTCGTAACGAGGATCTCTATGTTGAAGGACAGGCTGGCTCGTTCGTTGTCGATTGCCCGCCGTAGCCTCGATAATTGCTTGGCCAGCAGTGGGAAGCTTTGATATTCCCTGGCCCTCCTGCGCGCTGGAGGCGCCACCGGCCGTGCACAAAAGAACTGCGATGCCAATCGAAACTAAACAGCCACGAGGTATTGTCGCGTCGTACGTTTGGCTTGTATCTTTCATCTTCCCTCCAAACACGCTTAACAAATGCGCTTTGTCGAAAAGCGGAACACTTCTATTTCAACTATTGCCTCTAGACTGGGGATAATGACGGCAGGCGAAAACGCGATTTATTGCATCTTCCTTGCGCGACGAACTCCATTACTTTTTGTGCAACCCGATACTGCTGGTCGAACTCGAGTTGGGGATAGATAGGCAAAGAGAGAATCTCTGATGTGATTCTTTCGGAAATGGGAAAATCTCCTATTTTATAACGAAGTGTTCGGTAAGCTTTTTGGCGATGGAGAGGCACCGGATAATGGATTTTCGTAGGAATGTTAGCTGCGAGAAGGTGTGACTTGAGCTCGTCTCTATTGTCAGCACGGATTACATACAAGTGGTAGGCAGACCTTGCCCATGAAGGCTCAGAAGGAATCGTTATGTTGTCGAGGACGGAAGTTAACAGTCCGTGATAGCAAAAAGCATCTTCGCGTCGCTTTTTGTTCCAATCGGGGAGATGTCTGAGCTTGATCTGCAAAATCCCGGCCTGAAGCGGGTCGAGCCGAGCGTTATAACCTTCGGTGTCGTGATAGTACGGCTGCGTTTCGCCGTGCTCCCGTAAAATCCGAATTTCTTGCGCAAGTTCTCCGTCGTCGGTGGTAACTGCGCCAGCCTCTCCGCAAGCTCCCAAGTTCGCTCCTGGGTGAAAACTGAAGGCGGCCGCACGGCCCATTGATCCCGCCTTCCTCCAGCGATTTTGTTTGTTTGAAAAGTACTCAGCGCCGTGGGCCTGGCAAGCGTCTTCGACCACGATCAGGTCGTACCGCTCGGCAATCTCCAGAATGGGGTCCATGTCGGCCGTTTGACCGTAAAGATGGACCGGAACGACTGCCGTTACGGGCCTTTTCGTCTTCTTGTCAGACAGCTTTCCTGTCGCCATGTTCTTATAGCACCGCGTTTCTAGATACTCTTTCAGCGTCATCCAATCCATACTGTAAGTGCGTTCATTAACGTCAATGAAGTCTGGCCGAGCTCCAGCATGGGAAATCGCCTCGGCCGTCGCGATAAACGTGTTTGGTACGGTCAGTACGATATCCCCCGGCCTAACTCCGGCGGCAATCAGGGCCAACTTGAGGGCGTCTGTCCCGCTGCTCACTCCGACGCAATGCCGGGTACCGCAATACCGAGCGAATTCTCGCTCAAAATCTTCGACTATTGAGCCGCCAACGAAGGTACCAGTCCTCAACGCAGCTCTGAAGACTTCAAGCAATTCTTCCTGCAACTCCAAGTGAGGCACAATAAGATCGACAAAAGGAATCTCGGCAGAAATCCGCACGCCTTGGTGGCTTAGTTCGCCCATAATGGACTTGTCAGCTTTTTGCTGGGTAGCTAAATTTTCACTTCTGGAATGGTGGTTCAAGTAACGCAACCGCGTCGAAAAATCATTTCGAATAACCTTCAAGCGCTTCGCAGCTTATAGGTTTCGACTGCCTAGCCTTGCTCCTCAAGAGCCGTTGTATACCTTAGACGGATTCGCGTTCAGCCGCTCGACCAGTACAGCATCCACCTCGACAGCGGCAGCCTTCCCAAGCATCTCTATGGATATTACCAACCGATACACATTCCTTTTCCGCATCAAAATCCCTTGTATTCCTGCTAACGGACCACATCTCACTCTCACCCAATCACCGCATTTCAAGAGAGGATGCGGTCGTACACGGGCACCGCTTACAACTGCTTGGCGTATGCAGTCGAGTTCGGCAGCTGGAATTTCGGCTGGCTGGCCCCCGTTGGAGACGAGGGCGTGTATCCCAGGAGTGGTGATGATATCCAGCCGACGCCCAAGATCTCCTCTGAGAAATACGTAGCAGGGAAACAATGGCAGACTCAGCAGCTTAACCCGGTCCTTCCAATTGCGCGCAGCTGCATAGAGTGGAAGAAAGATTTCAAATCCCTTGCAGGCAAGATTTCGCGCTACCGCCTTCTCATGCTGATGTTTTGTGTATAACGCGTACCAACTGTCCGGCGCCGTGGCATGCATGTAGCTTCGCCCTGTGGCTTACAAAGCCCACTTCAAAAATAGCTACTCGGGACGCTTCGCTAAATTCGCGAAAACCTCGGCGGTTTCGCCGAAGATTTGCCCCGCTTCACGTAAAGAGAAAACACAGGTTCCAGTCTTGAGTGCCAAATCCCCGTAAGTCAGTTTCTCCCGCCATTTCGTCTGGCCGCTTGGTCATCGAGATGGCGGGTCGCAGTCGAGACGTTTCAGATCCTTAATCCAGCATTCACCTGAGGTTCATGCAATGCACGTCCCCTGCCAGCTTTGGGTATGCGATCGGTTTCGTCTTCAAACGCGTTGTGGCGCCAGAGTTTACGCCTAAACGAAGTCCAGATGGCACCTCACTCGCCGAAAATTGCCGCTCGGAATTGTTCAATTCGTTAGAGAAAATGTCTAAATTCGCTGCCCTTGGCATGCGATTGCAGCGCGGTTCGTGGCGCGTAATGGCAGTTCTCAGTGGAGTTATTGCCAACGATGTGAGAACGAAAGCAAACAATGGCCGCAGCGAACTCGGAACTAGGAACGCGCCGCCCCGTTGTCCGGAGGGACTGCTGACCCGCAAATTTTCAATCTGCGTCCTTTTGTTGGTGAGGAATGAAGTCGAATCGGTGGGAGCACTCCGACGCCTCGTGGTAACCCGGTCGTGCAGTCGTCGGGTCGCTTTCCGTGTCTTTTCTGAGGGAGGCCAGCCGCCTTAATTTTATACAGCAGGGCACCGTAACTGATATTCAAGGCACGAGCCGCCAACCCACGATGCCAGCTATTGGCCTCAAGCACTTGTAGGATGATTTTTCGCTCGAGTCGCCTGACGACTTCTTGGGTAACCTTTTTCAGCGGGATGTTTGTGTCGGATGGTATTTCAGCGCTCAGATAATCTCGATCGCCGTCTTCTAAGCACGCACTTATGTCCTGTTCGGATTCGAAAACGACGTAGTGATTGATCAGATTTTCTAGTTGCCGAATGTTTCCCGGCCAGCGGTATTTTTGCAAGCGCCCCAGCAGCGAGTTTGAAAAAGGAGGCACCACGCGGCCGTATTTCCTACGGTACTTCTCCAAGAAATAGGCGACGAGCATAGGAATATCGCCGCTACGTTGCTGCAACGTAGGCAGCTCGATGGAGAGGACACTGATTCGATAGAAGAGGTCCTGTCGAAAAGTGCCAGACTTGGCTGCGCGGTGCAGCGGGCTATTCGTGGCGCAAACGATGCGGGCCTGAACTTGCCTTTCCTTTTGGGCGCCGATCCGGCAAAACTCTCCATCCTGGAGCAATTGCAGCAGTTTCGCCTGTAAACCAAGTTCCAGTTCGGCAATTTCGTCCAAGAACAGCGTACCCCCGCGGGCTAACTCGACACGACCTGTCTTGGTTTCGTAGGCTCCGGTGAAGGCGCCCTTCTCATAACCGAAGAGTTCACTCTCGAACAGGGCTCCGGGAACAGCGGGACAGTTAACCTTGACAAAGGCCCCGTTGGACCAGTGGGAACAGCAGTGGAGGAAACGAGCCAGGACTTCCTTCCCCGTGCCGGTCGCTCCCTGAAACAGTACGGGAATGTTGGCATTGGCAGCCCTTTCTACGTTTCGTCGTATATCCACCATGGCCCGAGAGCCGCCGAAGATCACTTCTTCGGGCGGCAAATTCCCGAATCCCCCCAACTCCGCAGCATTCGAAGTCGCACAACATCCCATTCAATGCTCCAACCATAACTAAACGTTCCGCGCTTTTTTCAGTCAAAAGTGAAAGTCCTTCGGCTCAGGGTTGTAGTTCGCCGCCTAGCTCAACGTCCTCCTTCTCGTTGCGCAAACGTACAAGTCCTAGGACTGCCGCGAATCCATCTGTGCCTCAGCTCACGGGCGCGAGTCTACTCGAACGACCTGCGCCGCCGTCCGCTTGACAAATTCGCGAGCCCGCATGGAAAATGCCGGAAGTACGCATAGCACCGAACACATCCCGCCGCCGATCCCATCAGTCCCCACTGAGCGTTTCCAAGTGCTAGGTCCCAGGTAATCGTTACCGCGGTTCGGCTGGTGTCGTGACTAACCGACTGAATGAGCCAGACCGCAGAGAAACATTCTTTGCTGACGTGTCATTTCGCGTTGTGGATCGATCGTTGATGCTGGCTGCTGCCCAAGTTATGCTTGATGAGCACGCAGGGCAAGGAGCGAAAAACTTTACAGCAGTACTGCCTCCCTGTAGTGGGGAAAAAGGGAAAGCCGATATTAGGGCTGAACATTTTAGCGCCGTTCATAGAAGTAAGTTTGGGCGGTTGGGACTGCTATTACCTAAACGTTCTTCTCTAGCTTCTTCCCAAACCTCCCTGAAATTGATAGAGCAAGATTTCATCTCCTCCTCTCCGGGGAAGACTGTATTGTCCCCTTTATCGTCACCTACTATTTTGGTCATTAGATATTTGTAACTGGCCAATCTCTGAGCGCCGGAAGTGCTCGATACTTTGCATCGCTGGGTTTTTCGCGACGATGGCACATCCGACGGAGTAGGCACAGATGGCAACTTCCCTTCCTTTAGCGTCCCTGGGAGGTCAGCCCTCCGCACGTCGCTCTCAACGCATTCGTGTTCTCATCGCAGATGAGACTCCCATGAGCTGTCAACTTCTGAAGAGCGCGCTCGCCCGTTCTCGTTTTCGGTTTGAAATCGTCGCGTGTGTTATCAATCGTGCAGATTTCATCGCTTTTCTGAAAGAACATCCTGTGGATGTCACACTGGTAAGCGAGAGTTTGCAGGACGGATCGTTTGTGGGTTTCGAGCTGCTGAATGAACTGCGGGTGTCCTTTCCCGCTATCCGCGTAATCGTCTTACTCAAGGCGGCGTCACGTGATTTGGTCATAGATGCATTTCGTGCAGGAGCCGAGGGCGTATTTTGCAGGACAGAACCCATTCAGGCTCTCTGCAAATGTATCCAGGCTGTACACGAAGGACAGATCTGGGCCAACAGCGACCAACTGCATTTCGTCCTGGAGGCCTTGATCGATGCTACCCCTCTGCGCGTAATTGACTCGAAGAGGCGGTACTTGCTTGCTCGGAGAGAGAATGAAGTCGCAAATCTTGTAGCGGAGGGAATGACGAACCGTGAGGCTGCGCAGAAGCTGGGCGTTGGTGAGCACACGGTAAGCAACTATCTTTTCCGGATTTATGAGAAGTTGGGTATATCGAGTCGTGTTGAGCTGGCGCTCTATGTTGTTCGCCAGAAGCACCCATGAATTAAGAACTACAACGATGTGGTCTTTAGCGGGCTTCAGTCTGATTTTCTTAGCTTTGCCTCGAGCGTTTCCGAGATTCAGTAGGGAGCGTATTTCTTTAACGTCCACGGAGATGTTCCTCGGATCGTGGCCGTGATGACTGGGTCCAGCGATGCTTTCCGGATAGCCGAACTTCCGCAGTTACGCGAATAAAGTCTTTGGAATCAATGTGAGTACAAGGAAGTTTCCACTACATTTGTGCCTGTTCTAACGCCAAGGGTAGCCTCATGCCGAGCCGTTGTAGCAGGATCCGTTGATGTTCGGTTGGTTGGCTAAGACAGCGCTTGCGCACTTCCACGCCATTGCGTGTGGGCAAGATCACGTCGACCAAACTGATCTCGCAGAGTTCTTCAAATATTTGCCGTGGCTCATCGCCGAGTCCGCCCTGACGACAGCTGGCGGCCAGCGTCTTCCACAACACATAGGCCAGAAAACAGACCAGGATGTGTGCGCCTACGCGATGCTCGCGGTGGTGCCATACCGGTCGGATCTGTAAGTCCGACTTGTGCACGCGAAAGGCGGCCTCGGCTTCCGTGAGTTGCACGTAGGCGCGCCACAGCTCTTCCGGCGTCCAGTCGATCACGTTGCTACGCAACAGGTAGCAACCTTCACTTCGGCGCGCCCACTCCCGCCAACTCTCCACCTTCGTCCAGCGCAGTTGTGGGAAGCCCTGGGCATCCACCTCGACACGCACCTCGAATAGCCGCGCCGCACGTGAGTTTCGTTCCAGGAGCCGCCCTACGCGACGCTCCACGGCGCCCGATTGCTGCCGACGTTTGCTACCACTCGCGGCGATTTTAAGTAAACCTTCTTCGATGCGCTTCTCGAAGCGTTCGTGCATCGCTTGTTCCTTGGCTTGGCGTTCCGCGCTCCGACAGAGGATAAACACTTCCTCTCCGTCCGGAGCTGGAACCAGCCGGACCTCCAGTCCTTCATGCACTTGCTTCCAGTCTTCGCTCAGCAACTCGCGCTCAAACTTCCGCAACGAGTTCTTCGCCGTACCCAGGATGTAGCGGCGCCTGCCAGCTCGCAAAAAACGCACGTTTTTCTCGCTCGCCAGACCACGGTCCATAATCCAGACTCGCCCGGCTCGTCCGTAGAGCTCCTCCATGTGCGCCACGATCTCTTCGAGCGTGGTGGCATCGTGGCGGTTGCCGGCGAACACCTCATAGCCCAGCGGCATCCCGCAACGGCTCACCACCAACGCAATATTCACCTGCTTGCAGGGCGATGATCCCGCGAATAACCCCGCTGTGCTTGTGGGTTGCTTTCCGCCTGTCCCTCGAAGTACGTGCTGGTGATGTCGTAGAGCAACAGGTCGTAGTCCAGATGGAACAGTTCGCCAAGCCTCTCCTTCAGGAGTTTCTCGAGCGCTTTCTTGTGTGGCAGCAGGGTGTCCAGCGCTCGATACAGGCGATCTTCGTTTACCTTCTCCTCCGGCACACCCAGCAGATCCGACATCGCGCTGGCCTCGTAGAGGTGCTCGGCTAGATGCAGTTCGCTAGAAGGTTCACACAGCCGACCGAGAATCAAAATCATGGCCATCGCCGACCAGGGAATCTCCTCGCGGCCGTTCGGTAGCGTCGCTTCCAGGAAACGATCCAGTTCCAACCGGCGCAGCAATTCTCTTCCTAGCCAAGGACCGCCGAATTTCCGGCTGCGTTCCACGCGCACACGCTTCACATCGACTTCCACCCATTCGGGTTCCGTCTTGGTGAAAAAATCGGTTTGATAACCGGTGTTCTTCTCGGCGCAGCGTTTCACTCCCAAACGGCCCCGCTCGTCCATCACTCCCAACCACGCGACAACGCGCTGCCGGGGACCTCGATTGGTTCGGTAGCTCTCGACCAATGCCCAATAGGCGTGACGTTTGCCATCCTTGCGTCGATAGCAACGTCGCAGATACATACCGCGATGCTACGAATCGACCAGATAAAATCAAGAGGCTTGGTCGTCACTACACGCGCATTTCGCGCGAAAATAGCCGAGCTCAGCAACATCCCAACACAAAGAAAAGCACTTGCTCCGCTGCCCGAAGAGTGAGTGTGCTCAAAAAATCTTTAGTTCATTCAAAACTGCGGAAGGTCGGATAGGTGGTTTCAAAGATTCCCAGGATGAATTTAATCGCCTTCTCCACAACAAGGAAATTCTTCGGGCGGCGATCGATAGCCATCAAGGACGCCACCAGCTTGCGTGCCACCGCCAGCGTGGCGCGATTGGCGTTCCCTTTCGCTTTGGCCTGGTCATAAAGTAGAGCCAGCTCAGGGCTCAAGCGTGGTGCCATCTTGGCCGCCTCAACGTGAAGTTTCAAGGCCGCTTTTGGTCCGACTCAACCGTCGCGCCGTTGTTGTCTCTTGCCAAGGCGCGCAGTTGTTGCCATCTCCTGTACTTCTCCGCCTTGGAGGGATCAACGTCCTCTTCCCCTTTCAACCAGAAAGCGAGCCAATCCACTGCGCCGCCCTGAGAAACCAACCGATCCCATGGCTTTTCCATGATGTGCGTCCCGGCCGGAAAGTAGAGTAACTCCACTGGCTTGCCTAGACGCCTGAGTCCGACAAAGGGAGCCCAAATGGAAGGCAGGTTGTCCGGAGTGTTGACCTGCAACATCAGCGGCGTCTTCACCCTGTCCAGGAAAAATTCGGGCGAGCCCCGCAACCAGTACAGCAGCCCGCTGCCAAATGGCATTCCACCGTTTATGAGTTCCGAGTCGGACGCCGTGAACTGGTGTGCATTCAAAAACTGAAGATATTGTGAATATCCGCCATCTGACCCATCTGCGACGACTGCCGCCTCGAAACGCAGCTTCGAATGCGCCAACAAATAATGCGCGTAGAGACCTGTCCTGCTGAAGCCGATGATGCCCAAGTGATCGCGATCTAAGCATCCGAGACGGTCCACGTATTCCGTCGCGCGCTCGAGAGTCTCCGCCATGTTGGGTGCTTCGGCAGGAGTTTCGTCCCAGTCATGCACGTCGGGAACCTGAAGCACAAGAAATCCTCGACTCGCCAAAGCTTGCGCTGCAAACGCCGTCGTAAATGAACCGTCAATCCAAAAACTCTTCGGATCGAACCCGTGGGTCTGAACCACGAGAGGATATTTCCTTCCTGGGACATAGCCGGCAGGAAAGTACAAGCCCGCATGCACTTCTTTGTGCATGGCTCCCGTAAACCGGATTTCCTCGACCTTCCCAAATTCAATGTCCTCGAATTGCGGGTTTGGATTAAACAGGACTGCTTTGCGTCCTGTTTGAGATTCGAAAACCACAACCTTGGGAGGGGTGTTTAAGTCCTGCTGAGCAGTGACCACGAGGACCGGCGTGCGAACGTCATGAGCATTTGTGGCAACCCACTGCGTTTCACCTCGTCGAAAATACCGAGGTTCAGGCCCAGCGGGAGATGACGCACGCTGCCGGGTGTCGAATGCGAGCAGGCCTCTTTCGCGATCCGCTCGAAGGTACCGAAGATCTTCGTCGCTGAATTTCGTGTACTTCAAGCTTTCGAGATCAATCTCAACCACGCAAGGCTTGGCGAGGCGTTCAGCGTTTCCGCGGGCTGCTTCAAGAGGCAAGAATACACCGGTCAGAATTACGGAGTGCGCGCCTTCGAGCCAGACGACTTCGGACCCGTGGTAACTGACTGGAGCGTCCAGAAGAACCCGACCCTTCCCGGATGCGGTGTCGATTACCGCATAGCGAAATACCCACAAGAGAGATCCTTTCGGCAGTTCCCTGTTGAGGACTCTTGTGAGCAAGGGCTCGCGATATTCATGCCAGTCCTCAGACACTTCTAGGAGATTCAGCCTGACAGCAAGTTGGCCTCCATCGGGCGAGAGCGAGAAATCGAGATAATCTCCGTACAGTTCTCCATGCAGTTCGGGCGCAAGAGGCAGCGGACGAGAATTGCCGGTTTTCGTGTTCAGAACAAACAGGTCACGGTTCTCGTCCGTCCGTCGGCCCAGAAGCAAGTCGGACATATCTTCGTTAGCAACCGTTACGCCCTCCCGCAAGCTCTTGTCTGTCAGCACTGGTTCCGCCGGCTTTTCCGCCGCGTAGACGATTGTTTCTCCTCGGGTATCGGAAGAAAACTCAATGAGGTTTGTCGGGTGATTGGTGAGCTTGCGCAGCGTCCCGGACCTGCTGCTGACCGAGTAAAGCTCGGTTTTTTCGCCTGGATTCTCCCCAAGAAACAGCACCGAGTCGTTGTCCGACAACCAAACGACGTCGGTGAGAGCCTCCCGATTGGATGATGAAGACATCGAAGCCAGGACTTTCGGTTTTGGTGAGTCGAACGCTTCGCTGGCTCTGAACAACAACAGCGAGTAGTCGTTCGTGTTCGTTTCGAGATTTCCTTTCTTCACAACGATCACGAACTGCTTTCGATCTGGCGAGAAATAGGCAAAGTCCTCTGTCAAAGCACCGGCGTAGCTGTTCATTGCGCCGCGTCCCGCGATGCGAACCATGCGGATCGCATCTTCTTCGGTCGGATGACGTTTGTGATTCTGCCGTTGTTCGCCATCCGCCACTGGGCCAGAAGCAATCAATAGAAAACCGCAGAGCAGCCAAGCCAGGGCACTGACGACCGATCGCTTCGAATGTAGACACACGTAGTACTTTGAAAGCATTTGCTTCGCTTTCTTCTTCAAGTTGCGTTGCGGCTGCTGCTAGAAAGTCAGTCTCAGGGAGAGCTGGAGGGACCGCGGCCCACCCTCTTGAAACAGCGGGTTCAGTCCGCCCAGTCCCTGATTCAGCATCTTCGTCGACCGTTGTTGTGAAGGCCCAAAGAAAACCAGCGCCTGTGGATTCGTGAAGTTTGGATGATTCAGAATGTTGAAAGCATCCGCCCGAAATTGGAGATGGAGGCGCTCCGAAAGAGCGAACTTCTTTGCCAGCGAGAAATCGAACTGCGTCAATCCAAAACCCGGAATGTCATTTCGCCCTTCGTTCCCCTGCTGTCCAGCTGGCGGCTTTACGAAGGCTGCGGGATTGAGAGTCTGCCCTCCTCCTGCATCGGCATTCGGAATCCATTTCGCTTGACCCGAAACCAAGTCCGGCCGGATGTACGTGAAGCCGAGTACGGGCGATACCACAAATATGCGCGCGTTAAAGGGAAAGCCGCTTCTCGCGAAACCAACCAGGTCGATCGACCAATCGTTCGCCAATACAGATCCTGCCCGCGACTTCGCAATAGAGGGAAGCTCATAGTGCAGCGCGGCCGCGAAGCTGTGACGGACGTCGAAATCCGAAGAGGCATAGTCGTTCACAGCTGAAATGGCATTTGCGCCGCTGACCACGTCGTTGGAGGAGTTGTCCAGAGTGTGAGAGTACGTATAGTTTACGAGCGCCTGAAACCCTGACGTGAGCACCTTCCGATACTGAACCTGCAAGGCTTCGTAATTGGACAATGCATCGTTCGTCGTCAGATAAAAGAAAGACGAAAAATTCGGATTGGGCTGGAAGTAACCTGTGTTTCTGAGGAGGTCTCGTCCCGCCTGTCCGACGTACGTTATCGTCAGCGCCTGATTGGAATTTAAGGATTTTTCCAAAGCTACGTTCCACTGGTAAGACCTGGGGAGTTTCATGCTGGGTGAAAAGCCATAAGCCCCAGGAAACGGTGCCTGTAGTGAAAAGCTTGGGAGGTATGGACTTGCGTCGCTGATCGGAACGGTCACATTTTCGGTCGTAAGCGTCGCGCCGTTCGGAAACTGTGTGGCGAGTGTTGCCACCTGCCCGAGGCCGAGATCATAGAAAATCCCCCAACTCGCCCGCAGGACCAGATCTCGGTGCGTCGTTAAAGCATATGCAGCGCCGATGCGGGGAGCAAAATTGCCGGATGTAGTTTTCCAAAGAGGCGTACCCGTTGGGGCAAGAGTAAGAGTTTCCGGATCGGACACGTTCTCCCAGGAGGCAAGAGTCGTCGCCCCACGGCCCGTCGGAGGAGGATTCCATTCCCAGCGCAACCCGTAAGTGACTGTGAACCGAGGAGTCGCTTTCCACGTGTCTTGCGCATACAGCGAGAGAGCCTGCGTCAGGAGCTTTGCGTTCTTGAAGCTCGTAACGGATAGGAACCCCTGGCCGGTCGAAACAAGACTTTGCACGCTGTCGGCACTGAAGAAGAATGATTGCAACGCGGGCGCAGCATCTAGAAACAACGCGCGATAGTCGATCCCAAATTTCAGAGCGTGACTTCCGGCTATAACATCGAGATCATCTGCAAAGTTGAGCTGTCGAGTCCTTCCCGACGCGAGGGACCCTGACGACAAAAAATTAGTGTCGCCAGTCTGATATTCCACCAGACTTCCCTTGCTGGGCACATTTTCGAGGAAGAAACTTGGATCGAGCGGCGTCGCTCCGGCGAATGAATCAAGAACATCTGTCACCGTGGAATTCTGCCTGGAATAATTCCCGCGCAGCGAATTCGCGAGAGTATTACTGAGCGTCATGTTCAGGCCGATCGTCAACGTTCGCGTATCGGCCGTCGTCGCTTCCAAAGTCGTCAAGCCGAAAACGCGGTTTACCGTCGCCGATGGCGCCTCGTTGTACCTGCCAAATACAGAAAATCGGTCTCCAAATTTGTGGTCGACACGGATGCTCCCGGCATCCAGCGTCGCTCCATTCGAGTACACGCCTGTGAACTGAGCGGTGTATCCATCTGCAGAGACCGGCCCAGTCGGCATCGGATAGGAATTGAGCAACGGCGCCAGGGATGCAGGCGACGTAGCACGGATCGAGCTCGACGGCACGTCAAACACGGAGGTCTGTGGCAGTCGCAGCCTCGCCCCTTCGTAAGATAAGAAAAAAAACGTCTTGTCCTTCCAAACAGGACCACCGACGAAAGCCCCGAAATCGTTGTGCCTTTCCGCTGCGCGAGGTTGGCCGGCCGCGTTTGCAAACCAGTCGTTCGCGTCCAGCACATCGTTTCGGAAATACTCGTACGCACCTCCGTGAAGATCATTCGTTCCAGAACGCGTTGTCAGAACGACTTGACCTCCCGGTGACCTGCCAAACTCCGGGGCAAAGGACGACGTGATGATTCGAAATTCTTGCAGCGCCTCCACGGAAACGAGACTGCTCGTTCCGCCCAAAGCGCTGAACGCCTGAGATGAGCCGGTTCCCGATTGCCCGGCCGTTAAAGCCGGGGTGATTCCAAAGTTTGCAGAAACTCCATCAACGGTGAAGTTGTTGGCATCCGTTCTTTGGCCCGCAATGCTGAACTGCCCTGTCGCGGCGGCACTGGACGTTGGCGCGATCACAACACCAGGTGTTAATTGGAGAAGAGTATTGAAGCTTCGCCCGTTCAAAGGCAGGTTTTCGACAAACTGCCGGTCGATCACGGTACTCACCGCGGCAGATTCCGTATTGACGAGAGGGGCGCCGCCCTGAATCGTGACAATTTCGGAGATCGCCCCAAGAGGTAAAGCGAAATTGATCGCGAGCGCGTCCTGCACGTTGAGGACTATGTCGGGCTTGATGATTGTTTTGAAACCGAACTTGGCCACCTGAATTCGATAGTTGCCTGGCGGAAGATTCGGCACTACATAGATTCCTTCGTCGTTCGTCTTCCCGGAAAACTGCACGCGGGTCGCGTCATTCACGACGATCACTTCAGCACTGGCGATGGTCCCGCCCGTCGGATCCGTCACGATTCCGCTGATCGTTCCCGTGGGTGACTGCGCAGCGGATGAATGAACTGTCAGGAAAAAAAGAAACGAACAATAAAGGATGCTACGCAGTCGCAAAGGAACCCCCGGAGTGAGGGATTTCTCTCCTCACTAACAAGGTCTATGCGAATGACGCCTATTTTTGTCTCAATCGTTCTTTGTCCGGAATTCAGGACAATTCGAAAGAGACTATTTCTAATATCAGGGATGATTCGGACTCACGCGTAGGTAGGCGAACAATAATTGCTTGCCGCTCGGATGGTGGCTTCCGCCGTTTGGTTCGACCGTCACAAAAACGGCGTCAATGTCTTCCAGAGTCTTCGGATCGTTGGCTTTCAAAACCCAGCGCTTCTTGCTGACGTTGTCCTCATAGAAGATGCCAAGACTGAGAGCTTGCTGCTTGTCCGGTCCCTTGCGGCCCCAGGCTTGAAATGACTTCGCATTTTGAAAACCCGGTTGTGCATCCAGATCGAAAGCATAAAAGATCAGCGACTTCCCTTTTGTGTAGAACACGCGGCCATAGGTCTTGTCCGTGCCGGTTTTTGAAACATCGTGAACATCTGCCATATAAAGGTCGCGAGCGCCCATCAGCTCACGAATGTCGCGGTCATGTTCGAGCAGCTCTTGCCCCCGTGCGACTTCCGCATCCCTTTGGTCGAGTGCCTGCTCGCGGTCCCTCACAAGCTGCGTCAACTCGCTGACTCTCGCCTCCAAAAGAGCAGCTGCGTCAACTCGCTGACTCTCGCCTCCAAAAGAGCAGCTTGACGCGCGTTTTCATCACGCTTCGCTGTGGCCGCTTCAACTGTCTTTTGAAGCTCAGTCAGTTTTGCTTGCGCAGCCGCAAGCTCTTCGTCCCGCTTAGCCCCAGGGTCGCTCACAGCTTGCACGCTTTGTTGGCCGCTTGCCGAAGAGCGTGCTGGAGCAGGCTGGGTCGATTTCAAGGATTTGACGACTTTCACTTGTGCGGATAATTGATGCCTCAGGTCTTCGATGATTTTGCCATTTTCCTCTACCTTTGCCATCAATTGCGCACGCTCGTAACCCGCATCGCTGGCTTGTTCTTTAAGTGAACTGGCGGACTCTTTGGCAGGCGGCTGGAGTGTTCGTGCCGCATCGGTGCCGCGCTTTACCCCGGTTCTGTACGCCGCGATGCCGAGTGCCAATGCCAGAAGGACGGCGGCTGCGAAGGGCATCCATATTCCCCGCCACCGGATTTGTGAAGGACGGTAGGTGAAACGCTGTCCGGTCTTCGTTCTATCGGGCTGATCGTATGTCGCTGGACTGGATTCTCGATTTTCTTGTTCTTTGTCCAACCGCCTGAAGAACGATTCCTGCGCCTTTTCCACGGACCACAAATTATCGACCCCCTCCTGATCCTTTGGGCCCAGATCTTCAGCCAGTGCTGCCACCCCTTTTACCGCTGCAGTCTCGTATTCGCTTCTTGCACGGCGACATGCCGAACATACGGCCAGATGCGCATCGAGATTCGCTTGTTCGCCAGTGCTCAGTTCGCCAGCAGTCGCGGTGGCACTAAGTTCAAGATATTTTTGGTGCGAATCCATCCGTAAACTGCCCCTATACGCAAAAAAAACTGCTTCACTCCTGAAACTGCGTCAATCGTCGCTCCCGCTCCTCGTCACAAACATGTCTACGAATCCTTTCGAGTGCCCTGTAATAGCAGTTCCTAACACTCGCATAAGGAATGGGAATTTTTTCTGCAATCTCCGCAAAGGTGTAACCCTCAAAAAAATGCAGTCTTAGGATTTCCCGTTGGTCATCACTTAAATTGTTTAGAACCGCTTTCCAGCCATTCCTTCCGAACAGCCCCTCACAAGTTTTGTCATAATCCGCTCCGGAAGTCTGCACTTCGACCCCCTTTTCTGCGTTGGAAAGCTCATAGTGTCCATGGGATTTCAATTTCCTTCGCCGCAGGAGAGCCTGAGTATATGCGACTTGAATGAGCCATGATCGCGCTGGTCCCTTGGAAGGATCGTAGAGCCCACACTTTTTGTGGAGATAAAGAAACACCTCTTGCACAAGGTCCTCGGCCTCGCCTGCGTCTCGCAGGATTCTTCGCCCAATCGCAAAAATCGTTGGGGCATAGCGGCGGAACAATTGGGCAAGGAACTCCCGGTCGCCGCTTGAGATTTTGACGAGCAAGACTTCGTCGGGAATATCAGCAGGCTCTTGCGAACTCTCTTGAATGGGACGGGCCGCGATGCCCTGCTCACGACGCAGGGTAAATGACGAGAATCGAGCTGTCGAAGAAGAACTCATCCCATTGACGACAAAACGCCGATCGGTGGCCTGAGCTACTGACCTAAAGTGTGAATTATATCACACTCATCGTGTGTAGACTCATAGTGGTCAGGTTTCGATGATTGGTGCGTGCCAATCTCAGATCCCCGTATCCTTTTCGGTAGGCGAGTCCGCGAATTGAGACTCGCACGGCAGCTGTCGCAAGAGAAGTTGGCGGAATTGGCCGATTTACACCGCAACTATGTGGGTGGGGTGGAGCGCGGAGAGCGCAACGTTAGCCTAGTCAATATCGTGAAACTCGCCCACGGCCTAGACGTCAGGCCTACCAAGCTGATCGAGCCGATTCGTTGAACGACAGTAGGCTCTAAGTTTGCCGTGGTCAGGCATATCAAAACAATACATTTTTGAAATCCTGATTTGCGTTAGCTTCGCGCTGTGGTATCTGGACGGACTCCTGAGTTGAACGCCAAGGTTTTCAGCCCGTTAGCCACAGGTCCTCATTGGAATTGAAGGTGTAGGATGAGTTGGGCACTTCTTCGGGAACCCATTGCACAGGGCCAGAGGCGACGAGCGGCGGCGACAGCGTAAACCTCTACTGGCGAAGCCACCTGCGATTTGCGAGCGAACTCCGAAACGGCGGCACGCAATCTCCGCTTAGCGATATTTCATCGCGAAGGAGGGATCGCCTACGAAGAGGTTCTTCGTCTCTTTTTCGGTTTCGAACGCTTAGCGATCTCCTGCGCGAAATACCACTGGTGTCCTTCTGGGTCTTCGGCACCATAGCGGCGATGACCGTAGAGCGTATCTTTGGGTTCTTCGAGAATCGTTGTACCTACCTTTCTTGCCCGCACGAAGTGCGCATCCACGTCGCGCACATTGACGTACAGGCTCTGCGTCGCCTGACCGAGGCGTTTTGGATTCTTATACCTCTGACCGGGATAGCCCATCATGATTAGGTCGTCGCCGAGTTTCATCGCGGCGTGATTGATCTTGCCGTCGGGCCGTGACATTTGGGCACCGAACTTCTGAAAACCAAACGCTCTAGCGAGAAACTTCAGAGCGCCGGCGACATCTTCATAGAAGAGATAGGGTGTAATTGACATCAGATTGACTCCTGCTGCTTCACTCTCCCGCGACGCGGCCCCAGTGGCGATGCCGAGTTCCGTTCTTCTGAATACGCAGAGTTCTAATCAAAGGAAGGCTGCGCCGCAAGTTTCTGATTGTAAAGGGGGAAGAAAGTGGTGCGCCCAAGGGGACGATCTTAGAACTTTTCTCGAGCAATTTGTGATCGCCTCGCGGACATTCGAACTATTAAATAGATTGGTTTGATCCTGCCAAAGAGCCTATTGCGTGGTTAAGTCCATCGACTCTGGGCTACTAACGTCCCAACCCGCTCAGGAGCATATCCAAGATCCCATACAAAACCAACTCGGGATCGTCAGCGTTGTCCTTCGTGTGTAGGCGAACTGGAGCTAGTCGGAGTCTGCCAGACAGGGTGAAATATCGCGGCAGGTTATGCGATTTGCTTGATTTGAGGCGCTGGGGTAGACTCCATGGCCGCTGATGGATACTTCCTCTATTGTTAACCGAACCATTTCCCACTACAACGTCCTGGAAAAATTGGGCGGCGGCGGAATGGGAGTGGTCCACAAAGCTAAGGACACGCGGCTCGGCCGTAGTGTTGCCCTGAAATTTCTTCCCGAGGACATCTCCCAAGACTCCCAAGCCATCGAGCGATTCCGTCGCGAAGCGCGTGCTGCATCCTCGCTCAATCATCCCAACATCTGCACCATTTACGATATTGGTGAGTTCGAAGGCCGTCCGTTCATCGCCATGGAGCTGCTCGAGGGGCAGACTCTCAAGCACCGCATTAGCGGGAAGCCCATCGAAATATCCGAACTCTTGGACGTCGGCGTTCAGATTGCTGACGGCCTCGAAGCTGCCCACGCAAAGGGCATCGTGCACAGGGACATCAAGCCCGCAAATATTTTCCTCGTTAACCGCGGGCCGGCGAAAATTCTGGACTTTGGATTGGCAAAGCTAGCAAACCAGCGGCAGCTCGCGACGGAGACCCTGAACGAGGCGTCGCTGCGCACACAAACACTCATTGCAGACGACGCGCTGCTCACGAGCCCAGGCAGCTCAATAGGTACGGTGGCATACATGTCGCCGGAGCAGGCACGTGGCGAAGATCTGGACCTGCGTTCGGATTTGTTTTCGCTTGGCGTCGTGCTGTATGAGATGTCAACGGGTATGGTTCCATTTTCCGGCTCGACTGTTGCATTGATTTTCGACGGCATCCTGCATTCCGAGGCGCCTCCGGCGACGAAGTTGAATCCGCGATTGCCTCTGGCCCTGGAAAATATTTTCAGCAAGGCGCTGGAGAAAGATGCCGACTTGCGTTACCAGACCGCTACCGAACTTCGCGCCGACCTGAAGCGCCTCAAGCGCGATATTGATTCGAACCGCCGCTCCGGGGTCGAAAAGAGCGCGGCGTCGAATGCGCCTCCGGCTGCCTCCGTGCCGTCGAAGAAGTCTGTTGCTGTGCTCTACTTCGAAAATCAGAGCGGTGTCAAAGAAGACGAATATCTGCGCGACGGCATCACCGAGGACATTATTACCGAGCTCTCCAAAATCCGGGGACTAAACACCTTTTCCCGGCCTACCGTTCTGGCCTTCCGAGACAAGCCGGTGACCCCAGCGCAGATTGGCCAGCAGCTCGGCGCGGCTTATGTCTTAACCGGAACAGTGCGTCGCGCCGGAGCACGCATACGCATTAGCGCGCAGCTTGTGGACACGCACACCGATTTTTCGCTCTGGTCGGAACGGTTCGACCGGGAGATGAAGGACGTTTTCGAAGTACAAGACGAAATGGCTCGCAAGATTGCCGAGGCCCTTCGCGTGACTCTTTCCCCGCAAGAACTGGAGGCCCTGGCCGACAAGCCCACAGAAAACCTGCAAGCCTACGACCTCTACCTGCGCGGCAAGCGCTACGCTCGGCGCCTGACCCGTCAAGACATCGAGTTTGCCCTACAGATGTTCGAAAACGCGGTGACGCTTGACCCTAGCTTCGCGCTGGCCTACGCCGCCTGCGCCAACGCCTGCGCGATGTACTACTCCTTCTTCAGCCGCGATGAGGTGTGGGTCGAACGCGCGCGGGAGGCTTCCGGCAAGGCCGTCGCGCTACGCTGGGACCTGCCCGAAACCCATGTCAGCCAGGCCTGGGTTCTCTACGCCGCTGGACTGTATGACGAAGCTGTACGCATGGTTAAAAAGGCTATCGAACGCAAACGTGACTGCGATGGCGCGTATTATCTGCTCTGCCGTGCCCTCTTTGCCCCGGGACGCTACCAAGAAGTTGTGGACATTGCAGAAGCTGCCATCGAAGCGAGCGGCGAAGACTACAACGTTTACGTACCTATCATTAATACTCTCGGTTCTATGGGCAAGGAAGAGGCCAGGCGCAGCATGACTCACAGAATGATTGTCGCGCTGGAGAACCAATTGAAACACGTACCCGAGGATGCGAGGGCGCGCGTCCTGCTGGGCGCCTACTACGCCGAGTTGGGCCGGCGGGAAGACGCCTTGCGCGAGCTCAACCTGGCCGTTACCTTGCGCGCCAACGAAGCCTCGATTCTCTACAACGCGGCGTGCGTGTACTGCCTCCTGAAAAATAAACCGGAAGCTTTGAATGCCTTGCGCAAAGCCTGGGAAGCGGGTTCCAAGGATTCCGTCTGGGCGCGGCGCGACCCCGACCTAAGCCTTCTTCATGGCGACCCGGAGTTCGAGCGCATGTACCCAGAGAAGCACACCTCACCTCCTTCTTCCTTCTCCCACTAGTTCGAGTGGACCCGTTCAGAGAGGTGTCACACAGCTGCTCGAACAGCATGTCCCGTCACGTATTGGATTAAATGCCTGGTAAACCCGCGTACCGGCCAATTGAAATCAGCGCGAAACAATGCCAGAACGGTTCGGGCGTTACTGGCGGACAAATCATGGCGAGAAAAGTCATTTGAAATTTTTAGTTAAGGATTTGCAAGTTGGTACGGGAAAAAGCCCGGAGAAATCCGGGCTTTTTCTTTTCCAGTTTTTTCCGAAGCTATGTACGCCACCGGATTGACGTGCGCTTCTCCGACGCGCACTGTCAAGGGGAGGAATCAAATGGCCCAGCCAAATGAACGTCACATCTTGATGCCTGTCATCTGCACTCATTGTCAGCAGAAACAAACAGTTCAAATGCGTGCGCGCTCTGAATTTCACGCGATGTATCCGCAATCTGTTAAATGCGTAAAATGCGAGAACTCGTTCGAGGTGACAATTCCCGATGAAATTCTAGGCGGCCCGTTTCTGCCGTAGGTAGATGTGAAAGCCGGTGCTGCGACGAGGGATGCATTGAAATTGCGAGCGTGGGAGAGACGATGACACGCGAAGACGTACAACAAATCGTCCAGAAATATGTCAATGTCTGGAATAGCGCGAGTAGTGGATGTCACTTGTGGGTTGCCCTGGCTAAACCCGGGGCTGCAATTGCCATCCCTGACATCACGTTTGGCATGACCAAAGACCCACAGCTGGTGGCTGGAATGAATATTCGTGTTCACGTCCAGCTGATTGTTTTGCGAGAAGACATGATCCCTGAGAGCCTGTTGACAACATTCTTCCATGAGTACGGACACGCGTGCTACGAAAGAGAACATCCCGGTGCCACCAATGAAGTTGATTCTGAGGTAGCAGCAATCCGAAGTTCTTTGAAGTTGTGTGTGGTGGAAGGATTTGAAGAGCTCGCTTATCGGGAGGCGACGTCAGTAAAGCAGATAGCAGCCGATGAACCCTATCGTAGCGCGGTTACGAAGCTCGCAGATGATGAGCTGTGGCGGAAGTACGCCTGCGGCGACTACGCGAGCGGCCAATGCGCTTAGCGTGGCTTTTTCCGTCGAAGAACCCCGACCGATTAATTGCAAATAAAAGGGCGACCATTTCAAGCCTCCCTGCTCAACGATTTACCACTTGATTCTTAAGAAGTGGATCTCTCGTACTGCCCGGAGCGAATAAACTGGCTGCATTCAGCGCGGCCGCTATTGCAAGCGCCCCGGAGCGGAAATTTGCGAGGCGCTCAGGAATCTGTAGAGTCTTACAACTTCGCCCGCAAAATACGCGCACAAATACACTCGCTCGGCGCACCACGCCCTGTATGCGTTACCGATTCCCGAAGAAGTACCGTTTCAGCTCGACGAGGATTAAGTCGATGGGCTGATTGCTCAGGTTCTCGGGCAAAAGCATTGCGGCGTGCGCGTGTACCGGAGGATTTAAAAACGTTGTGGCTAGGCCCTCGAAACGAACCGTTACCGATTTCTACACCAACGGATTGCAAAAAGATGAAGCGTGACGGCGGGAATGGTGCGAGAGAGTGGGCTTGGGTTTTTCACTTAATGGGCTACTTGGCCACAAAATGTTGTGCTGATTAATGCGGTGAAAGTCGCGTAAATGAAACAAAGGGTAGGTGCGCCCAAGGGGACGATTTTAGAACATTCCTCGCCGATTTTGTGGCAGCCTTGCCCACAGATCGATTTTCTCGGAGTGAACCTCCCATCGATTCCGAGGTTGTCGCAAGAAAACCAGCAAGAAAACCAGCAGGGTTGCGCGGGACTCTTCAGTGAGCTAACATAGGTTAGCTAAGGAGCTGCAATGAGGGTCGTCACCATCCACCAAGCCAAAACAAACCTTTCCCGGCTAATTGAGAAGGCTTCCGAGGGAGAGGAAGTGATCATTGCGCGCGGGTCAAAACCGGTAGCCCGACTTGTTCCGGTCGGCGAGGTAAAAGGTAAACGCCAGCCAGGATCGTTGAAAGGCAAGTTGCGTGTTGGACCTGAGTTTTTTGAACCCCTTCCGATTAGCGAACTGACGACCTGGGAGTAGGCCACTTGCGCGCGCTACTCGATACGCACGCTTTGCTGTGGTGGCTTTCCGATGATCCCGCGCTAACGCGAGCCGCTCGAAAGATCATTGCGGAGACCAGAAATACACTGATCGTAAGTGCTGCTACGGCTTGGGAAATCGCCATCAAGGTCCGGCTGGGAAAACTCCCGACTGCTACGGACCTGGCGGCGGATTTCTCTGGCCTAATTGAACGCGAAGGTTTTCAGCCGTTAGCCATTTCTGCAGAGCATGGTATTCGGGCTGGACTCTTGCCGGGCCCTCACAAGGACCCTTTTGACCGTATGCTCATCGCCCAAGCTCAGGCCGAGAATATACCTATCATCAGTAATGAAGTGTCTTTCGAAAGCTATGGCGTGCGATGCCTTTGGTGAAAAAGAGACCGGCCGAGTTTGTCCGAAAACTGAGTACAAAAGCAGGCAATAACGACTCCAGAGCGTCAAAAAGCACAGAAGCGGCGAGAAATACTTTAGGCCTTCCGGGAATACCAAGCTAAAACCGATAGAGACGCGAAGCCCTCAGTTCTCAAAAACCTTATTTTCTGCGAGCGACTCGAGACATAGGTAACAGATCGTACCGGACACATGGGTTACACTTTTTCCCTTTTTTGGGGGAGGAAGTGATGCCATGGAAGGAGTGTTCGGTGATGAAACGAGAGGCTCAGTTTGTGGCTCGCCGGCTAGCCGGCGAGCCAATGGCGGAACTCCGCAGAGAGTTCGCGATCTCCCGCAAGCGCTCTCCTGCACCAAAGAAAACTACGCTTTTACCGTGTTTGAAACGCTTTTTAAGGAGCGCGGACTGCCTGCGAACATCCGCAGCGATAATGGCGTTCCCTTCGCTTCCGCCCACGCCTTGTTCAACTTGAGCAGGCTCGCGGTGTGGTGGCTCAGGCTGGGGATTGGCATCGAGCGCATCAAGCCTGGTCATCCGCAGCAAAACGGCCGTCACGAACGCATGCATCTGACCTTGAAGAAAGAAACCACCAAGCCGGCCGGTTTAAATTTCCTTCAACAGCAAGCCCGATTCGATGACTTTATCGAAATCTTCCATAACGAACGCCCTCACGAAGCCCTGGACATGAAGTGCCCGGCCGAGGTCTATCAGCCTTCTACCCGCACCTACCAAGGATTGCCCGATATCGACTATCCCTTCCACGACAAGACCATCGTCGTCACCCATTGCGGTCGCATCTGTTTGGGACACAAAAAAATTAATTTCAGCACGGTCTTTGCCGGCCAGGCGGTCGGCATCAAAGAGGTTCACGACGATATCTGGCTCGTTAGCTTTATGGATGATGCTATAACCCGTTTCACAGTCACAATCCTATCGCCGGGCACTCGATTGCAGAGTTCGCTTGCAAATTGGACGAGGCGAGCCGGTAGCTGTTCCATCGCGTAATTACTTGCATCGTGCTCCTTCGTCTGGCCCATCTCCACCCCCACATCCCGATCAAAGAAAAGGCGAGGCCCGATAGCCTTGATTCCAGATTCAACGACAGCAAAATTGTCATCCATCACCCGGAGGAATTCAAAATCAAGAAGCCACAAGAAGAATCGAAAAACTATGTCGGGATTCGGATCAGTTGCTGGCTCCAACGCCATCCGCTTCGGCTTGAAGGGGGCGATGTCGTTCATCGAATCCCCGGACCAGCAGCCAGCCCGCCAGAGCCACGTAGGCCGGAGCCAACGGCATGGCCAAACGTATTTCGGGGGGATACCCCAAAAGGGCCCGCAATGTGACCCCGGTGATCTGAAGCATGCTCCCGACCAGCCCAAACGCAGCCAGTGCACGCGGGACGAGCCTGGAGCGGTACAACAGACTGTAGAGCAGGAAGATCCAACTGACCGCGACGAGCAGCGCCGTATAGTGTGACCACTTCCGCGCCGCGCCCACCACCACCGCCAACGCCTCGAACAGCTCGGCCTTGCCCACGCCCGCCTTTGCATACTCCTGGCTCACAGACAGCATCGACAAGATGTGGGCGTTGTCCACGGCCTGCAACGAAAAGCCGGCCACCGCCAGTGCCAGGAGCCATAACGCCATCGCGGAGCTGTATTGACGAAACACCGACCATGCCGCACTCGCGATCCCGATCGTTATCGCGCTGCCCACGAACAACAGTATCACCGCCGCGCGTACCTGATTAGGGACGCCCGCCGCACTGGCCAGGAACCCCGGCGGTGTCACCAGTGGATGCAGCAAGATGAACGGCACGGTAAGTCCCGCCGCCAAATGTAGGAGCACCAGCACGCCGACGATTCGGCCAACGCTTTTCCCTGAACTCATATGCGCCTCCCGTTCGGTGCTGGGCTGATGCTTTCATCGCACGTTCTCGCTATTTCGCCATCGCTCCGAAGAACCAGAAGAAGAACACCACTCCTGACCATGGGATGGAAATGAGCAGGAACGCCACCCGCGCCTGTGTGCTGCGCCCAAGGCGCCATCCACCCAGCGCGACAAAGATCAACTGGGCCAGCCCATGCAGCAGCACGATCCTGTTGTTTCTCGCGGCGGTCGCGAGGCATGACGCCGTGTTCCACTCCGCACACTCGGAAATGCGGTTCGACCACTCGAGCAGCCCTCCGAACAATGTAGCCAAAATCAACGGAACGACAACCGCAAGCGCCATCACGAGCCATGTCGGTACGCCATGTGCTTCGGACTCTTGCATGTCGTTGCTCCTTCTCCGAGGCAAGGGAATTCACGTCGCAACGCGACTCAGATCGGTCCTTGATAACGCCGCAGCCGGACCGCTGCGGCGAGGAATGCCGCGGTGACTGCCAGGCCAACCCACAGACCCGGACTGATCAGGAATTGATCTGGAGTTAGCTGTGTCAGCGGATCCATCGACATGCTACCCGCTGTGAACCCGACACCCTCCGAGCCACCGCTCAAGCGATGGCCCAGCATGGCGGCGAAATGCGAAGTGTTGAACGCAATCTTCTCGACGACGCCGATCGCGAGCAGCGGTAACGCGGCCCATAGAAATGCCGCGCGCCGCGCCCAGCCTGATACCAGTAGCAGCCAGCCGAAGATTGGCGCATACCACAGCGCATGAATTGCGAGAAGGTGGTAGAGCAGCATGAGCCACATCTGGAACAACGGCAAATGGGTCCATAGCGTCGCGACACTCAAACCGCTTCCCAGCAGTACTGCGGTGCTAAGCAGGAGCATGATCCATTGCGTGACAACGGTGATCGCGAAGGTGAGCAGCGGGAGAACCACGAGCGGGATGCTCGCCTTCGAGAGTACTGTCGTGAGATCGGAAACCGGCAGCGACTTCCAGAACAGGATGCTGCGATCGCGACGTTCGCCGTGCAGCGCGTCGAGACAGTAAAACACTGCGACAATAAAAGTGGTCCCCATGATCAGAAGCGCAGCGAAGCTGTACGGCTGTTCGATGAGCTCGTGCTGCTTCGCCGGGTCGAGCGCCAACGCGGCACGCATCTTGTCCGGCAAATGAATCGTGCTGATCAAGAAGCCAAACAGAATTACGGCGGCGACGGCCAGCGGCGCGATATAGATCGAACGGTTCTCCCACAATTCGCGTCGCACCAACCAGTACATGCGCCGAGTCGCCGAGATGACCGCGGGCGCGATTACTTGCGATTCGACGGGAGACTCGGGCATGGCGTTCGATTGAGTACTCATCTAGCCGCTCCTTGTGCCTGGCCGGCTTGATTGCCCATCACGGCAACGAACAAGTCGGCGATGCTGGGTGTGCGCACTTCGCCAAGCGCGGCGAGTTGGTTACGATCGACAGCATCGAACAGCAGGATGCTGCGCCCGAGCCCCTGGCGCTCGTGAATCGGCTTGAGCGCCCGTGCTGCATCGATATGCTCCGGATGCACCATCGCCTCCAAATAGCGCGACTCGAATTCCTCCATGCTGCAATCGAATACGATGCGGCCGCGATTGATGAACATGAGATCGGTGAGGACGTGCTGGACCTCTTCCACCTGATGTGTCGTCACGACGATGGTGCGACTGCGATCGAAGTAGTCGTTCAGCAGGGAATCGTAGAACTGCTTGCGATACAGGATGTCGAGGCCAAGCGTCGGTTCGTCCAGCACCAGCAATTTCGCGTCGATGGCCATGACCAGAGCGAGGTGCAGTTGGGCCACCATGCCCTTCGACAATTCCCTAACCTTACTCGCGCGCCTGATGCTGGTCTTCACAAGAAAACCTTCCGCCTTAGCACGATCGAATCGTGGATGCACCCCGGCGACGTAGTCGAGCGCCTGCGAAACCCTGATCCACCGCGGCAGCACAGCGACATCCGCAATGAAGCAGACATCGCGCATGAGTTGATCGCGCGCGGTCCAGGGATCGCGTCCGAGCACCCTCAGTTCTCCCTGATATGGGGTGAGTCCGAGAATCGCGTTGAGCGCAGTGGTCTTGCCGGCGCCGTTGGGACCGATGAGCCCGAGGATGCGGCCCTCTTCGACACGCAAATCGACGCCGTCCAGGGCGATGGTTGTTCCGAAGGCCTTACGCAAGCCGCGTGCTTCTATGCATGCCATGGCGTCAGCGTTCCTCCTCTTTGCCTTTCGATTTCGACCGGCGGTTTGCGGGAACATCGAGCAGTTCTTCAGGTCTCAGTCCGAGCCGCTGAATGGTTGCGTACACCCTTGGCCATTCTTCGGCAAGGAACTTCTGGCGCTCGCTCTGCAGCAGCAGATTGCGCGCGCCGTTATTGATGAACATTCCGAGACCTCGCTTGCTTTCAACAAGCTGTTCGTCGACCAGTTGTTGATAGCCCTTCAGAACCGTGAGCGGATTGACCCGATATTCGGCTGCGACATTCCGCACCGACGGCAGCGGATCGCCTTCCTTGAGCACGCCGTCGAGTATCATCGCGACGACACGGTCGCGAAGCTGGCGGTAAATCGGCTGACTGTCGTTCCACTCACGGTCCATCACGTTTTCCAGATAGCCCTTAGCAGAAATACGCTCCCGTCATTTTGTCCGCAGATCCAGGTGTGCGTGGACTGGTTTGTCCCCGGGCGTCATGTATGTCCAATCCTCGGTGTGATGGTTGGCGTCGATAACGGTGAAGACTGCATGATGCATGTGTCCGTACTGTGTGCTACCGGCGACATCGAGAAAATCGAATTCCACCGTTTTTCCATCTGGCGACATCTTGCCTACCATACGGGGCCGATTCCCTGCATCACAATAATGCGTCAAGAGCAAACGGTCCCCGTCCAGATACAGCATGGTGATCGGATCGTCAGGTCTTCCAGCTCCCGTCATCTCATGCACGAGCGCGTTACCCATGGAAGTCACGCGAAGCGAGACCTGCATGAGCTTACCTTCGATCTCGGCTTGCTGCGGGACGGTTGTCACGTGGGCTTCCCACGAACCCGCCAGAGTTTTCAGTTTGTCGAAAGACTTCTGCGCGTCGGACTGCGCGAAAGCTACGGGTGAGAGCGGCATCAGAACAACGACGGACAGCACAAGACGAAGGGATTTCATGTTTCATTCTCCTTAAGCTTCTTTACTTTCGGGCGACGGTTCGCATTTTCAAGGGCGGGCGACCACGTTTGATCGACCACTAGTGTTGTAGTTAACTACAAAACTACATCTAATGCAAGCGTTTTTTATTTTCTTTTTCCGATGTTCCCGCTCCCATCGCGCTATCCGTTTTAGAAACAGTGGTTTGCAAGAGGCAGCAATGCCAGAAGGGATTGTGCGTTACACCATGTCAGGCTTGGATGATCGCGATATCTTGGCGCGGACTACTTCGGTCAAGTCAGATGTGCACAACTGTTGCACGAACGGGGTCATTCGGGGGAATCGTGCTAGCATTGGGCGAAAATCGCGGCGCGAGGGAAGCGGCAATGAGATTCCGACTTACGTTTATTTGTCGCGAACCAAGCTGTGATAAAACGGCGGTCGTTCTTTACGACGCGCGGCCGGGAGAGACGGTTCAACAATTTCGCCAGCGGAATCCAATCTTTTTGGCCGTGCTCTGCGGAGCGAAACATGCCGGAAACTATCCGGCATCCACTGCAGTCGATATAACCGTGCCTGCCCAACGAACTAAAAGCACAGCTTAATTTTGTACTCGGCCTGCGGCAAGGGTTGCATGGAAGTTGCACGGAGAACGTCCACAGACACCCGTTTCCAGGTGCTCTTCGAAAACATGCATTTTTATTGGGGAAAAGTGGTGCGCCCAAGGGGACGATTTTAGAACTTTTCTCGGCGAATTCGTGGCGAGTTTGCCACAGGTTGAGTTCCCTCACAGATTGAGCCTGTAGCATGATTCTAGACCCTCGGAAGCTTGTCCTAGGCTCGTGATCTCCCACAGTTTGTTACACCCTGAACCGGCGAGAAAGTTGAACATCGAACCTTTTCGCAACGTCCCGTTTCTTCGCTTAGCAAATTGGCGCATCGTTGCCTGTTGCGCGAGCGCATGAGCGGCTTGGCAGGTGCATATCGTCAATACACATAGAGAGGGAGACGGATAATGCTTGCGATTCTCGTGAAGTCCTTGTCCAGGGTAAAAAGTGTAGCGCCGTGCTCTAAAGCAATCGCTGCGGTCAAAACGTCGGTGGTCGTAACGGCGACACCCTTCGCACGTGCGGCCCGAAAAATGCTCGCAGCTTCTCGATACGTTGAAAATCCCTTAGGTTCGAGCATTTCCCATTGCGACAGATAGTGCTCCAGGCGACTAACGTCACGTTTGAGACCTTGCAGAATCTCCGTGACGATCACTCCAGCGAGCGCAAAGGGTTCTGCGTCGGTGATCATACGGCGCAACTCGGCTCCGGCGGAGGAAGGAGACGAGCTGAGAAAATCAATCCAAACGGAACTATCCACCAAGATCAAACCCGGTTTCTCCGCATGGCTTTGGGATCCCCCTTCCAAATGCCACTTCCGTAGTATCGAAGAATGCGCTTCCGGCTCTCCGAACGGACGAGCAATTCCAGTGCTTTATCGACGATCTGCCGTTTCGTTTTGAGACGTGTGAGCTTTCTTGCCTTGCGCACTAAACCCTCGTTAATGTCAATGTTCGTTCTCATAGAATGACTATACACCATTCTTGGATATTTTTGTGCATCGCTTTGCAGCACAGTACCGCCTGACACACCAGGGATAAGCGCAGCCCAATTCAAGAACATGGGCCGATGGATTCATTATGTAGTAGTACCTTAACCTAAATTAACACACACAACCAGTGAAGTTGGAATGACAACGAACGGAGTGGTGTTAACGGTGTTTTCGGTTATTGCTTGTCGTACACCGCAACGCCTTTTACGGGTTTCTCTTGAGAATTGTCAACAAACTCGACGGTAGTGACTTTGCCGTCCTTAGAGACCGTGACCGTAAAAGTTCCGGCAACTTTTCCATCTTTCTTGACTGTGCCCTTCAACGTGTTTGCGTTTACACGCTGGTATGAAATCGAATCCGTGCTAGGGTCTCCAGTAACCGGGTAGTCCTTGCCGTCGAACTTGGCCTCATAACTAACCTTAACCTGCTGGCCGTCAGCGGCGATTACATCGTTGGTGAACTTGAGGCCATTGTCGTCCGCAGCGACGACAGCAGTTTCACTTTTGACGCCCGGCGGCGGGAGCTTCGATTTGGCCGCGTTAAGTTTCCATGTACCGCTGAATGGACTCTCAGCAGCAAATAAAACGAGTGAAGTTACCAAGACTATTCCCAACACTTTT
>WNGH01001271.1_pt1 | contig 29844 bp, 34 predicted proteins | sample 5400631 | NCBI WGS metagenome assembly WNGH01 (sample SAMN13153373, study PRJNA577476) | soil metagenome | isolation source: 115 cm soil or saprolite under Garry oak tree replicate 1 | place: USA:California | collected 2016-06-15
CCAGGATCAGGAAAACGCCGAGAACGGTTCCCGAGGGAACCTTCTGCAGGAGATCCAGCGTGTTCGCGGCCACTGACGAAATGAAACCGCCGCTTTCCTTTCCGAGAACCAGGCTCAACAGGACGCACAAGACGACCAGCATGAACGCCAGCTCGATCGCGAGCCAACCGAATTTCGTGATCTTCTCGATCATGGCTTTCGCGAGGACGAGGGGCGGCGCGATGCCCACCCCTGCCCCGCGCTCAGGCCGGCGTCAGGACACGGACCGCTTCGAAAACAGCCAGATGATGAGACCGAGGGCGATCAGTCCTACAAGGCCGTTTGCGCCCAGATCCTTGATCAGCGCAACGATATTGGAGACGACTGCCCCGAAGAACGGAAGGTTACCTCCTACGAGCAAGGTCGCTACGATTGCCAGAGCCAGCAACATCAGTCCGACGTCGGTAATGGCTCCGATCCAAGCCTTGATACTCTCGATCACCTTCATAGAACCCCCTTGGTTGAGATTCGAACGCCGCGATTGACACCCCATATGCCGGCGTCAAGGGTAGTATAGCAATACTGGGTGATTTAGCCACTACCTATAGTGACCCAAGGCTTCGCCACCACAAGTTGTTGATTATCGAGGCATCGCCCGCTGCGGAGCGATCTTCGAAACGCGCGTCCCCCAGGCTGGTGCCCGTGCCGCCGCAGTCGCCAAACGGAGCAGTCTCGTACTGCGCCAGGGCGCATGTTTGCCCGATATACTCCGACACCACCCGGATCGAGTCGGCGCGGAGCGATGCGACGCCAACCCGGACGTGCCAGAATCGCTTGATCTCACCCGACCGACCGAAGCTTCCCATGGCGCTGAAACGCCCCCGAGGTCCCGCCGGAATGGCATTCACGGTGTGGGTTTGCGTGGCCTGACCGATCCCGTACGCAGGTTGATATGGTAGTTTCTTCTGATCTCGGCGAGCCCGAGCTCATTGACTTTTTCCAGGAACGCCCTTTTTTTCCTTCTCCAGATCCAGTCCGTAAACAGGACCTCCGGAACCCTGGAAAATCCAAAGACAACGACTCCGGCAATCACGATCAGAAGTCCGACCGCCAGGCAGATGAAGAGCCATTCGATCCCGAGTCTCGGGACCAGAAACAGATTCCCCAACTCGAGCGCGAACACGACCGCGATGAGCGCTTCGATCATGAGCCGCCTGGACTGGAGTTCCGAGCTCTTCGCGGCGCTCATGCACTCCTTTATCAGCGTGATCTCACGGCCTGCCTCGTACTCGGCGCTCTGCTTTGCGACCATTGCGGCCCGCGCCTGGCGCTCGTGCAGCCGCCGCAGCGCGTCCGCGACGGGCACTTCGGGCTTTTCCCCTTCGGAGGATTCCATTTCCAGCGCCTCCCTTGTCTACCGGCCAATTCTAGGGTTTTTATGGCCGCAGGGAGCAAAACTTGGCACCGCCGTAGAACAGCCCGTTCAGTCCCTCGGTGTCGCCCCATGACGACACTCGAGCATCGCGGTCGGCGCATTTCGCCCGGTTCACCTCGCCCAATCACCTCGCCAACCCCCGCAACAAAGTAAAATCCGCCGGATGTTCGGTCACCCAAACTTCTGGCGCACCCTCCGCCTCGCCATCCTCACGCTCGCCCTGCTCGCGGCCGGCTTCACGCTCTATCTCGACATCCGCGTCCGCAGCGAGTTCGAGGGCCGGCGCTTCGCCCTCCCCGCCCGCATCTACGCGCGGCCGCTCGAGCTGCATGCGGGGCTGCGCATCCCTCAAGGCGACGTGGTGCGCGAGCTGCGCGAGGCCGGCTACCGCGAGGAGCTGCGCGAAGGCGAGTCGGGCTGGTTCGCGCGCGACGGCGACTGGCTCGAGATCGCGGAGCGGCCGTTCGTGTTCTGGGACGGGCTGCAGCCCGCGAAGCGCGTCCGCGTGGCGTTCGACGGCAAGACGGTCAGGACGGTGCAGGACGCCGAGGGCAAGGACCTGCCGCTCGCGCGCCTTGAGCCTTTGCCGATCGGCGGCATCTATCCCGCGAACAACGAGGACCGCGTGCTTGTCAGGCTCCGCGATGTGCCGAAGCAGCTGGTGGAGGCGCTCGTCGCGAACGAGGACCGCAGCTTCTACTCCCACCACGGCTTCGACCTGCGCGGCATGGCCCGGGCGGCGCTCTCCTTCGTCCGCGGGAACGGGCTCCAGGGCGGCAGCACGCTGACGCAGCAGTTGGTGAAGAACTTCTTCCTCACGCCCGAGCGCACGCTCTCGCGCAAGGTCACCGAGCTCTTCATGGCGGTGCTGCTCGAGATCCACTACGACAAGGAGGAGATCCTCGAGACCTACCTGAACGAGATCTATCTCGGCCAGGACCGCGACCGCGCCATCCACGGCGTCGGGCTCGCGTCGCTCTACTACTTCGGCAAGACGGTCGAGCACCTCACGCTCGCCGAGAGCGCGCTCCTCGTGGGCATGGTGAAGGGCCCGGCCGTCTACGACCCCTACCGCCACCCCGAGCGCGCGCTCGAGCGGAGGAACGTGGTCCTGCGCGAGACGAAGGACCGGGGCTACGCCACGATGGAGCAGTACGCTCGAGCGCGGGAGACGAGCCTCGGGGTTAACCAGAAGGCCGCCATGGGCACTTCGCCGCATCCGGCCTTCCTCGAGCTCGTGCACCGGCAGCTCAGGCGCGATTACGACGAAACCGATCTGCGCGCCGAGGGCCTGCGCGTCTTCACCACGCTCGACCCGCGCGTGCAGGGCGCCGCGGAGCGTACCCTCGAGCGCAGGCTCGCGCAGTTCGACCAGTCGAAGCGCTTCGGCGCCCCGGGCCTCGAAGGCGCGGTGGTGGTGACCGACAGCCAGGCGGGCGAGGTGCAGGCGCTGGTCGGCGGACGCGACGTGCGCTACCGCGGCTTCAACCGCGCGCTCGATGCCGCGCGGCCCGTGGGGTCGCTCCTCAAGCCCGCGATCTACCTCACGGCGCTCGCCGAGCCTTCGCGCTATACCCTGGTCACGACTATCGACGACGGGCCTTTCGTCTGGAAGAGCCGCGGCGCGCCCGACTGGGAACCGACCAACTACGACAAGACGTTCCACGGCGCGGTGCCGCTGCGCACGGCGCTGGCGCAGTCCTACAACGCCGCGACGGCGCGCCTGGGCACCGAGCTCGGCGTCGAGCGCGTGCTCGCCACCGTGAAGAAGCTCGGCGTCGAGCGCGAGCTGCGGCCGTACGCTTCGACGCTGCTCGGCGCCGCGGAGATGAGCCCGCTCGAGGTGGCGCAGATGTACCAGACGATCGCGAGCGGCGGATTCCGCACGCCGCTGCGCGCGATCCGCGAAGTCACCACGCAGGAAGGCCGGCCGCTCAAGCGCTATCCGCTCGCGGTGGAGCAGGCGTTTCCGGCCGAGCCGATGTACCTGATCACCGCCGCGATGCAGGGCGTCGTGCGCGAAGGCACGGCCCAGAGCATGAAGTACTGGCTGCCGCCGGAGAGCGCGGTCGCGGGCAAGACCGGCACCACCGACGAGCAGCGCGACGCCTGGTTCGCGGGATTCACCGGCGACCGGCTCGGTATCGTATGGATCGGCTACGACGACAACCGCGCGGCGCGCCTCTCCGGCGCGGGCGCCGCCCTGCCCGTCTGGGGCGAGATGATGGCTGCGCTCGATCCGGAGCCTCTGGCACTCCCCAAGCCGGACGGCATCGAGAGCGTGCTGATCGATCCGAGCAGCGGATTGCGCGCGGACGGCGGCTGCCCCGGTGCGCTCGAGCTGCCGTTCGCCCAAGGCTCGGCGCCGGTGGAGCGCGCTCCCTGCGCATCGGCGGTAGGGGTCGCCGTCGAGCAGGTAAAGCAACAGGCGAAGAGCTGGCTGGAGCGGTTGTTTGGGCGGTAAGCTGTCAACTAACAGCAGATCCTTCGCTTCGCTCAGGATGACACCAGTACCAAATAGGCTACCGTGAGATACCTCTACATTGCCCTGGTCGCGCTCATCGCCGGCTGCGCGACCGTGCAGCAGCTTGGGCCCCCGGAACCCGCTCCCTTGCCCGAGCCCGCGGCCCGCACAGAGAACCTGGCCATCGCAGGCCTCTTGGACGGCGCGCGCGCCGATGCCGCGGCCGGGCGCCTGGCGAACGCCGCGGCGTCGCTCGAGCGCGCGCTTCGCATCGAGCCGCGCAATCCGCGCCTGTGGCAGGAGCTCGCGCGCGTGCGCCTGAAGCAAGGCGACTACGCGCAAGCCGAGAGCACCGCGGCGCGCTCCAACTCCTGGGCCGGCTCGGACAACGCCTTGCGCGCCGAGAACTGGCGCCTCATCGCGCAGGCGCGCGAGGCGCGCGGCGACGCGGAAGGCGCCCGGGGGGCGCTCGAAGCCGCCGAGCGCCAGAGGTGAGAGGCGGGCACCGGGAAGATTACGGTCTTGATCAGCGCGTCGTAGGCGTTGTCGCAACGCTCGACCTCCGCACCGTCCGCCGCCGGGTCGACGAACAGGAGCTTGGCGCCCCGCAGCGGGGAGGCGAGCTTCTTCACCGGCGACAGATAATTCATCTTCAGCATCAGCGGCTGCGCCTCGCCGATCGCGTATTCATAGAACAGAAGCGCGGCATTCGGATGAGGCGGCCCGCGCGATACGCCTATGCCGTTCGAGCGGGCTATCATCGGGTCGATCGCAAACCAGTCGACGGGCGCGCCCTGTCGCTTGGCCTGCTCGATCATGTGGCTGTAGACGGCGAGCGCGAGCGGCACCTCGCCCGATACGACCATGTTGGCGAGAACCGAATTGCCGCTGCGCACCGACAGGCCGTTGCGCGCCGCGATTCTGCGGAAGAGCTCCGTGCCTTTTTCCTCGCCCAAATTCTTGAGCAGGCTGCAATACCATTCGCCGCTTTTCGCTTCCACGCCCAGCATGCCTCTCCATTTGGGCTCGAGCAGATCGGCCCAGCGTTTGGGCAGGTCCTGCTTTCTGACCGCGCGGGTGTTGTACGCCTGCACGAAAACGTTGATGAATTGCGGCGCCCAGCCGCGATGGGCGGGCATGGCGCCTTCCAGCATTTCCCTGTGCCAACCGGAATCGATTTCCTGCAGGAGTTTTTCCCGATACAGCGCTTCGAGCTCGGGCGAAGAGACGCTGACCGCGTCGAAGTCCCAGCGGTTCGCTCTTTTTTCCGCCACCGCGCGCTGCAGAACCTTGGCCGAGGATGCCCGCCACGCATCGACGCGGACGCCGTAGCGCCTTTCGAAATCGGCGCTCAGTACCTTGATCGTTTCTGCGGCATTGGAGGTGTAGACGGTCAAAGAGCCTTCTTTTTGCGCCGCCTGCACCAGCCGTTGATGACGGGAAGGGCTCCCGTCTGATGCCAGCTCGGCGAACGATTGCGCCGATGCGAAGGGGGCCGCAACGGCGATCAGAAACGCGGAAATGAGCCGATGGATCAAGCCGCCGCTTGCGCGCCCTGCGCTGCCTGCGCCGCCCTGGAGATGCCGGCCGGGAGCGCCGACAGGTCGAGGCCGTACAGCCTGCATGCATTCGCGGCCAGCACCTTCGTTTGCGTCTCCAGAGGCAAGTGGCCCAGATCGCGCCGGATGACCTTGATCGAATTCGGCCAAGTCGAATTGGCATGCGGAAAATCGTTCGACCACATGAGGTTGTCCTGGCCCCACCACTCGAGATTGCGGCCGCAGACCGAATCGTTGAAGAAGCAGGAAAAGACCTGGTTGCGGACGTACTCGCCCGGGTCGCGGGTGATGGGCGGCGGGTTTTCGCCGCGGAAGCGGCGAAAGTAATAGTCCCACTGCTGGACCACGAAGGGGAGCCAGCCGGATTCGTTTTCCACCGTCACGAGCCTGAGCCTCGGGTAGCGCTCCAGCACGCCGTAGAAAATAAAGTCGAAGAGCGCGTTGGCGACGTCCGCGAGCTTCAGGTTGACGCTGCCGCGGTAACGCTCGACGCCTTTTCTTTCCTTGCTGTGGTAGCTGTGGCCCGTCAGGATGTGCATGCTGACGGGTGCATCCAGGTCCTGGGCGGCCGCCCAGAATTTGTCGTAGTGACGGGAATGAAAAGGCAGATCCGGATGGGGCGCCTGCCAGATCAGCGCGCCTTTCAGACCCGCTTTGCGGCAGCGTTCCAGCTCCTTGACGGCATGGTCGACATCGTAGACGGAGATGGCCGGAATGCCGACAAGACGGTTCCGGTCGACGCCGCAATATTCGATCAGCCAATCGTTGTAGAGGCGGAAGCAGGCTTCTTGCAGTCCGGCATCGTTGAGAGCGTAGAGACCGAGAAGCAGCGTCGGATAGAGCACTTCGGCAGCGAGGCCGTCGACTTCCATCTCCTTGATCCTCGCGCTCGGATCCGATCCGCCTTCACGCCGCTGGAATCCTTCGCCCAATTTATGCGGAGGAAACAGCGGCGCTGCCGCGCGATATTTCTCCGGCACGCCCTTCTTCCAGAGATCGACCGGCTCCATCACGTGGGAGTCGGCCGAAATGATGACCCCGTCGATCCCCCGGCCTGTCGCCGCCATGGAAATGATGACCCCGTCGATCCCCCGGCCTGTCGCCGCCATGTTCGTGCCTGCCCGGATGGCGAGAAGGGCTTCGGCTACTCGAAGAACTCGCCGTCGCGGACCACCACGGGCACGCGCTTGTTCTCCTTCGAATCGCCGGGCATAGTCTCGCCCCGAATGTTCAACCGGCCGGAAGCGTCCTCGCGCCCCACCCGGCAACCGATCCGCACCAGCACCAGCGGCTCTTTGCTGGTGGCCTCGAACCAGTAGTACGCGCCGGCGGGCAGCATGATGCCCTCGTGCTTGCCGATGTCCGTATGGCCGCCGTCCGCGTCATAGTAGCGCGCGCTCCCCTGCAACACGATGAAGGTGTGGTCTTCGTTGGGATGCGTGTGCAGCGCGTTCTCGCCGCCGGAGGCGTAGACCTTGAGCGTCGCCCACATGTTGTCGGTCCTGGCGAGCGCAGTGTTGGTGCGCCCCTTGTCGAGCAGTTGGGCGCGCATCTTGAAGAACGACGGCTTTTTCGCCGTCGCCTTGGCCCCGGCACGCGTGATGTCGTCCTGATCGGTTGCCTGCATGGCTCTCTCCTTCGTCGGGAGCGCGCCCGGGAATCGACCAGCGCGCAAAGTATCACGATGTTAAATTAGTGCAGTGCCATACTCAAGGGCTCGCCTGTCCGCCGATTCCCACCCGACGCAAGACCACCCATGGCCCTCAAACGCTCCAAAGGCCCCGCCGGCACGCTGGTCGTGCTGGACCATACATCGAAGATACTCAGGGACAATCCGCTCGGCGATCCGCATGCGCGCAAGCTCGCGGTGTGGCTGCCGCCGCAGTACGACGAAGGCCCGGGCAGGCGCCGCTTCCCGGTGCTCTACGACCTGGTCGGCTTTACCGGCTCCGGACTTTCGCACACCAACTGGAAGCCGTTCGGCGACAACGTCCCGGAGCGCGCGGCGCGGCTCATCCGCGAGGGAAGAATGGGGCCGGCGATCATCGTCTTTCCGGACTGCTTCACGGCGCTCGGCGGCAACCAGTACGTAAACTCCTCCGCGATCGGCGATTACGCGGACTATCTCACGCGCGAGATCGTTCCCTTCGTCGACCGCGAGTTCCGCACGATCGCCGCCCGCGAGCATCGCGGCTGCTTCGGAAAATCATCAGGCGGGTACGGCGCGATCATCCACGCCATGAAGTACGCGAAATATTGGGGCGCGATCGCGAATCATTCCGGCGACGCGTATTTCGATTTCGTCTATTGGCACGACTGGCCGAACACGCTGAACGAGCTCGCCAAGCACCGCGCGCCGAAGCGAAAAGCCGGCGCCTACGACGCGCGCCGCGAATCGGGCCGCAAGGGCCTCGCCGAAGGCCAGGACGACGGGCGCATCAAGCGCTTCCTCGCGCACGTGTGGAAGAAGGAAAAGCTCTCCACCGCCGAAGGCCACTGCATCATGAACCTGTGCATGGCGGCGACTTACGACCCGGACCCGAGGGCGCCGCTCGGCTTTCGCATTCCGTTCAACCTCGAGTCGGGCGAGGCGATCGAGGAGCGCTGGAGGAAGTGGCGCGAGCACGATCCGATCAACCTCGTCGCGAAATACCGCGACAACCTGACGTCGCTGCGCGGCATCTATATTGACTGCGGCTGGCGCGACCAGTATCACATCCACTACGGCGCGCGCATCCTGTCCAAGCGCCTCGCCGAGGCCCGCATCCGGCACCGCTGCGAGGAGTTCGACGACGACCACTCCGACATCGACTACCGGATGGACGTCAGCCTGCCGTTCCTCTACAGGGCGTTGAAACCCTGAGAGGCTGCATGGATTGGCCAAGCGCGCAAAAACGGGTCAAACTACCGTGTAATTCGATAGTATCGACCGGAGGCCCATTGAGTCGCTCACAGTTGGTGCGGACCAGGCGCAGGAGGCAAAGAGGGAAAAAGGACCTCGCGGGGATAGCCAAGCGAGCGAAGAAGCTCGGGAAGCAAAACCCGAAGATGGCCGGCGCGGGCGCCTCGAAATCCCCCTCCCCCTAGCCGGCGCGGTTGAATTCTCTGTCTGTATCATCCGTCAGCACCACCATTTCAAGGAGAGGAAAAATGACCATGGGAAGATTCATGCTGGGCCTGGGATTCACGCTGTTCGCCCTCGGCGCCGCGGCGCAGGACCGCCCGCCCTACGGCCAGGAGATCGGCCTCGAGCAGGCCAAGAAAATCGCGGCCGGTGCGGCCGCAGAGTCGAAGAAGAACGGCTGGCGCATGGCGATCGCGATCGTCGACAACCACGGCTTCCTCGTCTACTACGAGCGCATGGACGACACCCAGACCGCGAGCGTCCAGGTCGCGCTCGACAAGGCCAAGGCGGCCGCGATGTACCGCCGTCCGACCAAGGCCTTCGAGGACGGCATCGCCAAGGGACGCGTCGCATTGCTCGGCCTCTCCGGCGCGACGCCGATCGAGGGCGGATTGCCGATCATGGCCGGCGGCAAGGTCATCGGTGCCATCGGCGTGAGCGGCATGACCTCGGACCAGGACGCGCAGGCCGCGATGGCCGGCTTGAAGGCGGCCGGTCTGTAAAAGCACGGCTTGAGGAAACGGCGCCCCGCGGGGCGCCGTTCTTCATTTCAAAGGCGCTTGCTGTCCGGGCGCTACCCGCGCTCACTCGACGCGCATGTGCCTTTCCCGGATGACCCTGCCCCATTTCTCGAACTCTTTTTTCAAGTGAGCCGAGAATTCGTCGGGAGAGCTCGCGATCACGTCCAGGCCCATCTGCGCGAACCGCGCCGAAAGCTCGGGCGAGCGTAGGACCGCCTTCAGCTTTTCGTTGAGCAGGACGACGATTTCCCCGGGCGTTCCCCGCGGCGCGAGCACGCCGTGCCAGGTGGTGAATTCGTACCCCGGCACGCCCGACTCCGCGATGGTCGGGACCTCGGGCAATGCCGCCGAACGCCTTGCGCCGGTCACCCCGAGCGCGCGCAGCCTGCCGGCGTTCACGTGCGGCACGGCCTCCGAGATGTTCTGGAAGGTGATGCCGACCTCGCCGCCCAGCACCGCGACCAGCGCCGGGCCGCCTCCCTTGTACTGGACGGCGACGATGTCCACGTTCCCCAGCATGTTGAACAATTCGCCCGCGATGTGCGGGTTGGTGCCGGCGCCCGCCGCCGAGTAGTTCAACGCGCCCGGCTTCGATCTTGCGAGCTGCAGCAGCTCGGCGACCGAATGCGCGGGCACCGAGGGGTGCACGATCAGCACGGCGGGAGACGAGCACACGAGCGACACCGGCGCGAAATCGGCGAGCGGGTCGTAAGGCATCCGCTCGTACAGGTGCGCGTTCGCGACGAAGGGGATGGTGTGGATGATGAGCGTGGTGCCGTCCGGCTTCGCCCGCGCCGCGAGCTCGGTGCCGATGTTGCCCGAGGCCCCGCTGCGGTTCTCGATGACCACCGGCTGCCCCAGGCTCTCCGACAGCGGAGGGCCCAGGACGCGCGCGACCGAATCCACGCTGCCGCCCGGAGGAAAAGCCACGATCAGCCGCACCGGCCTCGCCGGGTAGGTTTCGCCTTGCGCCGCCGCGAATTGCGCGGCCGGGATCGCCGCGAAGAAGGCGGCGATCAGAATGGTTTTCTTCAAGTGTTCGGCCTTCACTCGGGCACGGTCTGCGGTTTGCTCGGGTCGGAGATCTGAATGACCAGATACTTGACCGGCTGGACCGCGCTGCCGTTGCGCGAGACGGCGTGCAGCGCGCCGGGCGGTTCGTAGAACGTTCCTCCCGGCCCGAGCTTCTGCAGCGGACCGTCGCCGACTTTCACCTCGTAAGTGCCTTCGAGCACGTAGCCGATCGTGTGGCTGCCGGGGTGACGGTGCGGACCGCTGCCGCTTCCGGGATCGCGCTCGGTCCGGCGGATCGTCACCACGCGGCCGAGCACGTCGTTCATCGTCGTCTTGAAGAGCTCCGTCTGGCGGGTTCCGGAATTGGCGGGAGGCTGCGTCTGCGCGCGCGCCTGCGACAGCGACATCGATTCGGGCGCGAGCGCCAGATAGGTGACGAAAGAAGCGAGCAATGCCGTCGCACAACCGAACGCGGCATGGGAAACGACGGTTTTTTTCATGGTTCCTCCTTGTGAAGCAATGATATCTGCGCTGGCGCATGCCCGCTCCGGGCCGATAGCGACAAGGCGCGAACCGGTCCAAACCGGTCCTGGCGTGCAGCTGCCGCCCGAGCGCGGACCCATAGTGCGGGAATCGCGACAACGCGGGCCCCAAGTCGACACCCGCAAACGTGAAAAATTGGCAGTCTTTGGGGTGAGCTGGGTTGACCGCGCCCGCTTATCCCGTGAATTGTCCCGCTTTTTACGTGGCCCGATCCGTGCTTTACACCTGGGTCCCGGATGGACCGGGTGAATTTTGGACTGAACGTAGGGAATGCCTGAAGGAGACTTGATCATGCGTGCAGCAACCGTACTCGTTGGTTCCTTGCTGTTGAGCGGCTCCGCTTACGCGGCCGATGCGCAGATGAAGCAACCGGGGAAGCTCTCGTTGACAGCGGCGGTCGAGAGACGAATTCCGGCAGCTCCGGCGCGTCCTGCCAAGGCCGCCCACCGCGTATCGGTGTCGAAGACCGACGAAGGGGATTCCCGCCTGAATGACTACCGTCTGGAACGGGAAAGCTGCTGCGGCCCGCAGTAGCAAGCCACGATCAGGGAGAAAGCAATGCAAGCAGTGTTGAACAATCGGTGGACGATCGCCCTGTGCGGCGCGCTGGTCATGATGACCCTCGGCACGATCTATTCGTGGAGTCTGTTTACCCAGCCTCTGGTCGTATCTTTTGGATGGTCGAATACCACGGTCACCTGGACTTTTGCGCTCGCCATTTTTGCACTCGGCACGGGCGCCGTAGTCGGCGGACGCTGGCAGGACAAGGTCGGGCCGCGCAAGGTCGCGCTGACCGGGGTACTGCTGTGGAGTCTCGGCAATTTTCTCGCGGGTCTGGGCACCGCGCATTTCGGCGCCGGTTGGCTGTACCTGAGCTACGGAATGATCGGCGGCTTCGGTGTCGGTATGGGATATGTGACTCCGGTCGCCGTCGTGACCAAGTGGTTTCCCGACCGTCGCGGGTTGGCCACCGGAATGGTGGTCACGGGGTTCGGTCTGGGTGCGGCAATCTATAATTTGATCGTCAAGAGCATTCCGTCATTCGCGGCCGCCGCCAAAGCCGCTGCCGACTATGCCGCTCAAGCGGCCGCGTACGGAACCTCGGATTCGGCTGACCTTGTGTTCGCCCAGGACCACGTTGCGGCAGTCATGAACGTGTTTCTGGTTTCCGGCATTGCGTTCGCTCTGCTCGCGGGCGTCTGCGCTGCCGTGCTAAAAAATCCGTCGGCACGATTGCCCGATAGTACCGGCGCCCCGTCCTCCGAAGCCGTCGCGCTGACGACTCGTGAAATGCTGCGCACTCCACAATTTTATTTGCTGTGGCTGATGTTATTTCTGAACGTGACCGCCGGGATTCTCGTCATCAGCAACGCGGTGCCCATGATGGAGGAGTTGACCGGCTTGGAGCCCGCTATCGTCGCCGCAACCTTTGGTGGGGCCGCGCTGTTCAACGCGGCCGGCCGCTTTTTCTGGGGCACCATATCCGACCGCATCGGGTGCGATCGCACTTTCGGCCTGATATTCGTAATACAAGCCGTGGTGTTCGGAATACTGGGCGGATTTCACAGCCTCTTCGCGGTGGCGGCCGCCTATGCCGTTGTGCTGCTATGCTTCGGCGGCGGTTTTGGAACAATGCCGTCGTTTACCGCCAGTTATTTCGGCGCCCGCAATATGGGCGCCAACTACGGCGCAATTCTTACCGCGTGGGGCGTGGCCGGTATCGCCGGCCCGCTGTTTGCTGCGCAAGTCAAAGACGCGACGGGGTCATATAGCGGCGCGCTGTTTCCGGTCGCATGCGTGCTCCTCGTTGCCGTGCTGCTTCCCATGATCACAAGAAAACCCGCGCTTCCCAAACCCATCGCGCTGCAGGCCGACGTGCGGATCAGGGAACTCGTCGCAGCAGCGTTGCCGCTAAAGTAAGATCGTCGCATTGCCTGCCGGAGGCTTGCACCAGGGACGTGCCAAGCACATACTCCGCAGCGGCCAACACGGACGCCGGGCGATAAAGTCGCGCGGCGCCGGTTGCCCCCACAAGTCAGGAGGGGCGACGCATGACCAAGGGACGACTGGAAGCGTTCACCGACGGCGTGATCGCGGTCATCATCACGATCATGGTGCTGGAGTTGAAGGTTCCGCACGATGCCGACCCGAAAGCGCTCACCCCGCTCATCCCGCTGTTCCTGAGCTACGTGCTGAGCTTCGTGTTCGTCGGCATTTACTGGAACAACCACCACCACATGTTTCATGCGGTCCATCACGTGAACGGCGCGACGCTGTGGGCGAATCTGCATCTGCTGTTCTGGCTGTCGCTTGTGCCGTTCGTCACGGGGTGGATGGATGAAAATCACTTTGCGGCGCAGCCGGTTGCGGCGTACGGGCTGGTGCTGCTCGGCGCGGCGTGTGCGTACACCATCCTGACGCGCGCCCTCCTCGCGATCCACGCCAAGGATTCGCCGCTGGCGAAAGCCCTGGGGAAGGACTTCAAGGGAAAGATCTCGCTCGTCATCTACATCGCCGCTCTTCCGCTCGCCTTCGTGCATCCCTGGATCGCATGCGGCCTGTACGTGCTGGTGGCCGCGATCTGGCTGTGCCCCGATCGACGCTTCGAAAAGCTGCTCGACGAATCGAAGGCGTAGCGCCGATGGACCCGGAGAAAATAAAGGTGCGCGTGACCGAAACCGGGCAGATCCTGGACGTCGTGGTCTACAGCAAGCGGGCCGCCCGGATAGAGATCGTGCTCGGCGAAGGCATCCACAACGTCAAGTGCGAGCTGACCCCGACCCGGACGGGCCTGTCCTACTCAGGCAGCGTGAGGGGGCGGGAATTGATCTACGAACGCAGCCGCGAGCAGGTTCAGGCCGATATCGACAAGCTCAACCCGGCGCTGCGCGAACCCAGGCGGCGCTGATTGCTACTACGTCTCGGAGCGTAAGCCCCGCTGGAATCAGCGGCTACTTCACCTCGTCGATCCACGCCATCTGGATCGCCTCGAGGATCTTCTCGCCGCAGCGCCCCGGGTCGTCGTCAAAGCCTTCGAGCTCGCTCACCCACTTGAACAGGTCGGTGAAGCGCACCGACAACGGATCCACATCCGGATGCTTCTCCGAGAGCGCGATGGCGATGTCGAGGGTGTCGGTCCATTTCATGGCAGCTGTTTCCTTCACTTAATCTCTTTCACCATGTTGATGGTGTACTTCGGGATCTCGATGGTGAGACCGCTGTCCTTGACGAGCGCCTGGCACGAAAGCCTCGAGTTCGGCTCCAGCCCCCAGGCCTTGTCGAGCAGGTCGTCCTCCTTTTCCTCGGAAGGAGCTAGCGTCTCGAAGCCCTCGCGCACGATCACGTGACACGTAGTGCAGGCGCAGGACTTCTCGCAGGCGTGCTCGATCTCGACACCGTTCTGCAACAGGTTGTCGCAGATGGATGTGCCTGCCTTGGCCTTGATGACGGTACCCTGGGGACACAGCTCCTCGTGCGGGAGGACGATGATCTGCGGCATGAGGCTCAGAAGCTCTCGACCTTCCTGCCGGCGAGCGCGCGCTTGATGGAGCGGTCCATGCGCCGGCCGGCAAACGTTTCCGTGGCGCGGTTGACGCGCTCGACCGCCGACTTGATGGTGCGATGATCGGTGCAGGAAAGCGTTTTGCGCAACGCCTCGAGCTCGGCGCGCACCGCCACCAGCTCCTCCGCCGAGAGCAAATCGGGATCCTCACGCAGCGCGGCCTCCGTCGCCTCGAGCATGCGCCCACCCTCGACCTGCTGTTCCCTCAACGCGCGCAGGTGCACGTCTTCTCTCGCGTGATCGAAGGAGTCCTTGAGCATCTGCGTGATCTGCTCGTCGGTGAGTCCGTAGGAGGGCTTGACCGCGATCGCGGCCTCGACACCGGTGGTCGATTCCCGCGCCGATACCGAGAGCAGGCCGTCGGCGTCCACCTGGAAGGTCACGCGGATGCGCGCGGCGCCCGCGACCATGGGCGGAATGCCGCGCAATTCGAACCTTGCGAGCGAGCGGCAGTCGGACACGAGCTCGCGCTCGCCCTGCACCACGTGGATGCTCATCGCGGTCTGGCCGTCCTTGTAGGTGGTGAATTCCTGCGCCCGCGCCACGGGGATCGTTGAATTGCGCGGGATGACTCTTTCTGCGAGGCCGCCCATGGTCTCGACGCCGAGCGAAAGCGGGATGACATCGAGCAGCAGCCAATCGTCACCGGATTCCTTGTTGCCGGCGAGGACATTGGCCTGGATCGCCGCGCCGAGCGCGACGACCTTGTCGGGATCGAGATTGGTGAGCGGGGTCTGGCCGAAGAGCTCGGCGACCATCTGCTGCACGTGCGGCATGCGCGTTGCACCGCCGACCATCACCACGCCCTTCACCTCGCCCCAATCCAGCCCCGCGTCGCGCAGCGCCTTGCGGGTCGGCCCCAGGGTCTTCGCGACGAGGTGCCGACTCATTTCCTGGAATTCCTTCTGCGTGACGGTCACATCCACGGTCTCGCCGCTGACCAGCGTCGCAGAGATGCGCGCCTCGGTGTTGGCCGTAAGGAACTCCTTGGCGGCACGCGACTCCGTGAGCAGCAGGCGCGTGTCCTCGGCGGAAAGCGGCGCGAGTCTTGCGCGCTCCACCACCCGGCAGAACAGCCGCTGGTCGAAATCGTCGCCGCCGAGCGCAGCGTCGCCGTTGGTCGCCATCACCTCGAACACGCCCCTCGACAGCTTCAGGATCGAGATGTCGAAAGTCCCGCCGCCCAGGTCGTAAACGGCGTAAATGCCCTCGGCGGCGTTCTCGAGCCCGTAGGCGATCGCCGCCGCGGTCGGTTCGTTCAAAAGCCGCAGCACGTTCAGGCCCGCCAGCTTTCCGGCGTCCTTGGTCGCCTGGCGCTGCGCGTCGTCGAAGTACGCGGGGACCGTGATGATCGCACCAGCGAGTTCTCCCCCCAACGTCTCCTCGGCCCGGGCGCGCAGCACTTTCAGGATTTCCGCCGAGACTTCGACCGGGCTTTTCACGCCGGCGACGGTGCGGATTTGCACCATGCCGGGCGAATCGAGGAAATCATAGGGGCTGTTCTCGGCGTGGGTAACGTCCTTTAGGCCGCGCCCCATGAAACGCTTCACCGACACGATGGTGTTTCTCGGGTCGCGCGCCTGCTCCGCCTCGGCCTCCCGGCCGACGGCCACCCGACCATCACCCAGATAGCGCACGATCGACGGCAGGAGCGCGTGGCCGTCGTGGTCGTCGAGCACCACCGCAATGCCGTTGCGCATCGTGGCCACCAGAGAATTCGTCGTGCCGAGGTCGATTCCGACCGCGATGCGATGCCGGTGCGGTTCGGGCGACTGGCCGGGTTCGGAAATCTGCAGCAGCGCCATGTCAGGCCCTGAGCCTCATGTCTCCAGCTCCGCCAGCTTGTCATCGATCTCGCTGTCGAGCTTTTCGTAGAACATCAGCATGCGGGCGGTCTGCGAGGCGGTTTCGTCATCGCGGCGTTCGTCCAGTTGATGACGCAGCTTTTCGAAAAGCTTCCCGCTTTCTCCTCGCAGGCCGGCCTGAAGTTGAAGCAGCGCTTCCGGCTTTTCGGAGCCGGCTTCGATTCGCTCGCGCCAACTCATCTGGTCGATCAGGAACCCGGCGGGCATCGCGGTATTCGTTTCGAACTTCGGGTCCACGCCGCGCAATTGCAGGATGTAGACGGCCCGCCGCAGGGGCGACTTCAAGGTCTGATAGGCTTCGTTCACGCGCGTCGCCAGCTGCATCGACGTGCGCCGCTCGGCATCGGGCGCGGTGGCGAAGCGGTCGGGATGCACCTCGCGCTGAAGCTCGCGATAGCGGGTGTCGAGCGCGGCGGTGTCGACATCGAACCGCGGCGGCAGGCCGAACAGCTCGAAGTGGTTTTGATTCAGGTTCATTCCGGGTTCCGGGGTAGAAAAAAAGGGGCGTTCGCCCCTTTCTCAGCACCGCGAGGCCGAGCCTCGCTAAACGTTGAAGGACTCGCCGCAGCCGCACTCGTCCTTCACGTTGGGGTTATTGAACTTGAAACCCTCGTTCAGACCCTCGCGAGTGAAGTCCAGCTCGGTGCCCTCCAGGAACTGAAGGCTCTTCGGATCGACGACGACCTTGACGCCGTGGCTCTCGAAGGTTTGGTCATCCGCGTTGACGGCGTCGGCGTATTCGATCCGGTAGGCGAGCCCGGAGCAGCCCGAGGTGCGAACGCCCAGGCGCAGACCCACGCCCTTCCCGCGCTTCGCCAGGAAGGAATTGACGTGGTTTGCGGCACGTTCGGTGAGCGTGATCGCCATGCGTTTTTCCATGCGCTCAGGCCGCCTTCGCCGGCGTTTCCACCGGCTGCTCGAGTCCGTGCTTCTTGCGGTAATCGACGATGGCCGCCTTGATCGCGTCTTCGGCGAGGATCGAACAGTGGATCTTGACCGGCGGCAGCGCCAGCTCCTCGGCGATCTGCGTGTTCCTGATCTTCTCCGCTTCGTCGAGCGACTTTCCCTTCACCCATTCGGTGACGAGGGAAGAAGACGCGATCGCCGAACCGCAGCCGTAGGTCTTGAAGCGGGCGTCTTCGATGACCCCCTGCTCGTTGACCCGGATCTGCAGCTTCATCACGTCGCCGCAGGCCGGCGCGCCGACCATGCCTGTGCCGACGTGGTCGTCGTTCTTTTCGAAAGAACCGACGTTGCGCGGGTTCTCATAATGGTCCAGTACTTTGTCGCTGTATGCCATGGTGCTGCTCCTAGGTTTTGCTTTTTCCCTGAGTCCCGAATCCTTGATCCCGAATCCTCAATGCGCCGCCCACTGGACGGTGTTCAAATCCACGCCTTCCTTGTACATCTCCCACAAGGGCGAGAGCTCGCGCAGCTTGCCGATCTTGGCGCGCAGGAGCTTGACGGCGTAGTCGATCTCCTCCTCGGTGGTGAAGCGCCCGATCGTGAAGCGGATCGAGCTGTGCGCAAGCTCGTCCGAGCGTCCGAGCGCCCGCAGGACGTACGAGGGCTCGAGGCTGGCCGAAGTGCATGCCGAGCCCGAGGACACCGCCACGTCCTTGATCGCCATGATCAGGGACTCGCCCTCGACGAAATTGAAGCTGATGTTGAGGTTGCCCGGTATGCGGTGCTCCAGGTCGCCGTTGACGTACACCTCCTCCATGTCCCTGAGGCCGTTCAACAGCTTGTCGCGCAGCGCACGGATGCGCTCGCTCTCGGTCGCCATCTCGAGCTTCGCGATCCGGAACGCCTCGCCGATGCCGACGATCTGGTGCGTCGGGAGCGTCCCCGAGCGCAGCCCCCGCTCGTGGCCGCCGCCGTGGATCTGCGGCTCTATGCGCACCCGGGGTTTTCGGCGCACGTACAGCGCACCGATTCCCTTTGGGCCGTAGACCTTGTGCGCAGTCACGGTCAAAAGATCCACTTTCAATTTCTGCATGTCGATGGGAATCTTTCCGGCGGCCTGCACCGCATCGCAGTGGAAGATGATGCCTTTCGAGCGGCAGATCTCGCCGATATCGGCGATCGGCTGGATCACGCCGATCTCGTTGTTCACCATCATCACCGACACGAGGATCGTGTCCGGGCGGATCGCGGCCTTGAACTTCTCCAGATCGAGCAGGCCGTTCTGCTCCGGCTGCAGATAGGTCGCCTCGAATCCCTGGCGCTCGAGCTCGCGCACGGTGTCGAGCACCGCCTTGTGCTCGGTCTTCACCGTGACGATGTGCTTGCCCTTGCCCTTGTAGAAATTCGCCGCGCCCTTGATGGCGAGGTTGTTGCCTTCGGTCGCACCGGAAGTCCAGATGATCTCTTTCGGGTCGGCATTGAGGAGCGCCGCGACATGCTCGCGCGCTTCTTCCACCGCCTTCTCCGCCTCCCAGCCGAACGCATGCGAGCGGCTCGCCGGGTTGCCGAACTGCTCGGTGAGGAAGGGAATCATCTTCTGCGCCACGCGCGGGTCGACCGGCGTGGTCGCCGAATAGTCGAGGTAAATCGGAAGCTTCATTTCGTTCTCCGCAACTCCCGCATCAGGCCGACACCGCGGCTTCCTTGCCGCGTTTGTCCTGGAGCACCTTCGTCGGTTCCTTGCGCACCGCCTGCTGCGCGACGAGATCCGACAATTTCACCGAATCCAGATACTCATACATCTTGTCGTTCAGCTTCGCCCACAGGTCGTGGGTCATGCAGCGCCGCTCGTCGTGGCAGTTCTCCTTCCCGCCGCACTGCGTCGCGTCCAGCGGCTCGTCCACCGCCGTGATGATGTCTGCAATCGACACTTTCCCGAGATCGCGCGCGAGCGTATAGCCGCCGCCCGGGCCGCGAACGCTCTCGACCAGCGTGTGGCGGCGCAGCTTGCCGAACAGCTGCTCCAGATAGGAGAGCGAGATGCTCTGGCGCTGGCTGATGCCGGCGAGCGTTACCGGGCCTTTGCCGCCCTGCATGGCGAGATCCAACATCGCGGTCACTGCAAAACGTCCCTTGGTGGTCAGTCTCATGGTCGCTCCGAGCGTTCCGGAATACCCGACGAATACACTCAACTATACTGTACCCGATAAAATTGATCAACTATTCCCAGCCGCCTTCCGATCGCCCCAGCGGGTGGCCGACAAGGCGCTCTCCTGTTCTGCCTTCAGCGACTCGATTTCTTTCAAAATCAAGTCGATACGCTTATCGGTCTCCAAACTGTGGTCGAGCAGGCCTTGCACCGCCTTTGCAAACGGATCGTCTTCGGCCTTGGATGTGACGGCATAAGCGGAGAAACCGAGCTTGGCCGCCTTTTCCTCGCGGGACTTGTCCTGCTCGTCCAGGATGATGCGGGCCGGGATCCCGACGGCGGTCGCCCCCGGCGGAACATCCTTCACCACCACTGCATTCGAGCCGACTCTTGCCCCGTCGCCTACGACAATGGGCCCGAGCAATTTTGCGCCGGCTCCAATGACTACGCCGCGCCCGAGCGTCGGGTGGCGCTTGCCCTTGTTCCACGTCGTGCCGCCGAGCGTAACGCCGTGATACAGCGTGCAGTCGTCGCCGAGCTCGGCGGTCTCGCCGATCACCACGCCCATGCCGTGGTCGATGAAAACCCTCCGACCGATCTCCGCTCCGGGATGGATCTCGATCCCGGTGAGAAATCGTGAGGCATGCGATACGAACCGCCCCAGCCAGCGCAATTTCATCCGCCACAGCGCATGCGCCAGGCGGTGAATCAGAAGCGCGTGAAATCCGGGGTAGCAGGTGATGACTTCCCAGGTCGAGCGCGCCGCGGGATCCCGCTCGAAAACACAGGCAATATCTTCGCGAATCTGGCTGAACATCGGTTTTCCGGCTGGTTATCCGGCATTATGGGAAACCTTAGTGAATTGGTCAACTATTTCCCGCGCAGGTTCCCCCTGCCAAGGCGTCCGCACCCCACGCCGAGCGCGTGAACGGCGCCTGAGGTAATTTCGTATTAGAATCCCGCGCCTCGCAGCACTGCTCTTTGTCAATTCCCATGCATCCGATGCTCGGAATCGCGGTCAAAGCCGCGCGACGGGCGGGCGCGATCATCAATCGCGCCGCGCGCGACGTCGAGCTGCTGCCGGTCACGCGCAAGCGGCACAACGACTTCGTTACCGAAGTGGACCGATCCGCCGAGCAGGCTGTTATCGAGGTGTTGCGTCGGGCCTATCCGGACCACGGGATTCTAGCGGAGGAGTCCGGGGCATCCGCCGGGAACGCGGGCGCGTCCGAGTACACTTGGATCATCGATCCGCTCGACGGCACCACTAATTTCATCCATGGCTTCCCCCAGTACGCGGTGTCGATCGCCCTGCGACACAAGGACGTGCTGACTCAAGCCGTGATTTACGATCCGACCAAGAACGAACTCTTCACGGCGACGCGCGGCCGCGGCGCATATCTCGATGACCGGCGCATCCGCGTCTCCAAACGCACGCAGATGAATGAGGCGCTGATCGGCACGGGATTTCCCTTCCGTGATTTCGCGGGCCTCGACGAATATCTCGCCATGTTCCGCGAGATCACGGGGCGCACGGCCGGCATGCGCCGCGCCGGCGCCGCCGCCCTCGACATCGCCTACGTCGCGGCAGGCCGCCTCGACGGATTCTGGGAAATCGGACTCTCGCCCTGGGACATGGCGGCAGGCGCGTTGCTCGTGCTCGAGGCCGGAGGCCTGGTCGGCGACTTTCGCGGAGAATCGGGCTATCTCGAGTCCGGCCGCATCGTTTGCGGCAATCCGAAGATCTTCGCCCAATTGCTGCAGGTCATCGGCCCGCTCGCGGCGAAGTAACGCACTCGGTCCGGAACGTCATGCGCCGCTTCCTGGTCCTCGTCGCGGCGCTCTGGGCGCTCGATACGGGCGGCGCCGAGCTGCGCGTGGGTCTCGCGGCGGACGTGACCTCGATGGATCCCCATTTCCTCAACCTCCAGCCGAATATCAACATCGCCTGGCACGTGTTCGACGCGCTCACGCACGTGGACGAAGACGCGCGACTTATACCGGGCCTTGCCACGTCCTGGCGCGCGACCGACGCGACCACCTGGGAGTTCAAGCTGCGCCGGGGCGTGAAGTTCCACGACGGCAGCGAATTCACGGCCGCGGACGCAGTATTCTCGATCGAGCGCACGCTCAAAATGCCGAACGGCCAGTTTGGAATCTTCACACGGCGCATCGTCGCGAAACAGATCGTCGATCCGTACACGCTGCGACTGAAGACCGCCACGCCATACGCAATGGTGCCCTACGACATGAATTCGGTATTCGTCGTCTCAAAAAAAGCCGCATCGAACGCGCGCGCCGAGGACTTCGATTCGGGCCGGGCGATGATCGGTACCGGGCCCTTCCGGTTCGCGCGGTTTCTCCGCGGCGACCGCGTCGAGCTCCTGCGCAACGACGATTACTGGGATGGGAAACCTCACTGGGATAAAGTCATCTTCCGCATCATTCCCACCGACCCGGCGCGGCTCGCGGGACTGCTCTCGGGTGGGCTCGACGCCATCGAGCAGGTTCCAACGGCTGACCTGCCGCGCGTTCGCCGCGATCCGCGGCTGCGCACCGCACAGAAAGTCTCGTGGCGCACGATTTTCTTCTTCCTGGACCAGCGCCGCGACCGCGCGCCCGGACTCGCCGACACATCGGGACGCCCGCTGGAGCGTAACCCGTTCCGCGATATTCGGGTGCGGTGGGCCATTTCCAAGGCGATCAACCGCCAGGCGATCGTCGAGCGCCTCATGGAAGGCACGGCGCTGCCGGCTTCGAACCTGGTGTCGCCTCCGGTATTCGGCTACGCTCCCGACCTGAAGCCCGAGCCCTTCGATCCGGCGGGCGCGAAAAAGCTCCTTGCCGAGGCGGGCTTTCCGGACGGTTTCACGATGACGCTCGCGGCGCCCAACAACCGCTACGTCAACGACGATCAGATCGCTCAGGCGGTGGCGCAGATGCTCGCTCACGTGGGCATCCGAGCGCGGGTCGAAACGCTGCCGATCAACGTCTATCTCCCCAAGGGAGGCAAGGGAGAATTTGCCTTCGCCATGCTCGGTTGGGGCTCGTTCTCGGGGGATCTTGCGCTGCGCTCGCTGGTGGCGAGCGCCGATCCGGACAAGGGTTTCGGCGCATTCAACTGGTCGGGCTATTCCAACCCGCGCGTCGATGAGCTGCTCGAAGGGGCGTTCGCCAGCGTGGACGAGAAGCGGCGCGAGGCGCTCGCGCGCGAGGCGATGCGGCTCGCCATGCGCGACTACGCCGTCATCCCTCTGCATCACCAGTTCGCGACCTGGGCAATGAAGAAATCGCTCGCCTACTCGCCTCGCACCGACGAATTCACTTTTGCGCATCATTTCCGGCCGCAATAGCGATGCTCCTGTACCTCTTCCGCCGACTCCTGCAGAGCGCCGCGGTGCTCCTCGTCATGTCGCTGCTCGTGTTCGCCGGCGTGTTCGCCGTCGGCAATCCCGTGGACATCCTGATCAATCCGCAAGCCGACCAGCAGGAAATCGCGCGCGCGACCGCCGCGCTCGGGCTGGACCGGCCCCTCGCTGAGCAATACTTCGTGTTTCTCGAGCACGCCGCGGCTGGCGACCTCGGAAAATCGTTTACCTTCAACGTCCCGGCGATCGGGCTCATCCTGGAGCGCATGCCGGCGACGCTCGAGCTTGCGACCGCCGCAATGCTGATCGCGACGGCTTTGGGCATCCCGCTCGGGCTGTGGGCCGGGCTCAAACCCGATTCCGCTTCCGGCAAGACCATCACGGCCGGCTCGATCCTCGGATTTTCACTTCCGACCTTTTGGGTCGGCCTCATGCTCATCATGGTGTTCTCCGCGCAGCTCGGCTGGCTGCCGTCCGCGGGCCGGGGACCGACGACGAGTCTCCTCGGGGTCCAGGTGAGCTTTCTTTCGCTCGAGGGCTGGCGCCACCTCATCCTGCCGGCGGCCAATCTCGCGCTGTTCAATCTCGCGCTCGTCATCCGCCTCGCGCGCGCCGGGACGCGCGAGGCGATGCTGCAGGATTACGTCAGGTTCGCCCGCGCCAAGGGACTGACGGAGGCCCATATCGTCGGCATGCACGTCCTGAAAAACGTACTCATTCCGATCGTCACCTTGATCGGTCTCGAGTTCGGCTCGGTGATCGCATTCGCGGTGGTCACCGAGTCGATATTCGCCTGGCCGGGGATGGGAAAGCTCCTGATCGATTCCATCAACGTGCTCGACCGGCCGGTCATCGTCGCCTATCTGTGCATCGTCGTGGCGCTGTTCGTGCTGATCAATTTCGTCGTGGACTTGCTCTACTCGTGGCTCGATCCGCGCGTGCGGCTGGCCGAGGCATGAGCCCACGGGACCCATCGCCGCTGCAGCGCTTCGCCGCAGAATTCGCGGCAAGCCACATCGCGCTTGCGGGCCTCGCGTTGTTGGCCCTGATCTTGTTCCTCGTCCTGCTCGCGCCGCTGATCGCGCCGCAAAACCCGTACGATCTCGCGCGGCTCGATCTTCTCGACTCGCGCCTTGCGCCCGGCTCGCGCTCGGCGGCAGGCGGCATCTACTGGCTCGGCACGGACGACCAGGGCCGCGACATGCTCTCGGCGATTCTCTACGGCCTGCGCACGAGCGTCACCGTAGGCATCGCGAGCACGCTGTGCGGGCTTGCGATCGGCGTCAGCCTCGGCCTCGCGGCCGCCTGGTTCGGCGGCTGGGTCGACGCGCTCATCATGCGTCTCGCCGACCTTCAGCTCTCCTTTCCCTCGGTCCTCATCGCGCTCGTCCTGCTCGCCGTGCTCGGGCAAGGCCTCGACAAGATCATCGTCGCGCTGATCGCCGTGCAATGGGCCTATTACGCCCGCACCGCGCGCGCAGCCGCCCTCGTCGAGCGCAGGAAGGAGTACATCGAAGCGGCCACCGCCCTTGCGCTGTCGCACGCGCGCATCCTCTTCCGGCACCTGCTGCCGAACTGCCTGCCGCCGCTCGTCGTGGTGGCCGCGGTGCAAGTCGCCGCGGCGATCACGCTCGAGGCGACGCTGTCGTTCCTCGGGCTCGGCCTGCCGATCACCGAGCCCTCGCTCGGTTTGTTGATTTCGAACGGCTTCACCTATCTGCTCTCCGGGGACTACTGGATCAGCGTTTTCCCGGGAATCGCCCTCCTGGTTGCGGTCGTCAGCATCAATCTCGTCGCCGACCGTCTGCGCGATGTCCTCAATCCACAATCGAGACGGTGATCCGCGACGCCGGAATTTACCGCCGCGACCCTTCCCTCTTATACTTCCCGCATGAAACGCGAATCCCCGACGCCACGCCCGCAGGCGCTGGAGCTGACCGACAAGCTGATCGGCTTCGACACGGTGAGCCGCAACTCGAACCTCGGCCTGATCGAATGGGTGCGCGACTACCTGAAGCGCCTCGGCGTCGGCTCGCGCCTGTCCTACGACGCTTCGCGCGCGAAGGCCAACCTGTTCGCCACCCTCGGCGGCGCGAGCGGCGTGGGCCTCGCGCTTTGCGGCCACACGGACGTCGTGCCGGTCGAAGGCCAGGCCTGGGACACCGATCCGTTCAAGGCGATGACGCGTGACGGCCGCATCTACGGCCGCGGCTCGGCGGACATGAAGGGGTTTCTTGCCTGCACGCTTGCTGCCGTGCCGAAGTTTCTCGAGGCGCCGCTCCAGCGTCCCGTCCATCTCGCCTACACCTACGATGAAGAAGTGGGGTGCCTCGGCGCGCCGGTTCTCATCCGCGACTTGCAGGCGGTCGGTATCAGGCTTGGGGGGTGTATCGTCGGCGAGCCGACCGGAATGCAGGTGATGGTCGGCCACAAGGGCCTGCGCGTGTACCGCTGCTGCGTGCGCGGGCTCGAAGCGCACTCCTCGCTCGCCCCGGCCGGGGTGAACGCCATCGAATACGCGGCGCGGCTGGTCGCGCAGATACGCGAAGTGGCGCAGCAGCTGCGCGAGAGCGGTCCGCGCGACGACAGTTTTTCGGTACCGTTCGCCACCATGAGCACCGGCACGATCAAGGGAGGCACCGCGTCCAACATAGTGCCGCGCGACTGCGAGTTCCGCTTCGACCTTCGCTACCTGCCCGGGACGAACGCCGACGAGCCCGTCGAGCGCCTGCACCGCTACGCCGCCGAGAAGCTGCTGCCGGAGATGAGGCGCACCTCGGCCGAGGCCGACATCCGCATCGAAATGGAAGAAGAGGCCCCCGCTCTCGACACCGCGGAGGACGACCGCATGACCTATCTCGGCACCCGGCTCTCGGGAAACAGCCGGCTCGGGCGCGCGCCCTTCGCCACCGACGGCGGCCACTTCCACCGCGCCGGCGTGCCCACTATCGTCGTCGGGCCGGGCTCCATCGATCAGGCGCACAAGCCGAACGAATATGTCGCGCTCGAGCAGCTCGCCCAGTGCGAGCGGTTTCTGGACCGACTCCGGGATGAGCTGTGCGCCCCGGCCGTCACCGGACATTAGATCAAGGAGGAAAGACCATGCTGAAAAAATTCGTCATCGCGCTGCTCGCCGCGGCGGGAACCGCCGCGGCACAGACGCCCAGACCGCTCGAGGCGATCGTCTTCGGGGGCGGCGGCAACTGGCCGATCTGGGTCGCGCAGGAAAAAGGTCTGTACGCGCAGAACGGCATCGCGGTGAATTTGTCATTCACGCCCGACTCGGTGTCCCAGATTCGCGGCCTGATGGAAGGCAAGTACGACCTCGGCACCACGGCTTACGACAACATCGTCGCTTATCAGGAAGGACAGGGCGAATCCGAGCTGCCGACGCAGCCCGACCTGTTCGCCTTCATGGGAAGCATCTCCGGAACGCTGCGCTTCGTGACCGGACCGGACATCAAGAGCTACGCCGACCTGAAGGGCAAGGCGGTCGGCGTCGACGCGGCGACGACGGGATTCGCGTTCCTTCTATACAAGTTCGCCGCGATGAACGGCCTTTCCCCCAACGACTACAGGATCGAGCGGCTCGGCGGCACGCCCGCCCGCGTGCAGGCGATGATGCAAGGCAAGATCGCCGGCACCATGATCAGCTCGCCTTCGGAAATATTGCCGGAATCGAAAGGCTACAATCGGCTGGGCGACACGACCGCCACTTTCGGCCCGTACCAGGCATCGGTCGGAGTCGCGCGCCGCTCGTGGGCGGCGGGAAACGGCGATCAGCTGGTCGCCTTCATCCGCGCGCACGCCGCAGCGATCGACTGGCTCTATCAGCCGGCGAACAGGGACGAGGCGGTATCGATCTACCTCAGGCACACGCCCGGCAGCGCGCGCCCCGCAGCCGAGAAGGCCTACGGCATCATGCTTGCGGGCAAGGAGGGTTTCCAAAGGCGGGCCAAGCTCGATCTTGAAGGCGCGCGCACGGTGCTCAAGCTGCGCAGCGAATTCGCGCGGCCGCAGAAGAACCTCACCGACCCGACGAAATATATCGACGAGAGCTACTACAGGAGCGCGGTGCGGTGACGCTGACTGGATTTATTCTCGAGGAGACTTTGAACATGTCCAACTCTAACCCCGCAGTGAAAGCGGCCCTCGTGGTGGCGGCTATCGCGGGCCTTGCGGCCGGCTGCCAGACCACCGATCCCTACACCGGCGAGAAGAAAACGACGAGCGCCACGATCGGCGCTCTCATCGGCGCCGGTGCCGGCGCGGCGATCGGCATGATTTCCGGCGGGGACGCGAAGCAGCGCCGGCAACGCGCGCTGATCGGTGCCGGTGTCGGCGCGCTGAGCGGCGGCGCGGTCGGCGCCTACATGGACAAGCAGGAAAACGAGCTGCGCGCGCAGATGCGCGACAGCGGCGTGACCGTCACGCGCAAGGGCGAGGACATCATTCTCAACATGCCCGGCAACATCACCTTCCGCACCGGCAGCGCGGATCTCAACGCGCAGTTCTTCAAAGTTCTCGATGGCGTCGCGTCGGTGGCAAGAAAATACGACAAGACCATCATCGAGATCGCGGGTCACACCGACAACGTCGGCGGCGCGGAGTTCAACAAGCAGCTTTCCCAGCGCCGCGCCAACGCCGTCGCGCAGTACCTCATGAGCAGGGGCGTCGCGGAGTCGCGCATCATGACGGCCGCCGGCGGCGAAGACCATCCGATCGCCAGCAACGCCACGGAGCAAGGCCGCGCCGCAAACCGTCGGGTCGAAGTGACGCTCGCTCCGCTGAAGGAGGGCTAACCCGCTTGCGCGGACCGGCCTCTCCCCCGCCTTATTCCCACGGTTACTCGTACAGCCCGGCGCGCGCCTTGCCGCGGAACACCCGGTAGGCGAACACGGTGTAGGCGATGAGGAACGGCAGCACGATCGCCACGCCGGCGAGCACGAACTTGAGCGCAGAGGGATGCGCAGCCGCTTCCCAGATCGTCATGCGGTCCATCACCACGTAGGGGAAGAGGCTGTAGGCGAGCCCGGCAAAGGCGAGCGCAAAAATCGCCACCGTCGCCGCGAACGGCGTCCAGTCAGGTTCGGGCGCGCCCTGCCTCATGCGCCCGGTCGCGAGCCACACAAATACGCCTGCCGCGAGCGTGGCAAGCGGCAGGAGCATGAGGGCGAGCGTGCGCGGAAAATCGAACCACTTCGCGTAGACGGTCTGGCTTACGAGCGGCGTGGCGAGACTCACGAGCGCGACCCCCAGCGCGACCCACGCGAGGCCCCAGCGCGCCCAGCCGAGTGCTTTCTTCCGCAGCGCAGCTTCGGTTTTCAATATGAGCCAAGTCGCGCCGAGCAGCACGTAGCCACCGCACAGGCTTGCGCCCACCAGCATCGCAAACACGTAGTAACCGAACCCCGGATGGAAGCCGGTGATGTAGCGGCCGAGCATCAGCCCCTGGGCGAACGAGGCGAGGAACGAGCCGAACCAGAACAGCCAGTTCCACAGCTCGCGCTGCCAGCCCTCGGCCTTGACGCGAAACTCGAAGGCGACGCCGCGCAGCATCAGGCCGATGAGCATCGCCGCGACCGGGAGGTACAGCGCACCGAGGACGATGCCGTGCGCGACCGGGAAGGCAACCAGCAGGATTCCCACGCCGAGCACGAGCCAGGTCTCGTTTGCATCCCAGAAGGGACCGATCGAGGCGACCATCACTTCCTGCTCCCCTCCATCCGCCGCAGGCATGAGCATGCCGACGCCGAGATCGTAGCCGTCGAGCACGACGTAAAGCAGGATCGCCAGTCCCATGAGCGTTGCGAAGACGAGCGGGAGGTCGAGGTTCATGGATGCGCTCCCTTGCCCGCGAGGTGCGTGAGCACCACGAGATACGCAACCAGCATCACTGTATACGTAATCACGTAGCCGGTGAGGCTCGCGCCGAGCTGCGCGCCGGAGGCCCCGCCCGCGGCGTCCACGGTCCTGAGGACGCCGGTGACGAGCCAGGGCTGCCTGCCGATCTCCGTGACGAGCCATCCGGCGAGCGTCGCAATCCAGCCGGCAAAGGTAAACCCGGCGAAGGCCCACAGCATCCAGCGGGGCGGCAGCATGCCGCGGCGCGTCGCCCACACGCCGGTCCAGGCGGCGAGCAGCATCAGCGCGCCCATGCCCACCATCAAGCGGAACGCGAAGAATACCGGCGCGACCGGTGCCACGTTCGGCGCAAATGCATCGATGCCTTTCACCTCGGCGTTCGCATCGTGTTCGAGGACCAGGCTCGCGCCCTTCGGGATTTCGATCGCGAAGTCGTTGCGGCGCTTGTCGTCGTCAGGAATGGCGAGGAGCACGAGCGGCACGCTTTTTTCCGTCTTCCAGATCGCCTCGATGGCCGCGATTTTCGCGGGCTGGTGCTCGAGCGTGTTCAAGCCGTGCAGGTCCCCAACAAGAATCTGGAGAGGCGCGAGCGCTGCGGCGAGCGCAAGGCCGGTGCGCAAGGTCTTCCGCGCCGACGCGTCCTCGCCCGCGCGGAGCAGCCGCCACGCCGAAAGCCCCGCGATCACGAAGGACGCGGTGAGCCCCGACGCGAGCAGCATATGCGTGAAGCGGTACGGAAACGACGGATTGAAGATCACCCGCAGCCAGTCACCGGCGATGATCTGGCCGCCGTCTACGATGTGACCGGCCGGAGTCTGCATCCACGAGTTGAGGGCGAGGATCCAGAACGCCGAGATCGTCGTGCCGATCGCGACCATGGTCGCCGAGAAGATGTGCGCCCAGCCCGGCACGCGATTCATGCCGAAGAGCATCACCCCGAGGAAGGTCGCCTCGAGAAAAAACGCGGTGAGCACCTCGTAGGCGAGCAGCGGCCCCGCGATATTGCCGACTTTCTGCATGTATCCGGGCCAGTTGGTGCCGAACTGGAACGACATGGTGATCCCCGTCACTACCCCCATCGCAAAGGTAAGCGCGAACACCTTGGTCCACAGCTTGTAGGTCGCAAGCCAGGCGGGATCGTTTGAGCGCGCGTACCGAACCCGGAAATAGAGCAGAATCCAGGCGAGCGCGATCGTGAGGCTCGGGAACAGAATATGGAACCCGATGTTCAGCCCGAACTGGGCGCGGGCGAGCAGCAGGACGTCCGAGCTATCCATTCGTGAACTATGATACGAAAATTTTCGCGGTAAAGCGCGATCCGGCCGGATCTAAAGAAGCTCGCGCCGACGCGCGTTAACCCCGGTAGCGCAGCGCATCGACCAGCAGAGCAAACGCCGGTGAGGACTGGCGTCGGCTCGGGTAGTAGAGATGGTAGCCCGAATACGGAGGGCACCAGTCCTCGAGCACCCGGGTGAGAAGACCCCTGTCCA
>WNGH01000918.1_pt1 | contig 29803 bp, 28 predicted proteins | sample 5400631 | NCBI WGS metagenome assembly WNGH01 (sample SAMN13153373, study PRJNA577476) | soil metagenome | isolation source: 115 cm soil or saprolite under Garry oak tree replicate 1 | place: USA:California | collected 2016-06-15
TGGAAGCCTTTTGGACGGAGAACGCCGACTCGACCAAGCTCCCCAGCCTGCAAGTCGTCGCTACCTCCACCGATGGCGGCCAGACCTTCACCAAACCGATCACCATCGCACAGGTGACCGATTACCCGTTGACGGGCACCCCGTTTGATGTGGTGGACCTCTTCAATCGGGTGCCTGGCATGAGCGCACGCGTGGATTGCTACCCACACCCAGCTGCTGACCCTAGCAGCACAGGTATCTACGTCGTCTGGTGCGACTTTAGCGGCGGACAGGGCGTCGTCAAGGGCGCGGTCTCGCTCGATGGCATCAACTGGAGCCAGCTTGGCACGATTGCCAGCGTCTCTGGCCGCAACGCCTTCTTCCCGGAGGCCAGCATTGCTCCCAATGGTACCGTCAGCCTCGCCTTTGACGCCCTGACGCGGCCTCCGGCCAACAACCCCTTTCAGACCGGTGTGCAGGTCTACGACAACTACTTCGCCGAGTCTCCAGCAGGTGGCCTGGCCTTTGGTGCGCCGATACGGGTCAGCACCGCCTCTTCCAATCCCGATGGCTCCAGCTACAACAACCTGCAAGAGCAGTTCATCGGAGACTACATCGACATTGTGGCTGGCCCCACCAGCGCCTACATCGTGTGGACCGGTTGATGACTACCGAAATGCGGTGTACGCTTTCTCCAAAACAGCGGTTGCACCCAATCCTGACAGCGCCTGCGCAACCAGCTTTGGCAACACCGATACTGAAGCGGCGATTGTGAACTATTAAGTATGGAGGAAAAAGTAGATTTTGCAGATGGCTGGCTTCTGGACAAAATGACGATCTGGCGGGGCCTGAGCCCCGCCAGGAAAGGTACATTTGAGAAGAAGCTTACTTCTGTTGCGCAGCGGCGGCCTCGCGCTTACTCTTGCGGCCGAGGTAGATGCGGCTTGGGTCGACAAGCATGCGCAGAGCTTTCAGCTCCTCTTCAGTCGGTGGCGGTAGTTCCTTGGCCTTGCTGGTGTCGAGTGACCAGCCGGTGTTGTTCACGACGTCCTCGACACTGATACCTGGGAAGACCGTATCGAGTTCGAGCAGGCCAGTGTCAGGATCGCTGCGCATAATGCACAGGTCGCTGATCATCACAAGCTCGCCGCCGCGCCCCAGGCCATAGTCCCAACGCGACTCGCCTTTCTCTCGTGGGCCGCGCCATCCAGCCACGCTGGTGACGTACTCGACGCGCTCGGGGAAGCGGCGCTCTTCCTGTACCATCACGACAAGTACCTTGTCGGCAAAAGAGGCGATGTTATTGGCCCCGCCGCTACCGGCGAAGCGCACATGGGGTCCATGGCCGGTATCGGAGACGCCGGCGGGCCAGTAGCCACCGATGATAGTCGAGTTGAGGTTGCCGTACATGTCGCATTCAGCGCCGCCCAGCATACCGACGGTGCAATAGCCGCGCAGCGCAGTCGTGCCGAAGGTATCGGCCATGTTGGAGACCATACTCGACTTCAGGCACCCGCGTGGGTCAGAAACTGAGATTGGCAGGTGTTCCACCCGTGGCCCCACGATACCCGCTTCCATAATCAGCGTCATGTTCGGCGCCACGGTGAATTGCGCTAACATCGAGGCCAGCAGAGGGAGGCCGGTGCCAGCAAAGACAAAGGCACCGTCAGGCACTTCACGAGCGGCAGCTACGGCCAGGAGTTCCATTGTTGTGTACTGCGTACGTGATAGCCCACGTTCTTTGAGGTAGGCGTCGTAGGCATCATCCGAAATTTGTTGCATAGTATGCTCCTGTTGTGTTTTCTCGTTGCTCCAGATTACATGGGCCGTTTGAGGTCAGCGCGATATCCGTAGCCGGGAGTGGCGCGCAGCTCGAACAGGCGATTCATTCCTACGATACGCGTCAGGTAATCCCAGTCGTCTTTCGTTTCTGCGACGTGGTGAGTCCACCAGTCCTTGACTTCTTCCTTGCTCTTGCGGTTGAAGCGGCCGTAACCGACCCACCAGTCCCAGTCATAGTCGTAGTAATTGGGCACCGCCGAGGGATAGCCTCCAAAGGGCTGCTCCACAATAGCCGTAGTGATATGGGCCGGCAGGTGATTCAGTTCAGGGGCGGCGCGTAATTCGTCAGGGGGCACAATCTGCTCGCATTCCACGATGAGTGTTTTGGCGCACATGGCCTGTTCGGCATCTGGCCCCAGGATGCCTTCCATGCGCACTGTGCCGTCGATGGCCACGCGCTGCGCGCGAATGACGGTGACCTCGGGCAGAATTGGCGGCACGAGCATGACCTTGACGCCCTTGTTGCCCGTGTATTTGTCGGACTCGCGTATCCATTCGAGCCTGTTCGTTTTGTTGGCGGTACTATCCCCGCCGTCGAAGGCGTGTGGGCGCAGGCCCCAGCCATCAAAAGGATCATCGATAACCGCAAACTTCTTGGGTGGGATACGCGGGTCGATCCAGCTTCCACCAGCGTTTTTACCACGCAGGCCAGCCTTAGCAAAGACATCATATTCTGGGAGACTGGATCCCAGTTCGGCCATCAATGGAGCGAATGGCCAGCCAAAGCGGCCTGCGATAGTGCGCGAGGCGTAGCCATAGTTACTGTAGTCTTCAATGAGCGGGATGGAGCCATCCTGGATGCGGCGGCGAATACTGTAGGCCACCGGCTGAATGCCTTCCAGGCCAATATACGTTGTTTCTATCCTGGAGATAAGGTCGTTGGCTGCCAGGATTTCTTCAATGGAGGCACCACCGTTCATTGTGGCAAAGTGATGTATGATGCGGTCACGCTGGCGGATCACCTCGCGTGCAATCGTGAAGGGCCGCCGCGTGTAGCTAAAGCCTCCCCAGCAGACCTGTGTGCCAGTCTTAATATAGCGTTCTACCGCCTCGCGCGCGGTCATTATTTCTGCCATACTATGCTCCTTTCGCGCTCCGGTACATCGTCGAGGGTTGCTTCGTGGGATCGCTCTGAAGGTGAGCCTGCCATGCGCCCACGGAGAAGGGATTCGATCTCGGCCATCCCTGCCTGGAGTTCACCTACCGCCTGAGCGAATGAGGCATGAGCGCGCGTGAGTTCATCTTCGATGAGCCGGTAATCTTGCTCACTCATGCCGGCCCGCGAGAGGGTCTCGCCAAGGCCTCGCAGCGTTGAAGGGACGCGCATCAAGGGTATGCCGAGGTGGCTCATTTCCACTTCGATTGTGTTGAGGAGCCAGATGGCCCGCATGGCACGGCTCCATTCGTCACCAGTCATAGTTCATACCTCGGTTCGTTTATTGATCTGTCTGCTTGTATCAATCCTCACCCAACTCGAAGGCTGGATGCAACAAGCCTCTCTGAAAAAACGCCACTCTCGTGAAGGAGAGTGGCCTCTGCGAACACAAGATCTACATCATACAAAAACATATCGTCACCTGAAAGCCTACAGCCACCTGTTGGCGGGTATAGGATGTTACGAAGGCCGCCCACAAACAAATACCATGTTTCACGCTTCGTTCATTTCTACTGGCTACATAGTGGCCGAAGGCTTCGGATCAATTTACACGACCTGTGAGACTAGCTTCTCGGACCTACCGGCAGATTGAACATGCCCTTGCCGGAACTCATGATACCAGCCAGTGCAGTGTACCAGGCTGCCAGGGCCGTAAGAATGCCGAGCCAGCCACCGAGTACGGTAAGACCAGATGACCCCGCCAATGCTCCCAAGGCCAGGAGAAGGAAGGTCAGGGTGAGCAGTCCGAATACGACAATAGTGGCCATGTTGGTTCTCAATGTACCCAAGAACATCAGCGCGGTGAAGATTGTCCAACCCAGCAGGAAGAAACCAAGCGCTGGGCCGAGGGCTGCTGGCTTATAAGCGGTCAAGACACCAAATGCTGGTGTAAAGGTGGCGCCGATGGCAAGCCAGAAGCCTCCATAGGAGCAGAAGGCGGTAGCGCCAAAGGTATTGCCTGCTCTGAACTCCTGGATGCCTGCGACGAGCTGGACGACGCCGCCGTAGAAGAGTGCCAGGCCGAGAACAATGTTGGGTGCTGCGATTAAATTAGCATTGGCAGCGCTGAGGACGAATGTAGTAAGTGCGAAGGCGCTAAGCCCAAGAGGACCGGGGTTAGCAACGGTAGCTGCAGCGCGTTCTGAGCGCTCTGCTGAAGCTTCAGCCATGTAGAGGTCCCACCTTTCAAAAGAAGACTAGCAATACTTCTGCACACCGCTTGTGCAGATTGGGCAAACGATAGAGTTAGCCTTTTGCATCTGCTTGTCGCAGGCAGCGGTGCCTGCTGAGTAGGTAGGATACGTCATCCACAATCGTTTGGGATGACTTCAAGTTTGCCTATGGGGCGAGAGACGTCATACAACAACGATAGGAATGGGGTATAGACGAATGAGAACGGACTGGATTGTGCTTGATAGCCCTCCTTTTCTTTGTATATACGCGAAATGTTCACCCGTTTTAGCGTAATGCTGTACGGGATGTGCATATACCACATTATAGCACATCCAAAGCTGATTGTGGTCTAAATCCCACAATTAGCATCCTTTGTTAGGCTTTTGTGATGCACTGGCTGTTGCATCTGATAGAGTAGTAAGAACAAGGTTTCTGGCCGATAGATCCTTTGGAGAAGGGGGTTATTGCGCTTGCCGCTAATGGATGGAATTAGCGTCTTGGACCTACTGGCAGCGAGAATGGGCCTCGCATCTCGGCGAGCAGAAAAGCCAGTGCAGTGTACCAGGCTCCCAGAGCAGTAGCAATGCCGAACCAGCCACCGAGTACGGTAGTGCCTGCTCCGAATTCTCCAAGGGCCAGAAGCAGGAAGGTCAGGAACAAGGCAAAGGACACAGCGATCAGAGCTATATTGGTCCTCAACGCGACAATAAATGCTAGAGCAGCGAAGATGGTCCAGCCTGCCAGGAAGTAGCCAAACGTTGCCCGGAATGATCCTTCTTGCACAAGTGCAGTAACAATGCCTGTCGCAGGCCAAACGATGAAGCCAAAGGCAAGCCAGAATGCTCCATAAGAGCAAAAGGCAATGGAGGCGAAGGTATTTCGCACCCTTAATGAGAGCACACCAGCGATGATCTGTACGAGTCCTCCGTAGAAGAGGGCCAGGCCGATGCTGATTGATACCCCGATGAATAAACCGGCGTTGGCGGCACTAACGACGAATGTAGTAAGTGCGAAAGCGCTCAGGCCAAGTGGTATGGGACTAGCCATAGCGACTGCTGGAGCTACTAAGGGTTCAGAGCGGTGCGTGGCAGTATCCCAGGTCATAGCTGCTGTTATGAGTGCTGTAAGGATGCCAAGGTAACCACCGAGGATGGTGAGAGATGAATTTCCTAGTAATTCGCCCAAGGTCAGGAGTATGAAGGTCAAAGAGAGAACACCGAAAACAGCTATCAAGACTTTGTGGCTTCTCAGGGTGCCGAGGGTCATCAAGACGGTGAAGATTGTCCAGCCCAGCAGGAAGTAACCAATTGCTGAACTGATTGATCTTTCTCGCACAAGAGCAGTGATAATGCCTGATTCAGGCCAAAAGAAGAAACCAAAGAAAAGCCAGAAGGCTCCATAGGAGCAGAAGGCGGTAGCGGCGAAGTTATTGCCTTTCCTAAACTCCTGAATGCCTGCGATGAGTTGTACGAGGCCTCCTATTCCATATACAAGGGCGACGATGGTCGGAGCTACAACGAATAAACCAGCATTCGCTGCGCTGATGACGAATGTAGTGACTGTAAAGGCGCCCAAGCCAAGCGGTATGAGATTAACCCTGGCCGCTGTTGAGATTACTGCTGGTTCTGTAGGAACTGGCTCTTTAGGCGTTAGCATTTGACTAGTTGGGTTAGATAGTTTTGTGGGGATAGACGATTCGCCAGGAGCAGTAGCTAGTTTTGTAGGCTGCTGTGATTGATCTGGCGGGGTCGTCGTATCTTTGAATTGTTGTGACCGACCTGGTGGATTGGTTTCACCAGGTGAGACCTGACTGGTCCACTCAAAGGCGGTGGCAAAGGCTTGTACTGAGCCAAAACGCTCCTTAGGGTCTTTGGCCAGTGCAGTCAGCACTACTTGCTCCACGGCTGGTGAAAGCTCGGGCACTTTCTCTCGTAAGGGAGGCGGAGGCACAACACTATGTTTGATAGCAATCTCGGTAAACGAGCCGTGGAAAGGCCGATCTCCGCTCAACCATTCGTAAACTACGATTCCGAGGGAATACTGGTCACTGGCAGGACGAGGATGGGCTTCAATCTGCTCTGGAGCCATGTAGGCAATAGTACCAGCCATATCGCGGGTGCTCGAATAGCGCGAACTCTGCGACACTAGTGCGATGCCAAAGTCACTTAACAAAATCTCATCGGCTCTCCCCAGCAGCAAGTTCTCAGGTTTGACATCACGGTGAATAAGCTTTTGCTCGTGGGCATATTGCAAGGCGGGTGCGATCTGCTTGAGGTAGGAAACGACTGTAGGTAGCGGAAGACGGGTGCCTTTGGGATGACGTTCGCGCAATGTACCCTTAGGCGCGTAGTCCATGACCAGAAAGGGAGTTCTGCCTTCCACACCAAATTCCAGCACTCTCACAATGTGAGGATGGATCAGATGGGCAATCGTGCGTGCTTCGATGCGGAACTGTTCGATATCAGTGCTGGCTAACTGTGTATGGAGCACTTTGATGGCCGCTTGCGTCTCCAGGTAGATATGCTCACCCAGATAGACTTCTGCGAAGCCTCCATGTCCTAAGAGGCTCCGCAGGCGATAGTTGCCCAATTGCCGCCCTGTCCAATCAGTTATCATGATGCTCTCCTCGCTGACGGTTATCATCGCCTAAAGTGTCCGCCTGGGGAATATCCGTACTGAATTGTAGAGTGGTGGGAAAAGCATGTCAAGTATGTTTCTATGATTAATTGAATTATAGTTGTCGCCATATTTTATGAAGACATCGCATTTTTGTAGGAAAGTATTGGCTTTCAAGCACTTATGAATTGTTGCTTGTTCCTTTCATTCCAGGATGAGGCTCGCCGTCGCCCAGGAGGAGGCGGCAATCATTTTCAGACCTTGCACACATGCGAATATCGCTTGCGCTCTTCTAACCGCAGGTGCTAGACTGACAGCAGGTTGTTTTACCAATAGCAGGAGATAACCAATCATGCAAGACATCTATATTCTCGCCGGGGCCAGGACGCCGGTAGGCGTGTTACAGGGCTTGCTCTCGGACGTAAGCGCAATTGACCTGGGGGTAGTTGCTGCCAAAGGAGCGATGGAGCGCAGCGGAGTTGATCCTGCGCTGGTTGATCAGGTAGTTCTAGGCAATGTGATACAGACCAGTAAGGATGCGATCTATTTTGCGCGGCATGTAGCCCTCAAGGCGGGGTTGCCCATCGACACTCCGGCGTTGACGGTAAACCGATTATGTGGTTCAGGCTTGCAGGCTATTGTGAGCGCGGCGCAGATGCTGTTGCTGGGTGAAGGACAGATTGCGTTAGCTGGCGGGGCTGAGAACATGACGCAGGCGCCGCATGTACTGCGTGGCGCGCGGACAGGCTATAAACTGGGACAGGCCCCGCAGTTGGAGGATAGCCTGTGGGAAGCCCTGGTGGATAGCTATATTGGCTGCGGCATGGCTATCACTGCTGAGAACCTGGCCGAGAAGTATGAGATTACACGTGAAGAGGTAGACGCGTTTGCGCTGCGGAGTCAGATGACGGCGCGTCGTGCTCAACAAAGCGGCTGGCTGGCGGAAGAAATCGTTCCTGTTACCGTCAAGGATCGCAAAGGAAATCCAGTTGAGATCGCACAGGACGAAGGCATCCGGGATTCTTCCCTGGAGGCATTGGCGAAACTTCCCGCGCGTTTCCGCAAAGGCGGCGTGGTCACGCCAGGCAATGCCAGTGGCATCAATGACGCGGGCGCCTGTGTCGTGCTGGCAACGGGTGATGCCGTGCGACAACACAACCTGAAACCGGTGGCGCGGCTAATCTCGTGGGGGATTGTAGGTGTGCCGCCGGAGATTATGGGTATTGGCCCCGCTCCCGCTATCCGGCAGGCCCTCAAGCGTGCCGATTTGAGCCTGTCTGACATGGACCGTGTCGAGGTGAACGAAGCGTTCTCGCCACAATACCTGGCGGTTGAGAAAGAACTGGGCCTGGAGCGGGATAAAACAAATGTAAATGGAGGAGCCATTTCGATTGGGCATCCCCTGGCGGCCAGCGGCGCTCGCTTGACGATCACGCTTATGCATGAGCTGCGGCGCAACCACCTGAAGTATGGCGTTGCCTCGCTATGTATTGGCGGCGGGCAAGGCATTGCTGCCGTTATTGAAAACGTCGCGTAGAGGAACGTAAGGAGGCGATATGCCGAGGGATACACGCGAACCACAGGAGATTCTTGAACACGTTACGAAGGCACGAATTGCGCTTACCTCCACGATTTATGGTTTGAGCGAGACCGACCTTGCTGCGAAGGGGGCCGTGGGCACGTGGTCGGTGAAGGACGTGATGGCCCACCTGGGGCGCTGGGAGGAAGTGTGCTTTGATGAACTGCAAATGCACCTGCGGGGCGAGCAGTCTACGAAGGACTATAGAGATGCTCTCCCGTACAACGATGAATGGGAGGCAGAATTGCAGGGGCTATCGCTTCAGGAAAGCATAGAGAAGTTCGAGACTGCACACTATCGTCTCTTCGGCCTGTTGTCCGCGCTCGTGCCTGAGCAGTGGGACGGTTATGTGCGCGCCTGGGTACGCGGCTCGACCTGGCATCACTTCGAGGAGCATGCCGAGCAAATTCGCGCCTGGCGGGCCAGTCGATAGATGCTACAGCTGCTCCGTAATCGTTTTCTGCATATAAGGCAGGACGAACCAGACACTGCCGGAACCGAAGAGAGTGCCGGTGATCAGGCGAAGTTCCCACGTGCTCTCGCGCAGACCAACCATCTGCGTCAGGCCATCCAACGCCATGGGTAGAATCATCAGTATCCAGAGCCACCAGGGGATGCCGGGCAGGCGTTTTTTGCTCAGCACAAAAATGAGGCTGCCAAGGAACATGGAACTATAGATGGAGAGGTTACGCGCACAGAGGCCAAGCTGGTGCCCAAAGATGTAGAACGAGTGTGAAGGGATCTGGGCGCAGACGTAATGCAGCGAGAAAAACAAAGGCTTGGCGATGGCATCCAAGCCAAAGTAGGAGAGGAACGGGATGCTTAGCGCTATAAGTACGACTAATCCCAATATGGCAGTAAGCATGGTGGCCCAGTACTCGAGCAGGAAATTGTTCAGGTGAAGCAGGGAGTTGTACGCAAAGCGACGCAGGGGGCGCTCGTGCGTTACAATGATACTTTTCGTCTCTTCAAGCTGTCGCGTCGCCATGTAGTTCTACCTTTGACATAGGGCTGCATATTCAAACGTGAAAAGCCCTGGCCAGTTCGCGATACTCGATGCGGCCCTCTAATATTGTATCATCTTCGATGATAATCACGGGAATGCGATAGCGATAGCGCTCAAATAGCTCGTTGTCGCTACGAATGTCTATCTCAGTCAGTTCAAAAGTAGTCTGCGCTGCGATGTCGTCGAGCATGTCGCGCGCTTCCTCGCACAGGTGGCACCCGGCCTTGGTGTAGAATGTAACCCGGGGCGCCAATGGTTCTATAGCTCTTCTCACTTCAATTGCTCCAAATGTTTCTGTCTCGCGACAGAATAATCATAACATGGTCAGCAGGCACTGGCAAGCGCCGGTTTTGATGTACCATCCTTTGTAATCTCTTGCATTCACCGTTGCAAAAACACGATACTCTCCGAACATTACGCACGTTGGAGCACGTACTTTCTGAGTTGGGACGTAGAAAGCACAGCAAGGAAATTTCTCGGACGAGATGTGCGTAATGACGTGGAATACGACCAACCGGCATAGTAGACGTGTTTGCCTGAAGTCAGGCGGGGTGTGATCCCCTGCGACGGCAACAGCAGCGTCGCGCCTGCGCTGCTATACAACGCAGGCTTGACGGACGAATCCGCCATGCGGTACGCCACGTACCGCTGTGTTTCCTGATAGGTGACCAGATATGCCATGCCGAGCCTGGCAATATTGACGGACGCCGCGTAATCTCTTGCCCCGTTCCACAGACAGTCTGGATTCGAACAGCACAGCCAAGCTCCCCATTTGATGGCCTTTTTGCGGTCGGAAGGCGCAGAGGACGCAAAGGTTTTGGCTGGCTGATGACAGTGTGGGCACGTATGCGTCGTCCCACGCGGTTCAACCTGACGTGCACGCATGCCCAACAGATGACACTTGTACGTCAGCGTCCGCCATAGCTCGCCTCGCACCGTGGTATTGTTGCGCCAGTTCCGAAAGCGTCCGCGCACGCCTCGACCACGCCCTTCGGTCTTGAGGGTCGTCAGATTTTCTCCACAAATGAGCCGACAGTCATACACGAGCGCCAGCAGAATCAGCACGTTCGAGGCCAGGTGAGCGAGTTCGCGATTCCGGCGCTCGTAGGTTTTCCAACACTGCTTGATACGCGCTTCATACTCGCTCACCCGCTTTTGCCAACCGGGAAAATGAGCGGGCAGGGGGATTTCTTGCTCGTCTCTTGCGATAAGCGCCTGCTTGACTGCCAGGGCATAGCGATCTCGGCAGGCGCGGAGACGGTCGATTTCCCGGCGTAGGCGAGCCTGCCTGCCATCGATGCCTCCGGTATCCAAAAACACCGGGCGGCTCACCTGACGGTACGGCTCGTCGCCTTCCGGTTTTTCGAGCATGGAGATCGTAATGAGTGATCGCACGCCCCAATCAAAACCCAGGACGCGTCTCTCCTGTTCAAGAGGAGAGACGTACTTTGCTGGGACTTCGAGCATGAGATCGAGCACGGCCACCCGCAGGCCGCCATCGCTGCTGAGCTCTCGCAAGGTCGGTGCGAGCGTCGCTGCCCCCTGCCACAGGTACGCAAAGATGGTGGGAGGCAACGGGATCGCTTCGCTCCATGCTCCCCAGGCCCATTTCCCCAACTCGTCTGGCGTGCGGAGGCGGAGCGCGATCGAAGCATGCTGCTGCTCTTGCCTGGTTTGGATGTCACAAAAGTGCGATTCTTCGATGCGTGCCCGATAGATCTGGCCAGCTTTCATGCCGTCGTCCCCAGCAAACGTGAGAAGCCCCACAGAGAGTACGGGCGTGGGCTGAAGCTGTTCGTAGGTCGTCGGGAACTCACCGGTTTGCAGGTAGCGATTACACGCTTGCTCGATGACATTGGCCATGAATGCATCGGCATCTTCCCCGGCGTCTTGCATCTGCGTGCGCAAGGCTCGGACCTGTTCTTTGATCTGGGCGTGATCTTTGCGAGCCTCTCGCTTGCCCTCGGCGGGACGGATGAGCCCGGCGGTTAGCAGAGGCAGAATGGTCTGGAACACCTGCTTACGGCTGGCTTGCGCCCGCAGGATGCGGCCAGCCGATTCCATTTCACATCGCTCTTGTCGACTACCGTGGCCTGATCGTGTGGGCAGAGAGCGTTCTACTTGTCTCCAGGCTGGACCCGTTCTCTCGGCGGTAAACAGATCGAGCTGCGGCCACAGGTCTGTGATAATTTGATTGATAGCAGTCGTGCTTGCATCCAGCAGTCGCAACGCCTCGGCCTGCATGGCGTCGGGCAAGCGAATGGGAAACGAGAGCGTTTGGGTTTTGGCCACCTCACCCCTCCTGTTGTGCCAGGACTTGCTTTGCGCACTCGACGAGCGCTTGCTGTTTGCGTGAGCGCATGCCATAGAGCCGACCGGCAAACGAGGCGATCAGCGCGAGCAGATCGTCGGTTAATTCTTGTTCCGACGTCTTTTCCTTCCCTGGCTCTAACACGGTGAGGGTCACCCCGAAGCATACAAACAGCGTTTCCAGATATTCCTGCCCGAAGCGAGTTAACCGATCATCGTAGGTAATGGCGACCTCTCCTACTTTGTCTTCACACACCAGTTTCAGGAGGCGTTGCAAGTGTCTTCGTCCTGCTTTGAGTCCTGAGCCAATATCGGAGAGCAAAAGCCACTCTTGCCCACGCCGTTCAGTTTGTGCCCACGTTTGCAAACGTGCCATTTGCGTCTCCAATTCAGCCTTTTGTCCATGCCCGCTGACCCTGGCATAGAGGATCAGTAATCGCCCATCGAGTTTGCCCACCAGGCGCTCAACCTCTATGCGCGGGATACGGACCTCGCGGCCCATCGGCACCACCTGGATACGACCTGCCTTAATCCAGCGACGGACGGTGATCGGATGGAGGCCCAATTCGTGAGCGGCTGCGCTAATCCGCAAGAGCTTCGGTTCTCGCTTGGCCATATACGTTTCTTCCCTCCTTTGAACAAAAGATTCTTGATGTTGATTTGTCATGACCGCGGGCATTGTACACCGGGTGTCTGAACGAGACGGCTCTTTTGTATATGGAATCACGGAAAACGGTCTGGATTGCCGAGATAATAGAGTTCTTTCCCCTCCAACATCTTTTTATTCATGTGCTTTTTCCACTTCTTGTATTTTTTGCCAAAGGGAATGGTTTGTTGTCCGATCAGAAAAAAATATTCGAAGAAATAGGGTGCATTAACAGCTTCCCGCAGCGTTCCACAGAGGTAGGCCCGCACTGGTGTCCCGCCCAAATCATAAGAGAGGCAATGCTTGAAGACGAGCTGTTTGAGGGGCCCTGGCGAAACCGGGTCTTGAATGCGCCCCCATGTTAAGAAAAAGCGACGAGCCCCCTCTTTCAGCTCAATCGCAACCGCAACAATGTCTTCCACAGGTTGCCCTTCTGGCAAATCAACAAAACGAGACCCGCTATCAAAGTACCGAAAAAAGATACTAATAGTATATAATAGATGTATAAATTTGGCAACTTTTAGCAACCCTTTGTAATCTCTTGCATTCACTCTGCCTGTCGGCTACACTTAGATGCAGATCAATACCCGGCGTCGAGTATGCGCACTTCGTCTCCCCATCAATGGGGGTGTAAAAAGGAGTTCGTTATGATGCTCAAATTGCGGCCGCACAGAAATATCCTGTACAAGAAAAGGTTTTCGCCACAGCTATCGTGGGTAGGGTTGTTAGCCCTGGTAACGCTCTGGACAGCCCTGTTCGCCGGTTGTGCTTTTGGCGGCTCCAATCCGTCACCTGCGGGTCCGGCGGTTACAGAACTTGATAGCGAGTTTAGCCCCAGGGTACCGCATATCAAGGCGGGGCAGATGGTGACGCGGGTGAACAAGGGTCAGACGACTGTTTTGCATGTGCCGGAGGAGTATGCCACGGTACAGGCGGCGGTCAACGCGGCCAGGGCCGGAGACATGATCTCGATTGCTCCTGGTATTTATCACGAAGCTGTGACGGTACGCACCCCTGACCTGACTATCCGGGGCCGGGACCGCAATAGCGTGATTATGGATGGTAACTTCAAGCTCGGCAACGCCTTTGAGGTGGTAGAAGGAGCCGATGGTGTGGTGATTGAGAACATGACCGCGCGGCACTATAGCGGCAACGGGTTCTACTGGGAAGGCGTGAAAGGTTTCCGGGGCAGTTACCTGACGGCCTACGCGAATGGTGACTACGGCATCTATGCCTACGGCTCGAATACGGGGCAATTCGACCACGACCTGGCGGCAGGGCAGCCTGACTCTGGCTTCTACATCGGCGATTGCCATCCGTGTCATGCCGTTATTACCCATGTCATCTCAGAGGATAACGCCCTGGGATATTCCGGTACGAACGCGGGAGGAGACCTGGTGATCCGCGACTCTATCTGGCGCAATAACATGTCGGGGATTGCACCGAACACGCTCGACTCCGAACCGAATCCGCCCGAGGACGATACTACCATCATCAACAACCTGGTAGAGAACAACAACAATTTCAACGCACCGGCCAAGGTGCTGGAGTATCCATCCATTGGCAATGGCATTGTGATCGGCGGCGGCAACAACAACCACATCATGAACAACCGCATCAATGGTCACATTTACTACGGTATCCTGATTGTGCCGAATATCGACCAGCACTTCTGGGAACCAAGCGGCAACGTGGTTGAGAATAATGCGATCACGAATTCCGGCGTGGCCGACCTGGCGCTCTCCGCCCTCTCAGCCGGGAATAACTGCTTCTCCGGCAATAGTGTTGCGCGCACGGCACCGCCTTTCTTGCAGTTTACCCATGCCTGTGGCTCCCTCTTTGCCCATGGCGGGGGAGGTGACCCCAGCGTCATGACCGTGCTCTTTGACCACTTCATGCAGGCAAACCTCGGCCGTTATAGCGCGCGCGATTGGAAGAAGGTGCCTGCCCCTGCTCAACAGCCCGGTATGGCGGATGCGGCGAGCAACCCGCAAGGCATCTTTACCACTATAGAAGGGACACCACTTGATATGACGCTCTCTGCTACAGCTATCTCCCCCAGCATTACACTGGGTGGCCTCGGCCTGGCAACACCGTTCTTCGAGGTCATTCTGGGTTTCTATATGTACTACCTGCCACTGGCTCTTTACGGGGCCTGGTTGAGCATTGCTACCTGGGACATTGTGCGCCGCAGTGAAATGAAGGGTGGCGTGCGCATCGGCTGGTTGGCGGTCGTCTACCTGGTACCAGTGCTCGGGCCACTGGCTTATTATCTATTTGGCAAGTCAGAGATTCCGCGCAGCATGCGCTACGCTCTTGCCATTGGTGCACCCGTGGTGTACCTGCTCATCTCGGTATTACTGTTGCTTACGATTTCCTGACAGTACTTTTGAAAGGATATGGGCCTTAACTAACCAGGACTCTGGGAGCTGGTACCGCTTTTCCAGATGCTTTGAGCGCATCTATCCAGAGTTCGATAACCTCCTGCCCATTTTTGACAGCCTCTTCGTAAGTATCGCCGTGCGTTTTGCATCCTGGAATCTCAGGAACGGTGACAATATATGCTTTGTCAGGCATACTCCACTGAATCATCATGGAGTAGTGATTGTACTGCTCATTCATCTTGCACCTCCTTTAACTTTCTGAGAATCATCCGTACTTCCTTCTCCTGGTAGGGTTTGGCATCATCGCCATCGGCACCAGAGAGTACAATTGCATCAGGCAAGGCTGGATGTTCCCACAACGTGTGACTTCCTCTGGCTGAACGATCGAAGAAACCGGCCTTACGTAAAATCATCTTGAGCTCTCGAATCTTCTTAGGCATCATTCAAGATGGGGCAAAAAGTCCTACCAACCCGGCTTGTGAACATTATACCCGATAGCATATATGGGGTTCAATTGCGAGTAAGAAAGCACTCTTGCCATATCCTCCTCCTGTAAAAAATAAAAAACAGGTTGTGTGTACTATATACAGCCTGAGCGAATGGAAGCGGAAATAATGCTATCGTAACAGGCTGACGAGCTACCGGAGAGATTTGGGAAAAATGAGTAGACATCCAGAATGAGGGAGAGGTTCGTGAAGGAGTTAAGAAAAGGGCGGCTCAGATGAGCCGCCCGGACAAACTGTAAGCGGGACCGAACACGTCCCTATGCAAGCACTACAAGGTGCGGCGTCTAAAGCCACCGCTCACAGCGCGCAGGATCGCGATCAGGATACAAGCGCCGATAAAGGCGATGATAATGGTTCCGATCAAGCCAGAGGATCCTAGACCGACCAGGCTGGCCAGGAACCCGCCGATGATGGCGCCGACAATACCCACGATGATATCACCAACGATACCATAGCCACCGCGCATGACCAGGCTGGCCAAAAAGCCGGCGATCAGACCAACCACAAGCCACCAGACGATGCCTGAGAGGCTGATATCTGCAAGAACTAAAGCTGCCATTGTTATATTCTCCTTCCGTTTCTCTGAGACTCACACTTCTTCAAAAGCTGTGACTCAGGATGTGTTTGATAGCTGATTGGATAAGCCTTGAAACATAGTAAAATGTTACGTATTTCTGTTATTAGCATAAACAAGATGATCAGATAATGCAAGTCAACAATAAAACATTAAGTGTGTTCTAATCTTTTGCTAATCTTGTTAATCTTCCATAAATAGTTAAATTTGAGGATAACAACTTAGATGTCTTCTTGTGCCGCCTGCGGCGGCAGCGAGGAAAAGGGAAGAAAGCAACAGAAGCCTGAAAGAAACAGGTTTCTGCTATTCCCCTTCTCTTGCGCGAGCTCGTTCGCGCTGCGTGAGGAAGCGCTTGCGCAGGCGGATATTCTGTGGCGTGACCTCGACCAGTTCATCGTTGTTGATGAAGTCCAGTGACTGCTCCAGGCTCATGAGAATGGGAGGCGTCAGGCGCACCGAGATTTCGGCGGTGGAGGCGCGTATATTTGTTTTTTGTTTTTCTTTGCAGACATTAACAGCCATATCGGCCGGGCGCGTGTTCAGTCCGACGATCATGCCTTCGTAGACGGGCGTACCTGGCTCGATGAAGGTATCACCGCGCTGCTGGGCGTTGCTGAGGCCATAGGTCATGGCTATGCCGATCTCAGAGGCAATCAGGACTCCCATGCGCACCGTACCGATCTTGCCCATCCATGGCTCGTAACCGACTAGCAAGCTGCTCATGGCTCCGTTACCTTTAGTGAGTGTGAGGAAGACATTGCGGAAGCCGATCAGCCCGCGTGTTGGGATATGGTACTCCAGGCGCACGTTGCCAGAGCCGTCATTGGTCATGTTAGTAAGCTGCGCCTTGCGCGCGGCCAATACCTCGGTCAATGCACCGATGTAGGTATCCTTGGTGTCGATCACAAGTTGTTCGATCGGTTCAAGCAGTTGACCATCCTCTTCATGAGTAATCACTTCGGGCCGTGATACCTGGAACTCGTAACCCTCGCGGCGCATATCTTCTATCAGCACCGAGAGATGCAGTTCTCCACGGCCCGAGACGATGAACTCGTCGGCTGAGCTGCCATCCTGCACACGCAGGCTGACGTTTTTCTCCAACTCGCGGTAGAGACGCGCCCGCAGTTGCCTGGAAGTGGGGAACTTGCCCTCGCGACCGGCGAATGGACTCGTATTGACGCTGAAGGTCATTTTCAGAGTGGGCTCGGTGATGGCGATGGTAGGCAACGCTTCGGGAGCATCCACATCTGCAATGGTCTCACCAATGTTGGCGTCGGCGATGCCAGTCAAGGCAACGATATCACCGGCCAGCGCCCCTGTGACTTCGATGCGCTGGAGTCCTTTATATGTGAGCACAAGGTTTATTTTCTGGCGTGACACGACACCATCACGGTTGATGCGCGCCACAAAAGCATTGGGAGAGACACGGCCGCGTACAATGCGACCGATGGCATATTTCCCCTTATAGTCGTCATGGTCCAGGGCTGCTACCAGCATTTGTAGTGGAGCCTCGATATCCACCACCGGGGCGGGGATGGTATTGACGATCGTTTCAAACAGCGGGCCCAGGTCACATGGTTCGTCAGCCGGGTGATACATTGCTACACCGTCGCGAGCGATGGCGTAAAGGATGGGGAAGTCGAGGTGCGCTTCGATGGTTGCCAGTTCCAGGAACAGGTCTTGTGTCCATTCTACCACCTGGTCGATACGCGCATCGCGGCGGTCGATTTTGTTAATGACGACGATGGGCCTCAGGTTGAGTTCCAGCGCTTTTTGTAACACGAAACGCGTCTGTGGCATGGGGCCTTCGACCGCGTCAATGAGCAAGATACAGCCATCGGCCATATTCAGTACGCGCTCAACCTCGCCTCCAAAATCTGCATGCCCCGGTGTGTCGATGATGTTGATTTTGATGCCCTGGTAGATAATGGCAGTATTTTTAGCCAGGATGGTTATGCCGCGCTCTCGCTCCTGGTCGTTGGAATCCATAATCAGTTCGCCCACCTGCTGGTTCTCGCGGAAAATGTGGCTCTGCTTGAGCAGGCCATCCACCAACGTGGTTTTTCCATGATCGACGTGGGCGATAATGGCAACGTTGCGGATGTCAGTGCGTTGTACTAAGTGTTCTGTCTGGATCATAGGGTTGAGAACCTGCATACTTTTAATGATTTCATCCCCCAAAAAACATAAGAAACCGGACGGCTTTTGTCGCCCGGCGATTTTGTTGACTTTTTACCGTTGCTTACAGCCTACATTGTATCCCTTCCAGGAAGAAACGTCAAGCTTCGAACACTGAGATTCACTCATCATGCTTCTGGCGGGCCGCAGGCCCGCTCTGAGAGAAGGGAGTGTGGCGAGGACACCTCGCGCTCCGGCAAGGGACTACGTCCCCTGCACCCCTGCTTGATGAGTGGATGCCAGTCGAACATGATTTGCGAGTAGCGCTCGCTAGCCGGAGACCGAAGTCTAGCCAGCACGTGTGGTGTTTAAAATCTGGTCAATGTTAGAGCAAGCCGTGATGAGCGAGAGATGAGTAAATGCCTGCGGGAAGTTGCCCAGGGCCTCGCCCGTGAGGCCAATCTCCTCGGAGTACAACCCGACGTGGTTACAATAGGTCAGTGTCTTCTCCAGCATCAGGCGCGCATGATCCAGGCGACCAGCGCGAGCCAGCGATTCGGCCATCCAGAAACTACAGGGTGTAAAGGTACCCTCGCGGCTGCCCAGTCCATCGTCCGCCGCCAATTTGGGATCATAGCGATGCACGAGTGTATCGCTGGTCAGTTCTTTCTCAATGTAATCGATGGTGCTGAGGATACGCGGGTCGGTCGGACCTGTAAACTTGGTGAGGACCATGAACAGTGCACTGGCATCGACAGCATTACTTCCATAAAACTGGACAAAGCTGTGTTTTTTCTCGTTCCAGCCTTTGTGCATAATTTGCTCATAGATAGCGGCGCTTGCTTGCATCCATTCATCTGTGGGGGCAGGCAATCCTCGCTGGCGGGCCAGGCGCAGAGCGCGATCAAATGCAACCCAGCTCATAAGGCGCGAATGAACAAATGGCCTGGGCCCGCCTCGAACCTCCCAGATTCCTTCATCGGGCTCTTGCCAGTGGGCACACAGCCAATCCAGCAGGTGGCGTAGATTGCGCCACAAGTCATAGGAAATGACCTCGTAGCGATTGTAGATGTAAATGGCGTCCATCAGCTCACCGTATATATCGAGCTGGTTCTGTCTATATGCATTGTTGCCGATGCGCACAGGCTTACTTTGGCGGTACCCCTCCAGGTGGTCAAGCGTATATTCGGTCAGGTCGTGCTGACCATCGATGCCGTACATGGGCTGTAATGTGCCATTTTCTCCTAGTTCATGGCAACGAGCTTCGAGCCAGCCCATGAAAGCGCGGGCTTCCTCCGCGAAACCAAGTGTGAGTAAACTATAAAGTGTAAATGCGGCATCGCGCAGCCAGGTATAGCGGTAATCCCAGTTGCGAGCGCCGCCAATGGTCTCTGGTAAGCTGGTGGTTGGAGCTGCGACAATGGCTCCAGTTGGAGCGTAGGTCAACAATTTTAATACCAGGGCCGACCGCTGCACCATCTCGCGCCAACGTCCCTGGTAGCGACACTGGGCTATCCAGTTTCGCCAGTAGCGTACGGTGCCGGCAAATGTGTCTTGATAGCGATGTTCAGAGAGACGCTGCGGCGCGATGTCGCTATCTCTTGCGCTTTCCAACAGGAAGTGTACGGATTGGCCCGCGTGCAGGGTAAAGGTGGCAAACACTCCACCCTGGCCATCGTGCTCGACGGGCACGGGGCTGGCCAGGCCGAGGCAGAGGCTCTCGCTATTGAAGACAGCTCCTTCTTTTGCAAGGTAGACCATATGAGAGTCACGTGCATAGTTGAAGGCTGGCCGGCAGACCATTTCAAAATAGAGCGATCCTCGCACTACCGAAACCGAGCGTATGATATGGTGCTGGAGATCAGCACTGCCGACGGGTTTGATGGGCATAAAGTCGATGATCTCTCCAACCCCGTCAACAGTCAGGAAACGTGTGATGAGAACATTGGTTTCTGGTATATAGAGTTGTTTATGTCGCAAGGTGGGTGAATCAAGAGGCGCGATGCGGAAGTACCCGCCTTTGTGGGCGTCGAGCAGCGCCCCAAAGACACTGGGGCAATCGAAACGCGGTATGCAACACCAGTCAATTGAGCCGTTTCTCCCGACCAAGGCGACCGTGTGCAGGTTACCAATGACGGCGTAGTCTTCAATTGGCTGATAGGTTCCTGATGGATGGGGAGATTCTTGCTTTTGGGCATATGCCATTGGCTCTTGCGTCTGAACCATGGGTTCTTCCTTCGTATGATACCTCTATGCCATAATTTAAGCCGACTTCACCTAAAATAGTGAACACGTTTAACAGTGATATAATGGCACAAGGAACAAGGAGATTATACTACGCAGGAGCATCTATGTCATCGCCTCTTCGTATCTTAGCTGTGGATGTCGGCACTGGCACACAGGATATTTTGCTCTTCGAGAGTGGGAAGACGATCGAGAATTGTTTCAAGATGGTGATGCCTTCGCCAACCATAATCGTCGCCGAGCGCATCAAGCGAGCGACTGAACGTGGACGGCCGTTGTTGTTGACGGGGGTGACAATGGGCGGAGGTCCCTGTCACTGGGCTGCGCGTGATCACGCGCTGGCCGGTTTTGCCGTGGCTGTGACGGCCGAGGCGGGGCGTACTTTTGATGATGACCTGGCGATGGTTGAGCAGATGGGCTTTGAGATTATCGACGATGCCGAGGCTGCGCGGCGAGAAGAGAATCCAGATCTGTTGCACATCGAGCTACAGGACTTCGATGCCCAGGCTATTGTCACTGCACTGCGGGCCTTCGATGTCGATACCAGTGTAGATGCGCTGGCAATCGCGGCATTTGACCACGGAGCTGCTCCTCCTGGTTACAGCGACCGGCGTTTCCGCTTCGATTTCATCGCAAAAACGGTGCAGCGCGAGCCTGCGCCAAGTGCCTTCTCTTACCTGGCTCAGGAGATACCCACCAGTCTGACACGCCTCCAGGCTATCGCAGCAAGCACGGCACGTTATCTGCAATTGAGCGGCTCGGACCCGCAAGCTCCCCTCCTGTTGATGGATACCGGCTCAGCGGCGGCCCTGGGCGCGTTGGAGGACCCGCTTGTACGCGGTCAGGGTGATAGCTTGCTATGTAACATCGGTAATTTTCATACCCTGGCATTCCACCTGGTGCGCGGGCGCATCGAAGGTATTTTTGAACACCATACGGGGGAGATAACCCAGGCCCAACTTGAGGATATGCTGGTGAAGCTGGCCGGTGGGACGCTGACCAATGAGGAGGTGTTCACGACGAGCGGCCATGGAGCGTTAGTGCTGCGTCAATCGAGGCTTAACGCTGAGACTTTTCCCTTCCTGGCGGTCACTGGCCCGCGCCGCGAACTGCTGAGAGGTACAAGGCTACATCCTTACGAGGCAACACCACATGGGGATATGATGCTGGCGGGCTGTTTTGGGCTGCTGCGCGCTCTTGCCGATCGTGAGCCAGAGATGGCTCCGATGATTGAGCCCTCGTTGCTCGCTTGAATATAACTACTGAGGGGGTCTCAGCGGAATAGGTTCTTTTCTTGAGCGGGTGGTGCGAGAGGATGGCTTGGATGAGGTTTCGGATGAGGCTACTTTTTTAGGCTTGATACGAGAGACTTTTTCGCGGATGAGTGTAATTTGTGAGTGGACTGCTTGACGGGACTGCTGGAGTTTTCGGGCTATATCGGATGGGCGTTGGCTGTTTACTAGATAGCGACAAATTGTTTCTTGTTTCTCTGTCAGGTCGATGGCTGGATGTTCGAGGGCCGTCTTTGCTAAGTCTTCTAACTCGCCATACTTGCTACGTCTATAAGCGTCCAAGTCACTCGGGGAGAAGAGCCAGCGGTCGACAACGCGCACACCTGGAATCCTGCCTGCTTCCACAAGGTGCATGAAGTGCCAGTAACTGAGGTCTAGCTGTTGGGCCGCCTCGTGCGTGGTCAACATTCCATTGAGGTGCTGCAGATTGCGATGCAATTCATCGCTCCTAAGTGCCATGGTTGACGCCTTTCTACGGATAGCCGTACTTCATTGCAGACTTAGCCACGGTAAGTATACCATAGGAGGTGGGGGTACGCAAGGTTGGGTAATCCGAACAGGCGAGCGTTATTGTGTATGCAATATAGCTCTTGATGCGAGTCTGGCGGGGGCCAACCATCCCCCAGACGGCGTCCTTGTCTGGGGAACAGGATACCTCTCCCAGAGAGGATACCTTGCCTGGGGTGCAGGTAATGCCCCTACATTTTGATGGGGTATCACGAATATGGCGACACGAGGGTAGCCATTGCATCAAGTGTATTTAACGGTTGGGAAATAGGTTTTGCAGGCGCATGGCGAGCATCATGTCACCGGACACTTTGAGCCGGCCGCTCATAAAGGCGCTCGTTGGGTCCAATTTGCCTTCAACGATGGAAATCCAATCTTGATCGCTGACGGTTATGGTGATATCGGGCTTCTCGACGCCGCCGGGAACGAGTTCACCTTCGCCATTGACGATTTTGAAAGCCCATACGCTGGCTCCATCACCGGTGATGTTCCACTGAAATGTCTTTGTCATACCTGCAGCAGCTGCAGCATTAAAATGGCTGGGCATTGCTTCGAAAAGCTCATTAATTGTCATTGCTAACTCCTTCTTCGTAATTGTAGGAAAGGCCCTTTCCTGCATTGCTATAGTAGTATAGCAGGCAGAGCCTAAGCATGTCCAGATTAAGCGCTTGACGAGGTAGAAGAAAAACACATAATCAAGGAGAATAAGCGTCATGACAGATAAACAGATTGTGCGTAAGGTCAAAGTAGAGGGCGGCAACCTGAAATTTAGCTCGGCTCACTTCATCACGTTTGGTGGGAAGTGCGAACGCCTGCACGGCCACAACTATGGCGTGCTGGTTGAGATCGAGGGAACGCTCAATGATGATAAGCTAGTCTTTGATTTTACCATTATTAAACGACTGGCCCGGGAAGTCTGCCAGCGGCTCAATCACCGTTTTCTGTTGCCGCTGCACAATCCTCACCTTGAGTTGGTCACTTCTCCTGAGAGCTGGGAGATACGCTTCCAGGAGAAGCGCTATGTTTTTCCCCGCTCGGACGTGGTCGAGCTGCCAATTGATAACTCCACATCCGAGCGGCTGGCGGAATATATCTGCGGCGAGCTGCGCCGGGCGCTTGCTGACTACAATACTGCGAACTTGCATACGATCATGGTTGGGGTAGAGGAGGCTCCTACCCAGATGGCTTACTATCGAGAAGTACTGGGTGAGTAGATATCGCATGGCAGCGGCACAGCCCCATGGCACCCGCAAGGGAAAATTTTGTATATGAATTTACAAATCAATCTTGGCCTGCAGAACTTTGGCGTGGATATCTACAGCCCTGGCCACCGCTTCGGAAAAACTTTTCCATGGCTCGCTCGATGGCTTGACGAGCGTGCTGATGCGCTCATGAAAGGGGTTGCTGCCCGTATCACCGGGATGTGTCGATTCCTCGACGCGCACGGCATACTCTTCTACCGAGGTGGCTTCGTTGTACATGCGCAGCGAGGTCGCGTGTAACGCTTCATCGATAAGTATTACTGCTCCTCCGTGAATAGGTGAAGGCTTAACTGAGTCCACTACCCAGCCGCCACTGTTGTACACTTTCATCCATGGAGTGAAGCCGGTGAAGTTCATATCCTGTGAGAAAGGCTTGTGAGTGTGGCCGAAAATAAAGGTGGTGCCCGTATTCAGTATTTGCTGCTGGTCTTCTCTGAGGATCTGTTCGTATAACGGTTCTTCCAGGTACCACTGGAGGCCACGCTGAGCATCGGAGCTTAGCAACTGACCTGTTTGCTGTCTTTCCAGGATACCTATTTTGCCAACCGTGAGATTTAGAAGCCACTGCAAGGCTTTCGCCTCTATCCCTTCGAGCAACCTGGGCTGGTGATATTTCTCGACCAGGCCGAGCGAAAGGTTGCCAAGAAGCCTGTCAACTTGTCTCTCGTCCTGCAACTTATCGTAAAGCAGGCCGATATCGGTGCCAACATCGCCAGAGCGGCCCATCGTTGACCAGAAGAAATCAATCCAGGCAAAGTTTTCCGCTTCAAGATCGTAGATAACTTTTGGTTCTCGACGGTTAGGAAATAACATTGTATTCAGGGTACTCATCAGCGAGTAGATAGGCTCGACATAATGGCCGTGGCTGAAAATGATGGATTTCTGTCCACCGGCGCTCAAAAGGGCAAAGTTCGGATAGAGGATGCTGATCACGGCATCCTTCAAGTGTGGATAGCGTTGAATCAAGTTGGTCAGGAAATATCCGGGCACTAAATTAGGAGGGCGGATTTTTGTGGTATGCCAGGGAATCTCGAGGGCGGTACCTGCCGGGATGGTTGAAATGAAATCTACATACTGTGTCTCGCGGCCATTCTCCCAGATGTGGTGATCGTGATTGCCGGGGATATAGAGGATGTTCTTGTCAAAGAGCGCCTCGCCATCTCGCGGGAAGATCAGCTCGATGAAGCGTTCAAAAACCATTGCTGCCACGTTTGTTTCAGCCAGGGCCATTTCAAGAATATCGCCGTTCAAAATGAGCGTGGGCTTTTCCTTGCTTTCGTTCTGTGTAATGAGTTCTCTCAGGCAAGCGACAAGTCGGCTCAAGACGGGGCTGGCTAGCATAGGATCGGTTTCTATGCTGTTTGGTTTGATGGATGTGAGGATACTATTATCTGCGCCCAGGTGCATGTCTGAAAGACAAACGTAGCGGATATCAGGCATGATGCACTTCCTTTACGATGTTGATCAGTCGAGTTCAAGGCATATTATTCAGCAGCAAATGTTCCTTTATTATACCTCATCAAGACTTGACAAGCTCTAAAAGCCCGTGGTTCTATGTAAACGTTCTCGATTGAAATTACCGATCAAATTCGGGTCTACATCCTTTAAGGGGAAAGAGCGACGCGGGCCACACAGTCCCCTGGCACGGGCGGCCATAAAGGCCCCCACTCCGCTCCGCACCACTCCCGCCCCTACGGATACCTTCCCCCGCAAGGACAGAGACCCCTCAAATTCTCAAGTAGGGAGGGTGCATATGAAGCGCCGTGATCTCATTCGCATGACCGACGAGGAAGTACGCGCATCCCTCGAAGAGGGACGTACACTACAGGTAGCTACCATCGGTCGCGACGGTTTTCCTCACCTGGTGGCGATGTGGTATGTGCTCATAGACGGCGAAGTGGCTTTCTGGACGTATGCCAGGTCGCAGAAAGTGGTGAACCTGCGGCGCGATTCCCGGCTGGCATGCCTGATCGAAAGGGGAGAACGCTATGATGAACTGCGAGGAGTGCAGATTAAGGGTCACGGGGTGATTAACGAGGACCACACGGTTGTCCAACGCGTGGGGGAGGAGATCTGGAAACGCTACACCGGCCCCCTGGATGAAAGCGCTCGCCAGGCGGTCGCGATCCAGGGAGCCAAGCGTGTGGTGATCTTCGTCAAGCCGTCAGAGGTGGTTTCGTGGGATCACCGCAAGCTCGGGGGGACGTACTGACGCATGGCCCCACCCACATCCTGGCCTTGTTATCCTGTCAGTATTGTGCGGCCGATGGCATGAGCGACTGATTGTATTTGTGGCATCAGGCCCTGGAACTGCTCAAGGGTCAGCGATTGCGCGCCATCTTTCAATGCCTCGTCGGGATTGGGGTGTACCTCGACGAGTAACCCGTCGGTGCCTGCCGCTACCGAGGCCAGTGATAAGGGTATGACGAGGTCGCGGCGGCCGGTGCCCTGGCTGGGATCAGAGATGATGGGCAGGTGTGAAAGTCGTTTGATGAGCGGAATGGCGCTGATATCCATCGTGTTGCGCGTCATTTTCTCGAAGGTGCGGATACCGCGCTCGCAGAGGATGACGTTGCGGTTGCCTTGCGAGAGCACGTATTCTGCTGCCAGCAGCCACTCCTCGATGGTGGCGGACATCCCGCGCTTAAGTACTACTGGCTTCTCTACACGTCCCACCTCGTCGAGCAACATATAGTTTTGCATGTTGCGGGTGCCAATCTGTAGAATGTCGGCGTATTCGCAGACCATAGGCACATCGGCAGGAGTCATTACCTCGGTGATGACTGCCAGGCCGAACTCGGCGCGGGCTTTGGCGAGGAGTTTCAAGCCCTCTTCACCCATGCCGCGAAAGCCATAGGGCGAGGTTGATGGCTTGAAGGCGCCACCGCGCAGGATGGTGGCGCCTTCCTTTCTTACGGCCAGGGCAGTGGTCATGAGCTGCTTTTCGCTTTCGACGGTGCAGGGGCCTGCCATCATAACGACTGCACTAGCGCCGATATGGACCGCTCCTTCAGATACGCATGGAGTGGGAATAGCAACGATCGTATCTTCGGGGTGGAATTCGCGGCTGGCGAGTTTGTAGGGTTTGGAGACACGCAGCACGCTCTCGACGTCGGCGAAGCTTTCCAGTGCCTCCCCCAGGGCGGGATTAATGCCCCCGATGCTCCCAGGTGTACCGATCGGGCCGACTGCGCCAAGCACGCCAATAATGGTGCGCTCGACGCCGCGGGAGGGATGCCCGCTCAGCCCATGGTTCTCGAGGAATGCCAGTACGTGCTCGATGGACTCTTCACTGCAATGCGATTTCATGACGACAATCATACCTATAGCTCCTTCTTGAAAGGTTGGTGACTGGCTCACCGTGGCCAGTGCTACAGTCCATCGTGACGGCATCGTCATGACTGCCTGCTACTTTACTTATTCGTTTTTCGTTACGCAAGGCAAGCAACGATCAGTGCTAACTCGCGCGCAAGTTGACCGCTCCGCGAATGTAGACATGCCGTATCTCTGCAGCGTTGCGCATTGTATTGACGTGCAGCATGACGCGGATACACTTGCCCAGGCTGTTGGGCACGGGGATCTCACGGGCATCCAACAATGGCACCTCCATCCAGCCCATGGCCCGAGCAGCGGCGGCCGGAAAGGCAGCGTCCAGGTCTTCTGTGACGGTGAAGATGGCGCTGGCAATGTCCTCTAAACGTAGATTATTGCGTTCAACCATGAGTTGTAAAAGCTCTTTTGTGGAGGCAAGTATTTCTTCGCTTTCGTTGCGCTCGACAGTGGTTGCTCCTCGTATGCCCCGGCAGTACATTGTCTCACTCCCTTGAACGTAGCATATCTGTCCAGCCCTAAGAGGATAGACAAATGTAAATCCATTGTAAGGGATGTAGGCAATAGGGAGGGGCCTATTTTGCCGAGCGCAATCTCTGGATGTAGCTTCTTACTGCTTCCACCTGCTGTCCCTCCTCGCATTGATCGATGAGGTTGATCAAGGCGCTTGCCACTACGGCGCCATCGGCATAGCTGGTCACCTCGGCGATATGTTCAGGAGTGGAGAGTCCAAAGCCGACCGCGAGTGGAAGGTGGTAACCTTTCGTATAGCCGCCGACTCGTGCAATGAAGCTGCGCAGATAGGGAGGGAGTGTGCTGCGTGCTCCCGTAACACCGGCCAGTGAGACACAGTAGATAAAGGTTCCGGGACCTGCGGCGGCGAGTTTAGCAATAGAAGCGATACGTTCGTCGGGTGTTGTGGGTGGGACCAGGAAGACGAGCGAGAGTCCGTGCTCCTCCGCTGCCAGTCGCAATGGTATCGACTCTTCGGGGGGCAAATCAGGAATGATGAGGGCGCAGGCGCCGTTGTCTGCCGCGTCCTGGCAGAAGCGTTCAATGCCATAGGACATGACGGGATTATAGTAGCCCATCAAGACCAGGGGAATGTTGCTTTGAGCCGATACCTGGCGGGCAACCTCCAAACAGCCTTTGATGGTCATACCGCGTTCGAGGGCAACGTGGCCAGCATGCTGAATGGTCGCGCCATCGGCGAGCGGGTCGCTGAAGGGCATACCCAACTCGATGATGTCAGCACCTGCCTCCGCTGCTGCCAGCGCAAGCTCGACGCTGCGTATTGCCGAGGGGTAGCCGCACATGAAGTAGGGAATAAGTACGCCTCGCCCTTCACGTCGTGCTTGTTCGAAGGCTAGCGTGATCTTTGAGGCAGGTAGTGTACTCGTTTGCATAGATATTCTCCTGGATATAGTGATGAGTTCAATTTATAAGTGCCGGGTGCTCTGCGTCCAGCACGGCCGAGATGAAATTTCCGCCTGTGTACTCCTGCAGCAGCGCCAGCAAATCATTGAGCGCGGCCTCTATATCGCGATGCCCTGCGGCATGATGGGCTTCGACGGTGATGATAGCGCTGCGAGTTTCTGTGCTGGCAGCGCTCTGTTCACTTTGCCGCCAGCACCAGCGCCGCGCAATCACCAGCTTGTTTTCATCGGAGAAAACTACTTCACCCGGCTGCGGGTGATCTACCTCGCTTTCACCGAGCGTTGTGTACCGCTCCGACCCATCGGCGAAATGGACCGTGGCGCTTCCCTGCAGCGTGCGGGTATCGAATATTGCCACTGGCAGCGCGTAGCGAATGCTGACCAGATTGCCCAGGTCGACCAGCAGATTGATACTTGGGATATCGCCTTTCTTGGTCAGGCGGCGCAGCAGGGCTTCGGCGGCGCTGCGGTATTGGGTCGGATCCACGTCGAAGCCGCGAAAAGCGCTGCGCCAGGCAGACAACGATGGGATCTGGCTCAAGGGTGTAGCGCCGATGCGTTGCAAGGTTGCTTGCTGTTCTGCCTGGTACATTGTTTGCAATCTGTCGGGAGTCTGACCGTTCGTCATGTTCTGAGCCAGGATGACCCCGCCGACGACAGTGAGGAAGCGGGCCAGTATAGCGGGATCGTACTGAAAGACAATCATGCTTTGCTCCTATAGCGTTACATCCAGAGCCTTTGCGACGGTGAGCATATCTTTATCGCCGCGACCTGAAAGATTGAGCACGATAAGTGATCCTGCCGGGAGTTGACCCTGTTTGCCCATCTCCAGCAGGTGACCCACGGCATGCGCTGGCTCAAGGGCAGGGATGATGCCTTCGCTGCGGCTCAATGCCTGCAGGCCGCGCAGTGCCGTGGTATCGCTGGCGGAGACGTAGGTGGCGCGACCAGTCTCCTTCAGATAACTATGTTCCGGGCCTACGCCGGGGTAGTCGAGACCTGCTGAGATACTCTGCGTATCCAGGACCTGCCCATCGTCGTTCTGGAGCAAATAGCTGAACGCACCGTGCAGCACCCCTGGACGGCCAGCTACTAGCGTTGCCGCGTGCTGACCAGGTTCCAGGCTGGAACCCCCGGCCTCGACACCGATCAATTGCACCTCTGGTTTGCCTGCAAAAGGGTAGAACATACCGATGGCGTTGCTGCCGCCGCCGACGCAGGCGATTACGATGTCGGGCAGTCGCCCCTCCTGCTGGAGGATTTGCTCGCACGTCTCTATGCCAATGACCGATTGAAAATCACGCACTATACGCGGGTAAGGATGCGGCCCGACGGCAGAACCAATGAGGTAGAAAGTTGTTTCCACGTTGGAGACCCAGTCGCGGATGGCCTCATTGATGGCGTCTTTCAGCGTCTGGCTGCCGCTGGTGACCGGGCGTACTTCTGCACCCAGCAGCTTCATACGAAAAACGTTGAGCGATTGGCGCTGTATATCGATCTCGCCCATGTAGACAATGCACTCAAGTCCCAGCATGGCACAGACCGTGGCGGTGGCAACGCCGTGCTGCCCCGCGCCGGTCTCGGCAATGATACGCTGCTTACCCATGCGCTTGGCCAACAGCCCCTGCCCGAGTGAGTTGTTGATTTTGTGGGCGCCGGTATGGGCGAGGTCCTCCCGCTTGAGGTAGACCTTGACGCCAGGGGCAACCAGGTGTGAAAAGCGCGGCACGTGATGGAGCGTGGTTGGGCGTCCAACGAAACTGTATAGCTGTGCCTGCAGCTCTGCCTGGAATGTTGTGTCTTCGCGTGCCTGCCGGTAGGCGTTTTCCAGCTCGACGAGGGC
>WNGH01000699.1_pt1 | contig 29795 bp, 21 predicted proteins | sample 5400631 | NCBI WGS metagenome assembly WNGH01 (sample SAMN13153373, study PRJNA577476) | soil metagenome | isolation source: 115 cm soil or saprolite under Garry oak tree replicate 1 | place: USA:California | collected 2016-06-15
TAGATCGATTTCCGGCCAGCGGCAAAATTCAAATTGATGACGATATCGCAGGCTCCGGAGAATTCGTGAGTTACGGCGCAGTCAATCCGAGCTCCGCGACGTGCGGTAATCGTCCTGCGTTCACCGGCATCGCCCGCGGTGTCCAGATCGGAACCATTACAAGCATAGCCGCTGCCCACGCTCGAGGCAGCATTGTCTATCCGGTCGCGCAGTTGATTACCGCGCTCACGTCGACGGCCTGCGCCACTATTCCCAACCCGTTTCAGATTACCGATAACTCCAAGTTCCTGAGCGCGGGAACGATCGTTCTCGACGACGGTCCCGGTCTAAACCATGAAGAAATTGCTTATACCGGCTCCAGCCGCTCAGCCGGTGTGATGACGTTGACCGGAGTGAGTCGCTGTCAGGACACCGGCGGCGGCGGCCCGGGCGTAACTTGGGCCGCCAACCAGCCGGTTACCGCGCTGCTCGACGGCAGTATAACCGCAGACAACGAAGCTGAAATCGTTTCCGTTGGCACGGCCGGCGCGGCGAATCGCGCAATGCACGAAACCGTTCAGCGCTGAGACGAGGTGTCGTAATGAAACACAGAATAATTTTTGGGTTGATCGGCCTTATCGCGATCCTATGGGTTGCGCCGGCGCTGGCCGCCCGCAGCTTTACCAGTCCCGCGCCGACTCCGGGGCAGTTCGATATGGGCACAACGCAGTCGGTCACCATCGGCATCACCAACACGAGTACCGGCGGTAACGTGGGCGAGAGGCTCTTTCAGGTTCAGTTCCAGCTCTCGGCGACCGCGTGCAGCCCCACGCCGTGCACCAACACGGTTTTCTCGTCTGCAACGACGGCGCCCGCGGGTTGGACGCGCACAGCTTTTAGCGCTACCTCGGTCACGTTCAAGGCAAATACCTTCGCCAATGCCCTCGGTAGCACCGCGCAGGTTCCCCTCGTGCCGCCCACAACCGGCTCGTTTACGTTGGTGCTCGCCGTCGGCACGTTCACCGCGGACCTGAACCAGACCTTGTCCAAGACGACCGTCCGCTTATCGGCGAACACAAATTTCGGCGGTTCCCATGCGGTTAACTGCACCAGCGGTAACTGCTTGGGGTCGTGGAAGGCCATGTCGCTGCAAATAACGAGTTTTCAGACGACTGACCTGTCCGGCAACCCCGTCAGCGGTACGGCATCAGGCAATAGTTTCCGCGTCGTGATCACGGTCAAGAACATTTCGACCGCGACGCAAAACGGCATAGTCGCGAACCCGAGCCCCCCGACCGCGAACACGGCGGGCACGTGGAAGGCCGGATCGCCGGGGTGCTCGCTGACGAGCACGAATCCAAGTCCCCTTAATCTCGCGTCCGGCGCCTCCGGCACGATTACGTATACATGTACCACGGTATCGACACCCACGCCCGATAACGGAACGGTGTCGTTTACGGCGACGGTGCGCAACGGCACAACTACCGCGACCTCCCGTTCAGCGACGTCGAACGTGATAACGGTGAGTCAGATAACCGTGCAAATGGACATCACACCTGTCTGCTTGTTTAGCGGAAACACGGCGACGATGAAGATGACGGTGACAAATTCTACGTTGTTAACAATTTTCAGCGTGACGCCATCTGCATTGACGATCAACCCTGCGAATGGCGCCAGTACGAGCTCGCTGACAGGACCGTCACCGGCATCTATCGCTTCGCTTGCCCCCGGCGCTTCCGGCACCTTCACGTGGACTGCAACGGTGACGGGCACGGTCGATACGACTTTGCTGAAGCCCGCAATTACCGCCGGCGCATCGGCTTCCTACAACTTCGGTGGGCCGCTACAAACCACGCCGGTGGTATCCGACACAGAGGACGTCGACGATTTTGTCGTGAGTGTGAGCCCTACGTCGACCAATGCATCGAGCGTAAATGCGGAGCTGACCTTTCACGTCAAGAATCGTGGTTGTAGTAACAACGTGGCTCAAGTCACGATCACCGCTCCGGGCGGATGGACGGCGAGTAGCGACGTCTATTCTCTCGTGACGGACACGTTGGGAAATAATTTGGAAAATAACTGGACTGTCAGCGGAACAACATTTAGCGCACCCAATCCCGCCGCACAGATGCCAAACAACGCGCTGGGAGATTTCACTGTCGTTTTTTCGGCAACGCCGTCATCGGCAGGCAGCAGTGTTTTCACCGTGTCAGTGACGGATGGTACAAATACCGCTAACCATAGCGGTCCGGAAACCACGGTCACGGTTAACGCATTCGGCAGCGGCACGCTAAATCAAACTCAACCGTCGATTTGGCGCGAGATATTTCAGTAAGAGGCCTTAAACGTGTTGCTGGTATGTAGTTCTTATGATTATGCCACCGCGTGTAGTTCTACAGATCTCCCGACAAAAAAACGGATCCTTCGCTGAGCAAGGTGACAGCGAATCGCCCCAAAGAAAATCAATCCCCGAGCGCCACGCCCTCTCTGCGCGGATCGGCGCCGCCCGCCCAGCCCGAGGGCGTGCGCACGATGCCGTGCAGGCCGCTCGCCTCCGCTCGGATGCGCACGCTGTGGCCCATGCGCTCGAGCTCCGGCGCGAGGCGCTCCAGTTTCGTTCCCCGCTCCAGTTCCGTCGGGCCGTTGCGGCTGCCCGTGCGCGGAGCGGCTATGGCCTTCTGGATGTCCATGTTCCAGTCGAGCACGTTCACGATCGTCAGCGCGACGTAGTTGATGATCGAATGGCCCCCGGGCGAGCCGATCACCATGAAGAGCTTTCCCTTTTCGTCGAACACCATGGTCGGCGCCATCGAGCTGCGCGGGCGCTTCTTCGCCTCGACGCGGTTGGCGACGGGCTTGCCGTCTTCCTCTGGAACCCAGGAGAAATCGGTCAGCTCGTTGTTGAGGAAGAACCCGCGCACCATCTGGCGGTTGCCGAAAGCGGCCTCGACGCTCGCGGTCAGCGCCACCGCGTTGCCTTCGGTGTCGACGATGGAAACGTGCGTCGTCGCGGGGAGCTCGATCGGCTCGGCGAGCCCATGGTTCGCGGAGACGCCGGCGGGTTTGCCCGCTTGCGCCCGTCCCATGGAATGTAGCGGGTCGATCAGTTTCGCGCGCGAAGCGAGGTAAGCCGGCTCGAGGAGCGCGGCGAGCGGCGCCGCGACGAAATCCGGGTCGGCGATGTAGAGATTGCGGTCGGCGTAGGCGAGCCGCCCGGCTTCGGCGAAGAGGTGCACGGCCTCGACTGAATCGGCTTTCAGCGCGCGCAGGTCGAAACGCTCGAGGATCTCCAGGAGCTGCTGCACCGCGAAACCGCCCGAGCTGGGAGGAGGCATGCCGCATATTTTCCAGCGGCGGTACGCGCCGCACAGGGGCTCGCGTTGGATCGCGTTATAAGCGGAGAAGTCCGCCTCGACGAGGTCGCCGCGCGTGCGCTTATGAGTTCGCACCGCGGCGGCGATGTCGCGGGCGATCTCGCCGCGGTAGAACGCGTCCGCTCCGCCCGCCGCGACGCGCTTCAGCACCGCGGCGTACTCCGGGTTATTGAGCAGCGTTCCCGCGGGCTTGGCCTTGCCGTCGGGCAGATAGAAATAGCGGCGCGCCTTGCCGTCGAGCGAAAGAAACCGGTCGGCGGCGACGAGCGCGGAGAGGCGCGGCGAGATCGGGAATCCTTCCTGCGCCAGCTTGATCGCCGGATCGAAGAGTTTCGCCCAAGGAAGCTTGCCGTGCCTGCGGTGCGCGAGCTCGAGGAGCCTCAGCAGGCCCGGCACGCCCACCGATTTTCCGCTGACCACTGCGTCGGGCCAATCGAGCGGGCGCCCGTCGGCCCCGAGAAAACGCTCGGGCTTCGCACTGGCGGGCGCGGTCTCCCGGCCGTCGTAGGCTTCGAGCTTCGCCTCGCGCGCGGTGTAGTGAAGCAGAAACCCTCCGCCGCCGATCCCGGAGGATTGCGGCTCCACCAGATTGAGCACGAGCTCGGTTGCAATCGCCGCATCGACCGCGCTCCCGCCCCGGCGGATCGCGTCGTAGCCTGCGCGCGCGGCGAGCGGGTGCGCCGCGACCACCATGAAGCGCTGCGCCGTGACGAGAGCTTTCGGCGTGATCCCGGTCGCAGGTTCAGGCGCAGGCTGAGCGCAAAGGCTGGACGCAGCAAGAAAAACCCAGGCTGCCGCGAAGGCGCTGCGCCAGAAACGTTCTTCAGGCATATGACGGATTGTAATCCGTCAACTCGGCGTCGATCGGCGACTTGTCAGCGCCCCGGAACGATGATGCGGCTGCCCTCGCCCGCCATCTCGAGCATCAGCTCGTTCATGCGGCGCACGAACCCGGCCGGATCCTCGAGCTGCCCGCCTTCGGCGAGTAGCGCCTGGTCGAAGAGGAGATTCCCCCAGTCGGCGAAGCGCGTCTTTTCCTCGTTCAGGCGCTGCACCATGGGATGCGCCGGATTGATTTCGAGGATCGGCTTCGCCTGCGGTCCTTTCTGCCCGACGGCCTTGAGAATCCGCGAGAGATTGCCTCCCATGTCGTGCTCGTCGGCGACCAGGCACGAGGGCGAAGCGGTGAGGCGCGAGGAGACGCGCACGTCCTTCACCCGCTCGCCGAGCGCGTCCTTCAGTTTTGCGACGAGGGCCCTGTGCCCGCCCGCCTGCTTCGCTTCCTCCTTCCTCTCGTCATCGGACTGGAGCTTGGAGAGATCGAGCTCGCCTTTCGCGACCGAGGCGAGCGCCTTGCCCTCGTGTTCGGCGAGATTCGCGACCAGCCACTCGTCGACGCGCTCCGAGAGGAGCAGCACCTCGATCCCGCGCTTGCGGAAGATTTCCAGGTGCGGGCTGTTCTTCGCGGCGAGGAAGGTCTCCGCGGTGACATAGTAGATCTTGTCCTGTCCTTCCTTCATGCGCGCGATGTAATCGGCGAGCGCCACGCCCTGCTCTTCGCTGTCGGCGTGGGTGGAGGAGAACCGCAGGAGCTTCGCGATGCGCTCGCGGTTGGCAAGATCCTCGCCCACGCCTTCCTTCAGGACGCGCCCGAATTCCTTCCAGAAACCCGAGTACTTCTCTTTCTGATTCTCCGCGAGCTCTTCGAGAAGCCCGAGGACGCGCTTGGTGCAGCCGGCGCGGATCGCCTCGATGTCGCGGCTCTCCTGCAGGATTTCGCGCGAGATGTTGAGCGGCAGGTCGTTCGAGTCGATCACGCCGCGCACGAAGCGCAGGTAGGCGGGCAGCAGCTGCTCGGCGTCGTCCATGATGAACACGCGCCGCACGTAGAGCTTCAAGCCGCGGCGCTCGTGCCGGTCCCACAGGTCGAATGGCGCGCGCAGCGGGATGTAGAGAAGCTGCACGTACTCCTGGCGGCCCTCGACGCGGTTGTGGCTCCAGGCAAGCGGCGCATCCGGGTCGTGCGCGACGTGCTTGTAGAACTCCTGGTACTGCTCTTCGGTGACTTCCGATTTCGGCCGCGCCCACAGGGCACTTGCCTGGTTGACCGTCTCGTCCTCGTCGGTCGCTTTCTCCTCGGATTTTTCCTTGTCCCACTTCATCTTCTTCATCACGATCGGGATCGCGATGTGATCGGAGTACTTGCGGACGATCTCCTTCAGCTTCCAGTCCGAGAGCAGCTCGTCCTCGCCGTCGCGCAGATGCAGGACGACGTCGGTGCCGCGAGCTTCCTTCTCGGCGGCTTCGACGGTGTATTCCCCGCCCCCGTCCCTCATGTCACAATGCCAGCGCACCGCCTCGCCGGAAGCCAGTCCCGCGCGGCGCGTCAGGAGCGTGACGCGGTCGGCGACGATGAAGGACGAATAGAAGCCCACGCCGAACTGGCCAATCAAGCGCGCGTCCTTCGCCTGGTCTCCGGTGAGCGACTGGAAAAATTCGCGCGTCCCCGACTTGGCGATGGTGCCGATGTTGTTGACGACTTCGTCGCGCGACATGCCGATGCCGTTGTCCGATACCGTGAGGGTCCGCGCCTGCTTGTCGTAGGAGACGCGGATCTTGAGGTCGGCATCCGGGCCGTACAAGGCGTTGTCGGAAAGCGCCTCGAAGCGCAGCTTGTCGGCCGCGTCGGAGGCATTCGAAATCAGCTCCCTCAGGAAGATCTCCTTGTTGCCGTACAAGGAGTGGATCATGAGGTTGAGGAGCTGCTTGACTTCCGCCTGGAAGCCCAGGGTTTCCTTGGTCGCCGCCGGTGCCATCGCCTGCCTCCCGCTCGTCACAGCGCCGATATGGGGTTGCATTCCCGGCCGTTCAAGACCCGCAGGACCGCGGCCGGGACGTCGAGTTTTTTCGAATATAGCGCAGTTCCCGAATTCCTTGAGCCCGCAGGGGCGAACGTCTATGCCGGCCATCCTGCTCCAGGCCAAGTACTCGCGCGACTTCGAACGCGAGGCCGACGAGTTTGCGCTCGACTACATGAAGCGGCACGGCGTTCCGGCCGAATCTCTCGGGGCAATCCTGCTGCGGATGGAGCGGCGCAGGGGCGCGGCGACCGGCATTCCGGACTACCTTTCGACCCACCCGGCCGCAAGCGAGCGCGTCGAGCGCTCGCGCGCGGCGCGCTGAGGCGCACGCTTCGGCTAGAATGGCGGAACTTTTGGAAGCGCGGCTGGATCATACCCGCGGACCCCGAATGCTCAGAAGATCCCTCCTTGCGTCCGCGCTGCTCCTCGCCGCGCTCGTTCCCGCGGCCGCGCGGCCGGCCGACCCCGCTCTTCCCAGGGGCCCCACGCGTGTCACCTCGGTCGAAGGTGTCACCGAATACCGCCTCGCGAACGGCCTGAAGGTCCTCCTGATTCCCGATCGCTCGATCGAGACGATCACGGTCAACGTCACCTACCTCGTCGGCTCGCGCCACGAAGGCTACGGCGAGACCGGCATGGCGCATCTTCTCGAGCACCTGATGTTCCGCGGGACGCGGCGCTTTCCGAACATCAAGGCGGATTTCCAGCAGCGCGGAGCGCGCTACAACGGCAGCACTTCTTTCGACCGGACCAACTACTACGAGACTTTCCCGGCGAGCGAAAAAACCCTGGCCCACGTATTGGACGTCGAAGCCGATCGCATGATCAACGCCTCGATCGCCCGGCGGGACCTCGATGCGGAAATGACCGTGGTGCGCAACGAATTCGAGTCCGGGGAAAACAGCGCCTTCAGCGTTCTGCGCGAGCGCGTGGCGGCAAGCGCCTATCTCTGGCACAACTACGGAAACGCGATCATCGGGGCGCGATCGGACATCGAGAACGTACCGATCGATCGGCTGCGGGCTTTCTACAGCCATTACTACCAGCCCGACAACGCGGTGCTGCTCGTGTCGGGCAAGCTCGACGAGCCGGCCGTCCTCAAGCTCGTGCAAAGGCATTTCGGCAAGATCCCCAAACCGGCACGCACGCTGCGCAGCACCTATACCGTCGAACCGACACAGGACGGAGAGCGCACGGTCACGCTGCGGCGCGCGGGCGACGTGCAGCTCGTCTCGGCGCTCTACCACATGCCTCCGGGGACCCATCCCGAATACGCCGCCGTGGACGTGCTCGTTGCGCTGCTCAATCACGTGCCTTCGGGGCGCTTGCACAAGGCGCTCGTCGAAACGGGCGTGGCGAGCTCCATTTTCGGAACCGAGCGTCAGCAGCGCGAGGCGGGCTTCGCCTACTTCGGGGCGAATGTGAGGCAGGAAGCGTCGCTCGAGGCCGCGCGCGACGCGCTGCTGCGCGTCCTGGAAGGTTTCTCGAAGAGCCCCGTCACGGAGGACGAGGTCGAGCTCGCGCGCAGCCGGCTCGTCAACGACATCGAGCTCACGCTCGCCGATTCCCGCGAGCTCACCAGCGTTCTTTCCGAATGCGCCGGCATCGGCGACTGGCGCGTGCTGTTCCTGCACCGCGACCGGCTGAAGAAGATCACTGCCGCCGACGTCCAGGCCGCTGCGACGCGCTATCTGAAACCCGCCAACCGCACCCTGGGAATGTTCATTCCGACGCAGTCGCCTGACCGTGCGGAGATACCTCCGGTGCCGGATCTCGCCGCTGCGCTCAAGGACTACCGCGGCTCGGCAACGGTGGCGCTGGGCGAGGATTTCAACCCGACCCCCGCCAGTATCGAGGCGCGCGTCATCCGCAGGACGCTCCCCGGCGGGATGAAGCTCGCGCTTTTGCCGAAGAAAACGCGCGGCGGCACGGTGGTGGCCCAGCTCGCCCTGAGATGGGGCGACGAGCAAAGCAAGCTGAACCGCGCGACGGCCTGCGGCATCACGAGCGGGATGTTGCTGCGCGGCACGAAAAAAAATTCCCGCGAACAGCTCCGCAACCAATTCGACCGGCTCAAGGCGAACGTGGGAATCGGCGGTGACGGAGGTTCCATCGAAACCGTCCGCGAGAACCTGCCGGAGGTGCTGCGGCTGATGGCCGAGGTATTGCGCCAGCCGTCTTTTCCGAATGAGGAGTTCGAGCAGCTGCGCCGCTCCTCGCTCACCAGCATCGACACGCAAAGAAGCGATCCGAGCGCGCTCGCGGGCCTCGCGCTCGCCCGCCACCTGAACCCCTACCCGCCCGAGCACTGGCTGTATACGGCCACGCTCGACGAGCGCAGCGCCCGGCTCCAGGCGCTCTCACTCGACGAGGTCAAGCGGTGCTACGCCGATTTCTACGGCGCCTCCGACAGCGAGCTCGCGGTCGTGGGCGATTTCGACCCGGACGAGATCGCGCGCCTCGCCCAGGAACTCTTCGGCGGCTGGAAGAGCCCGCGCTCCTACGCGCGAATCCCCCTGCGAATCGCCGACGTCGCGCCGGTCGACGACGTGATCAATACGCCGGACAAGGCGAACGCGGTGCTGCGCGCGGGGATGCTGCTTCGGCTGCGAGACGACAACCCCGATTATCCGGCGCTCCTCCTCGGCAACTATCTTCTCGGCGGCTCATCCGACTCGCGCCTGATGCGGCGCATCCGCGAGAAGGAGGGGCTGTCCTACAGCGTCGGCTCGTTCCTGTCGGCCGACAGCTTCTTCGAGCGCGGCAGCTTCGGAGTCTTTGCCATCTACGCGCCGCAAAACAGGGCGCGGGTCGAGGCGGCCTTCGCGGAGGAGCTCCGCAAGGCGCTCGCCGAAGGTTTCAGCACGCAGGAAGTCGAGGCCGGAAAGAAAGGACTGCTGCAGTCGCGGCAGCTCTCGCGCTCGAGCGACGGGACCGTCGCGAGCCGCCTCGCTTCCTACCTCGTGCTCGGCCGCACGTTCGGGTGGGAAGAGGAGCAGGAGCGCAGGATCGCCGCCATGACCCCCAAGGCCGTCTTCGAGGCGCTGCGCCGGTATATCGATCCGGCAAGACTCTCGGTGGTCAAGGCCGGGGACTTCACGAGCGTCGCGGCCAACCCGTCGGGGCCGAACCGGGCGAATTGACAGAAAACCGGGGACAGACCACCATTTTCTTTGGCACCGAGTTCACCTTAGCCTGTCCCGAAAATGGTGGTCTGTCCCCTTACTTCAATTCCTCGTAGCGAATCCGGAGAACTTCGAGCCGCTCGTCCCCGGCCGGCGTGCTCAAAGTGACCGTGTCGCCCTCCTGCGTCTTGAGCAGCGCCCGGGCGATCGGCGACACCCACGACACCCGCCCGCGCGCGGGGTCCACTTCGTCGGTGCCGACGACGCTGACGGTGTGCTCGCCGCCGTCCCCATCGCGGTAGGAAACGGTGGCGCCGAAGAACACTCGGTCCTGGTCCTGATCTCGGGAATCGACCACCTCGGCGATCTCCAGGCGCTTGATGAGGAAGCGGATGCGGCGCTCGATCTCGCGCAGCCGTTTTTTCCCGTAGAGGTAATCGGCATTTTCCGAGCGGTCGCCGTTGGACGCGGCCCAGGCCACCGTCTTCACCAGCTCCGGCCGCTCGACTTCGACCAGCGCCTTCAACTCCGATTTCAGGCGCATATGACCCGCGGGCGTGACGTAGTTCTTCGGCCCCTCTAGCACCTGGGGCTCGATTTCGATCTCCTCTTCCGGTGCGTCGCGCTCGCGCGTGAATGCCTTGCTCATCGCCCCATGCTCCGCCGTAGCCGCACTTGCGGCTCCACTATAATAGCCTCAAACAAGCTGGAGCCCGTGTCGGAAGGCACCATGAAGTTCAACAGCAAGCGGGTACGGGAAATCGCGCTGGTCGTCCTGGTCGCGCTCGCAGCGACCCTCGCCAACCTGCCCGAGGAAACGCTCGAGCGCTTCGATATCGATCGGGGTCTGCTGCTCGGCTCGCTCGCGCTCGTGGTATTCATCGCGCTCTTCCTGTACCTCAAGTTCCAGTTCTTCTTCCTGGTCGTGCTCCTGGCGGTCGCTGCGAACATGCCCGGCGAGGTGGCGGAGAGCCTGGGCGTCTCGACCCTGCCGCTGGTCATCGCGATGGCCACCATGGTCGGCTTTTCGCTCATCAATTACGTGGTAGACCTGCTTCCGACGGGACTCGAGAAAAAACCGAAGGAACAGAGCGCGGAAGGCATCAGGGTGTTGTTCTACGCCATCGAGAAGGGCAACCTCATCTACGCGCAGAAGGTCCTCTCCCAGAACTTCGACCCCAACCTCGTTGCCGAGAACGGCTATACGCCCCTCATGTACGCCGCGGCGCGCGGCGACTCGAAGATGGTGGAGCTGCTGCTCAGGAACGGCGCGGACGTCAACATGGTCAGCGAGGAGGGCGACACGGCGATCGAGCTCGCCCTGCGGATAGGCTCGCAGGAGTGCGCCGACATCCTGAAGAAGGCGCGTGCCGACCAGCAGGTGCGCGAACAGGCCGCGCAGCCCCCCCAGGCGAAGCAGGACTGAAGTCTTCCGGTAAGGAAATGTGTCGGGCCTGGAGCGGCGGGAACTTCGACTCGCCCGCGTTGCCCAAGACGCGTTACCGAAATCATTGCAGGAGACCCCTATGTCCAAGAAGAAATTCGTCCTGATGCTGGTCGTATGCGCCGCGGTGGCGCTGGGATACGAGGGCGGCAGACTCGGTCCCATTTCCAGCTCCCAAGCACAGACTGCGCCCGCCCAAATCCCCGCCAGCACGCTCCCCGATTTCAGCGCACTGGTCGAGCAAAACGGGCCCGCAGTCGTCAACATCAGCACCACCACCGCGCCCGTGCGCGTCCAGATGCAAGTACCCCAGATCCCCGGCGAGCCGGGCGACCCTATCCAGGAGTTTTTCCGCCGTTTCCAGATTCCCATGCCCCAGGGCGACGCGATTCGTAAAGGGGTCGGCTCGGGTTTCATCGTGAGCGCCGACGGTTATATCCTGACCAACGCGCACGTTGTCGATGACGCAAGCGAGGTCACGGTGAAGCTCACCGACAAGCGCGAATTCAAGGCGAAGGTGATCGGCGTGGACCGTCGCACCGACGTCGCGCTGGTCAAGATCGACGCAAGGAATCTCCCGATGGTCCGGATCGGGGACGCTTCAAAAGCCCGGGTCGGCGAATGGGTCGCCGCGATCGGCTCGCCTTTCGGCCTGGAGAACACCGTCACGGCGGGCATCATCTCCGCCAAATCGCGCTCGCTGCCCGACGAGACCTACGTGCCTTTCATCCAGACCGACGTCGCCATCAACCCCGGCAATTCCGGCGGACCTCTTTTCAACATGGCGGGCGAGGTGATCGGCATCAACTCGCAGATCTACAGCCGCACCGGCGGCTACATGGGGCTGTCCTTCGCGGTCCCCATCGACGTCGCGATGAAGGTCAAGACCGACCTTCAGAAGTACGGCAAGGTCAGCCGCGGGCGGCTGGGGGTGACCATCCAGGGCGTGACCCAGGAGCTGGCCGATTCCTTCGGGCTGAAGAAAGCGCAAGGCGCTCTGGTCAGCGCCGTGGAACCGAAGAGTCCAGCGGACAAGGCGGGGGTCAAGACCGGCGATATCATCCTGGCGGTGGACGGACGCGCGATCGAGAATTCGATCGACCTGCCCCGCATCATCGGCGAGTCCCGCCCGGGAACGCCGGTGAACCTGAAGATCTGGCGCCAGGGCGAGACGCGGGAGCTGAACGCTTCCCTCGGCGAAGCCCCCGCGGAAAAACTCGCTAAGGCGGAAAGCGGACCCGGAGCGAAATCGGGCAAGCTCGGTCTTGCGGTGCGCCCGCTCACACAGGAAGAGCGCAAGCAGATCGAAACCGACGGCGGCCTGCTCGTGGAGCAATCCGAAGGTCCCGCTGCGCGGGCGGGCGTCCAGCCGGGCGACATTATTCTCGCTTTTAACAACCAGACGGTGAAGACGGTCGATCAGCTGCGCCGCCTGGTGGACCGTTCGCGCGGCAGCGTAGCGCTTCTGATACAGCGCGAGGGCAACAAGATCTACGTGCCGATCCGGCTCGGTTGATCGAACCGAATCGAATTGAAACCGCGCCCCCGAGGCGCGGTTTTTTTGTCTTCGAAAGGCGCCCCGGCTGCTAGAATCGGCCGGACTCCGAGGAGGACGCCATGCCCGCACCCCGATCTCTCCAATTCGACACGCTCAGCCTGCACGCGGGCCAGAGGCCCGATCCGGTCACCGGCGCGCGCGCGGTTCCGATTTATTTCACCACCTCATTCGTGTTCCGCGACGCGGACCACGCGGCGGCGCTCTTCAACATGGAGCGCGGCGGGCACGTCTACTCGCGCATCTCCAATCCCACCAACGCGGTGCTCGAGGAGCGGGTTGCGGCCCTTGAAGGCGGAGTCGGAGCGATCGCGACCGCGAGCGGCCAGGCAGCGCTTCACTTGGCGATCGCCACGATCGCGGCGGCGGGCTCGCATATCGTCGCTTCGCGCGCCCTCTACGGCGGCTCGCACAATCTGCTTTCGTACACGCTGCCGCGCTTCGGCATCGAAACCACGTTCGTAGCCCCGCGCGATCTCGCCGCCTGGAAAAAGGCCATCCGGCCGAACACGAGGCTTCTTTTCGGCGAGACTCTCGGGAACCCGGGACTGGACGTGCTCGACATTTCCTCGGTCGCCGCGATCGCGCACGAAGCGAAGCTGCCGCTCCTGGTGGATGCAACCTTCACCACGCCTTATCTGCTGAAGCCCTTCGACCACGGCGCCGACCTCGTCTATCACTCGGCCACGAAGTTCCTCGGCGGCCACGGCGTGGCGATCGGCGGAGTGCTCGTGGACGGAGGCACGTTCGACTGGGAAGCCTCGGGAAAATTTCCCGAGCTGACCGAACCCTACGCGGGGTTCCACGGCATGGATTTCCACGAGGAGTCCACAGTCGCCGCGTTCCTCCTGCGCGCGCGCCGCGAAGGCCTGCGGGACTTCGGCGCCTGCATGAGCCCGGCGAGCGCTTTCCAGATCCTCCAGGGCGTCGAAACGCTTCCGCTCAGGATGGAGCGGCACGTGGAGAACACGCGCAAGCTGATCGCTTTCCTCGGCACGCAGGTCGCGGTCGAAGCGATTGCCTATCCGGAGCTGCCTTCGCATCCCGACCACGCCCTTGCGAAGCGGCTGCTCCCGCGCGGCTGCGGCGCCGTATTCAGCTTCAACCTGAAGGGCGACCGGGCCGCCGGCCGGCGCTTCATCGAGGCGCTGCGAGTCTTTTCGCACCTCGCCAACGTCGGCGACGCGAAGTCGCTGGTGATCCACCCGGCGAGCACCACGCATTTTCGCATGAGCGACGCGGCACTCGCGGAAGCGGGAATCGGCCCGGGCACGATCCGCCTGTCGATCGGCCTGGAAGACCCGGAGGACCTGATCGAGGATCTCTCGCGGGCCTTGAGAGCCGCAAAGGCCTGAAGATGGAACTTCGCGTCGCGGGCAACGCCGCCTACGCCTATACCGGCGGGAAAGCCTTCGACCCGAAACTGCCCGCGATCCTCTTCATCCATGGCGGCGAACAGGACCATTGCGTCTGGGTGCTGCAGTCGCGCTATCTCGCGAACCACGGCTACGCGGTGCTCGCGGTCGATCTGCCCGGGCACGGCAAGAGCGGCGGCGCGCCGCTCGCGAGCATCGAGGACATGAGCGACTGGGTCGTCGCGCTGCTCGATGCGGCCAAGGTGAACACCGCCGCCCTGGTCGGCCACAGCATGGGGTCGCTCGCCGCGCTCGAGTGTGCCGCGCGCAATCCGGAGCGCATCCGCCGCCTCGTCCTGCTGGGAACCGCCTTTCCGATGCGCGTCTCGCCCGATCTCCTCGACGCGACGAAAAGCAGCGAACCCGACGCCCGCGCCATGATCAACGTCTGGTCTCATTCCGCCTACGCTCACTACCCGAGCAATCCGGGGCCGGGATTCTGGGTGATCGGCGGGAACCTGCGGCTGATGCAGCGGCAGAAGCCGGGGGTGCTGCACGCCGACTTCGCCGCCTGCGACGGATACAAGACGGGATTCGAGCGTGCCGCGCAAGTGAAATGCCCCGCCCTGTTCGTGCTCGGTGCGCGCGATGCGATGACTCCCGCCCGCGCGGGACGGGACCTCGCCCGGGCGGTTCCGAATTCGACCGTGGTGACGCTGGCCTCCGCCGGCCACAACCTCATGGGCGAAAAGCCGGACGAAATTCTCGATGCCTTGCTCGAATTTCTCCGCGCCTAGGCTGCGGTACACTTCGCGCATGAGTGCGCGATGCATGGTTCTCGCTCTTCTGCTGATCGTTCCGTTTGCAACCCTCGCCCAGAGCGCGTTGCCGGATTACGCGTGGATAGGCGCCGGCGTGCGCACGCGACCCGCATACGACGGCTCGGCCGCGCAACGAACCGATTTGATTCCGACAGTGAGATATTACGGAAAGCCCTGGTTCGCGCGCACCACCCAGGGGATCCTCGAGGGCGGCGCCAGGGTGGAGCTCGCGCGCGGCCTCAATGTCGGAGCGCAGCTCGCCTACGAGGGAGGCCGCCTCGCGGGCGAATCGGGCTTTCTCAGAGACCGCAACGTTTCTGACATCAACCCCGGCGCTTCGGTCGGGCTGCATGTCGAATGGGACGAGAAACTCGGCCCGGTGCCCGTCACGCTGCTTGCGCGCGGGCGCCACTTCGTCGACCGGGATCGGGGCGCGCAGGGCGATCTGCGCTTCACCGCGATCGTTTTCGGCGGCGGCGCGATCACCGCCGCCTTGTTCGTCCAGGGGACGTGGGCCGATTCGAAATCGAACCAGTCGTTCTACGGCGTCACGCCCGCGCAATCTGCGGCCACGGGCCTGCCCGCCTATTCGGCCGGAAGCGGCCCGTTGTATACGACCGGCGGGTTGCTCTGGGGCGTCGACCTCAGTCGCGAATGGATCGTCGGCGGCAACCTGGAGGCGCGACGGCTGCGCGGCGATGCCGTGCGCAGCCCGCTCGCGGAACGCGCGTCGAACCACTACGCGAGCGCAAGCATGGCGTACCGGTTCTGACGAGGACGACCCGGACATGCTCGATTTGGCGCAGACCCTATTGCCTCAACGCCCTTTTCTGGGGCCGTTCCTGGTCGGCGCGGGCGTCTATGGATTTCGCTACCTGCTGCTCGCCGGCATCGCGTTCCTCGCCTGGTACGCAAGACGCCCCGAAGGCAAACTTCAGCGCGCGATGCCCCGGGAGGCGCAGATCCGGCGCGAGATCGCGTACTCCACGATGGCCGTCCTCATCTTCGGCCTGATCAACGGGGCGATCTTCGGCTATGGCATCGCGCCGCACACGCAGCTGTATTGGGACATCGCACGGTACGGATGGACGTACTTCTGGCTCAGCATTCCGGTGATGATCCTCGTGCACGATGCCTATTTCTACTGGACGCACCGGCTGATGCACACCCGGGCGCTGTTCCGCAGCTTTCATGGCGTGCACCACCTTTCGACCAATCCCACGCCGTGGACCGCATACGCGTTTCACCCGCTCGAGTCGGTCGTCGAGGCACTCGGCGTGGTGCTCATCATCTTCATCATGCCCTCGCACCCGTGGGCTCTCTTGATTTTCCAGACGATCTCGACCGTGATCAACGTGTACGGGCACCTGGGCTACGAGCTTTATCCGAGAGAGTGGCCGCAACATCCGCTGGGCCGCTGGATCAACACCTCGGTGGCGCATAACACCCACCACAACAAGGCGCATTACAACTACGGCTTCTATTTCCTGTTCTGGGATCGATGGATGGGAACGCTCGATCCCTCCTACGAAGCCAAGTACCAAGGGAGCTTCGCCTCCGCCCTGCGTTCCTAATCGCGCAGCTCGAGCATCACCGGCTGATGGTCCGAGGCGTCGGTCTCGCCGTTCACGACCACGTCCTCGACGCGATCGGCGAGATCCTCGGTCACGAAAATGAAATCGAAGGCACGCGGTGGCCCCGGCCACTGCAGCTTGTCGTGTACGCCGATCGTGGGCGCGTGCGGCTTTCCCGGGTGGCGCAGCTGCCACGCGTCGCGGTAGGCGGGAACACCGGGCGCGAGCGCAGATTGCAGATGCCGGTGCAGCGCGTCGTCGGGCGGGAAATTGAAATCCGCGGTGAGAATGGCCGAAGCGGGGCGAGGCACCGTTCGAAACGGGCCCTCCTTTGCCGGGACCGGCGCGGCGGCGTGGCCCGCGGCTTCCCCCTGCAGCCCGCGCAGCGCCTCGACCTGCGCCGCGCGCTGCTTCGCCGAGTAATACTCGAGGTGCGTCGTGGTCACGCGCAACGATCCCGAAGGCAGGCCCAGCACGACTTCGACGGCCGAGCGCTGCATGCTGGTCACTGAAGGATCCGCAGGCCAGGGCAGGAGGCGCCTGAACGCCTGCAGGATCGGGAGGCGAGTGACGATCGCGTTGCCGAATTCGCGCCGCTCTCCCCGGGGGGCGAGCACATCGGTGGCCACGCCCTTCACGACGGTGTACTCCGGAAACAGCCCCGCGAGCACCTCGTACTGGTTCTCGCCCGAGCTTCCCGCAAGATCGGGGTAGTTGCGCGCGACCTCCTGCAGGCATAGCACGTCGAAATCGGCCATCTCCCTCGCGACCCTGGCGATGCGCGCCGGGTCGACCCTCCCGTCGCAGCCGCGGCACCACTGGATGTTCCAGGTGATGAGCTTCATACGATCGCCAGCTGTTATCGACAGAAACGCGAAAGGCCGGCAAACGCCGGCCTTTCGCTGGGACGAAGCGACGCGCTACTTCACCCTGATGAGCTGAGCCTCATCGGCGCCGCTCTTGTTGTCGAACGTCACCACCATCACGCCCAGCGCCGGTGTGAGGTTCGATTCGGCCGAGTTCACCGAGATGACGGTGGTCGCGTCGGTCGCTCCCGGCGCAACGGTGACGAAACCGCCCTGGCTGATCGAGCTCGACCAGGCGTTGTACTTCGCCGAGCCGGCGACCACCTTGGTCCCGCCGTTGGCGAGATCGAAGCTCACCGCATGGTACGTGAGGCGCGGATTCGACAACTTGGAAAGGCAGGGCTCGTTCTTTGTCGGATCGGAGAACGTGCGGCAAAGCTGCGACGAACGCACCGGCAGCAGCACCGTCGAGCTGTCGGTTGGGGCTGCCGCGAGGAACGCGATGCTCGCTCCCGGCGAACGGGTGCTGAACACGAAGCTCCCCATCACGCCGTTGAACGCCCCGAGCTGCACCGCGCCTTGGTCGACACCGACGATGACGTAGTCGTCACCGTTGTTGTTTTCGGGGTCCACGTCGACGAAGATGTCGAATTCGTTCGTCGACGCGTTCGACCAGCGGTTGTAGGTGTTGACGGCAAAGACCAGCAGCTGCCTGTTCGGGTCGGCCGCGCTCGGGTTCGGGAACGATTGAACGCCGATGGCACGCACGTCGTTGGACGCCTTGCCCGTATGGTCGCCGTCCTCGGCGTCTTCCGAGTCGTCGCGGTTCGTTCGCGTATCGAAGATCCCCCAGGCGTAGAAGTCGGCATCGCCCGCGATCGCGCCGTGCTTGTTGGTCACGGTGGCCACCGTCGAGGGGTTGGTACCCGCCAGCTTCCCGATCCTCGTGTCGACATCGGCCTGTGCCCGCGGTACGAAGTAATAGGGCACGCGTAGCGCGACGCCGCCGTTGTCGGAGGCGCTGGCCGGCGTGAACGCGATGAGCCCCGCCACATCGCGGAAGCTTTCCGAGTTGCCCGCGGTGGCGGCGGTGACATCGAGCGTCACCCTGACCTCGGCTTGGCCGTGGGCCGGGACCCGCAGCGAAGTTCTGCTCAGGCTCACGCTGTGCGGGCTGCCCGACGCGCCGGCCTGCGCGACATTGAAGATCGCATCCGAAGAGCCGTGGTTGCGCAGAGAGATGTCCTTCGTCCTGCGGAACCTGTCGCTGAACTCCGCGAAGCCGAAGTTGAGCGAGGCGCCGAACTTCTGGCCCTCGGTGCGCGCAACCACCTGGGTCGCGGTCGAGCTCGCCGGCTGGACAAGCCCCGTTCCGCCGAGGCTCGCGCTGTAGCCGAGCACGCCTGACGGACGCCCGGTGTTGACGATCGCCGCCTTGATGTCCTCGACCTTCCACGTCGGATGGGCCTGGCGCGTGAGCGCGGCAACGCCGGCGACGTGCGGCGAAGCCATCGACGTGCCGGAGAGCGCCGCACCTTGGTTGCCGGTGCCGATGGCCGTCGAAATGATGCTGACGCCCGGCGCTGTGACGTCCGGTTTGAGACCGCTGTCCCCGATGCGCGGCCCGCCCGAGGTAAAGCTGGCGAATCCGGTGAAGTTGGGGTTCGTGATGGACGCTGCAGCGACAGTTGTCGCGCTACCGTCCGCGGCCGCGCGCAGCGTCTTGCCGTCGGTCGTCCCGGTCGCTGGGTTCGCTGGCCCCTTTACCCCGAGAAACGGAATCGTCACGTTGAAAGGTACGCCGTCGTCCGGGTTGCCCGTAATCGGCCCCTCGAACGGCGGGAACCCGGACGCGTTGTTCACCATCACCACCACCGCGGCGCCGGCCTGCTGGCCGAAAATCGCCTTCGCGACGCGCGCGCACACGCCCCGATTCACTACCGCGATCGTGTTTGGCGGCAGCGGACCACCGAAGTCCGCGACACTGCAGCCCAGCGATTCGTCCCTGGTGGGGTTGGCCGGATCGTTCACGTCCCTGATGACCTTGATGTTGAAAGTGGACGTACCGGACAACGCGAACCCGTTGGCGTTGATCGCGGGAATCGTCGTGCCCAAGAAAGTGAGCGTTGCGCCCGGGAAGTTCGGGTACGGATCGTTCGCCGCCACCGAGATGGCCCCGTCACCGGTCGCGGGCGAGCCGGTGATGTACGGGCTAAAGCCGCTATTGCCGGCCGATGCGACGACGATGACTCCGGCCTTGGCGGCGTTCGTCGACGCCACGGCGGACGGATCGTCCTTCGTGCCGAACGCCGAGCCGAGCGACATGTTGATGACGTCCATGTCGTTGTCGACCGCCCAGTCGATCGCATCGACGACGACATCGGTCGGGCCCTGGCAGCCGAACACACGCACTGCGTAGAGCTCGGCTTTCGGCGCAACGCCGGGGCCGACGCTGAAGTTGGCCGGCGTCGCGAGCGTCGCTGCGTTGTAAGGGCCGGTATAGGTCGCGCCGGCCGAGGTGATCCCGGAGCCTGCCGCGGTGCCGGCGACGTGCGAGCCGTGGCCGTTGCAGTCGAGCGGGTTCGGATCCGGGTGCGGATCCGGCTGGTAAGCCGGCGAGCTCGGGTCGGCATTGTAGCTGTCGCCGACGAGATCGGTGCCGCCTTTGACGCGCGGCGCCGACGGGCCGAACAAACTCGGGTCGGCCGGCCTGCCGTCGTCGGCGCGCGCGTGGGCCGCTGTGTACGCCGCGGCCGTGCCCGGGCCGCCGAAGTTGGCGTGGGTGTAGTCGATGCCGGTGTCGATGATCGCGATCTTCACGCCTTCGCCGTGCAGCCCGAGGTTTTGCCAGACCGCCGGGGTACCGATGAGCGGGATGCCGCGGAGATTGTCCGGCTTCATGAGCTGCAGCGGCCGGACCGCGACGACGCCCGGCAGCGCGGCGAGCTCCTTCACCCTGTCCCCGGCGATGCGAACCCTGATGCCGTTGTAGGCCGCGCGGTAATTGGCGACGACAGTGCCGCCGAGGTTTTCGATGCTGCCGCGCAGGCCGTCATGCTGGCTCTTCAGTTGGCCCTTGATACGCTCCTTCTCGTCCCGGTCGAGCTTGCGACCGGTGTTAGCTTGATGTTCTGCAACGGAATCCCCGGCAAGCTGCACCACGACCGTGACGGGCGCCTTGCTCACGCCCAGCGGCGTCCATACCGGTGTCACGAGGCTTGCGCCATCGCTCACAGCCTCCGGGCGCACTGCGCCCGAGTTCGAGCTTCCCAGAATGCCGAAAGCCAACGCCAGCGCCGCGACGGCGCGAACTGATCCGAATCGCATATCCCCTCTCCCCAAGTGATAAGAAATTCAATCCGCCTGTTGCGGGCGGCACGCCAAATAATGCACCGGACGCACGAAGCAGGTCAAGCGCCGCCACGCTTCTTGCGCTCAGGTGATGTTGGAATAGCGGGGGCCGATCAAGTGTGTCGGCCCCGATGTCCGTCGTGATCATTTGCTGCGTCCGCTGAAACGTTTGTTACTATTATGATTTCTCATGATGCGATAATTGACAGGGCGAGCGGTGAAAGAAAATCTTCCGGGCAGCGCTCTGCTGGCGGGATTCGCGTGCGCCGCATTCGCCCTCGCGCAGGGAGCGCCCGCCCAGCGCCTGCCGCTCGAGCGCATCAAGCTTCCGCCCGGGTTCGAGATCAGCGTCTTCACCGACGGCGTGCCCGACGCGCGCTCGCTGGCGCTGGGAAAGAACAACGTGCTCTTCGTCGGCACGCGCACCGACCGCGTCTACGCCGTGCGCTATCGCGACGCAAAGGCGACGCAGGTCATCACCATCGCCTCGGGCCTGCGGATGCCGAACGGCGTGGCACTCAGGGACGGAGCGCTCTATGTCGCCGAGGTGAACCGCATCTTGCGCTTCGACGATATCGAGGCGCAGCTCGAAGCGCGGCCGAAACCCGCGGTCGTCACCGACCGCTATCCCCGCGAAACGCACCACGGCTGGAAGTTCATCCGCTTCGGCCCGGACGGCCGGCTGTACGTGCCCGTCGGCGCGCCGTGCAACGTCTGCGATCCGGATCCCGCGCGCTATGCGCTCATTTCCCGGATCCAGGCCGACGGCTCGGGCTACGAAGTGTTCGCGCACGGCGTGCGCAACTCGGTGGGATTCGACTGGGACCCGCGCACGAAGGAGATGTGGTTCACCGACAACGGCCGCGACATGCTGGGCGATGAGCTGCCCTCCGACGAGCTGAACCACGCTCCCAAACCCGGGATGCACTTTGGCTATCCGCATTGCCATCAGGGCGACACCGCCGACCCGGAATTCGGACGCAGGCGCTCGTGCTCGGAATTCTCGCCGCCCGCGGTGAAGCTGGGGCCCCACGTGGCCTCGCTCGGCATGCGCTTCTACACGGGCGGGAGCTTCCCCGCCGAGTACCGCAACAACATCTTCATCGCCGAGCACGGCTCATGGAACCGCTCGAAGAAAATCGGCTACCGCGTCGCCCGCGTGGTCGTCGAAGGCGGCCGCGTGCTGAAGCACGAAGTGTTCGCCGAAGGATGGTTGCAAGGCGAGTCGGTGTGGGGACGGCCGGTCGACCTCGAAGTCATGCCAGACGGATCGCTCCTCGTTTCCGACGATCACGCGGGAGCGATTTACCGCATCGCGTACCGCGGGCGGTAAACCCAGCCGAGCTGATGCGCCTTTGCTCGAGCAGCGAGTTTACGGCTCGTTCTCGCTTGAAGCGTCCAGAGTCCGCGAAGTCACAAGCATTTTACTGAGCGCGACGAGCGGCGTGAGCGCAACGCGCATCACGGCGCGCAGACCGTCGTGCTGGCGCAGGTAATCGGCGAGCGGCGGACTGTACTCATAGTACAACTGTACGAACTTGTGACCCATCGCTGTCGTCAGCAGATACCGGTCGCGGAACGCGCGCAAGTAGCGTACCTCCTGGGCCATGGGCGTGCCGTAGGCGGCGGTAGCAATAAAGCAGCCGCCACCACCGCCTCCGCCACCACCGCCACTACTGGGCGGCGGCGGGACAGCGATCGTAAGTGTGAGGGGATTGGACGTTCCACCTCCGGGCGCCGGATTGAACACCGTTACGGTGGCGGTACCCACGGCTGAAACGTCCGCGGCTAAAATCGCCGCGGTGAGCTGAGCGGTCGACACAAAGGTAGTTGTGCGGGCCATACCGTTCCATCGCACCTGAGCGCCATTTACTAAATTGCTGCCGCTAACGGTCAGGGTAAAATCCCCCCCACTCGCTGAGGCAGGAGAGGGACTTAAATTCGTAATGGCGGGCACCGGATTGGTCACCGTCGTACTGGCGGTCGCGCTGTTGTTGCCCGGCACGGAGTCTGTCGAGGCGGTGGTGACAGTGGCGGTATTGGTCACGGTGCCGCCAGCAGTCGGCTGCACCACCAGGCTCACGCTTGCCTGGGCGCCGTTGCTGATGGTGCCAAGATTGCAAGTGACCGTACTCGTGCCGCTGCAGCTGCCCTGACTCGGCGTCGCGGAAACATAGGTGACGCTTCCCGGCAAGACATCGGTCACCGTGACCTGCAGCGCATTGTTCGGTCCGGCATTCGAGGCGGTGATCGTATAGGTGAGATTGCTGGCCGCAGTCGCGGGATCAGGGGAGTCCGCGATGGCAATTCCCACATCGGCGGTGTTTACGCACGTATAGATGCGCACATCGTCCACAACCCAACCTAGGAACGCTCCGACAGAAATGTCGTTCGCCTCGCGAAAGCGGAACCTCACCGATTGGCCGGCGAGCGAACTCAGATTGTAGCGGCTGGAAATATACCCGTGGCTGTCGCCGACGAAAGCCTGGCGCCCCGCCAGCGGATTGCTGAAACCCGAAGAGATCGCTCCGCCATAGTTTTTTCCGGCACTGAACAATGTTCCGGCATCGATCCACGTGGCGCCGTTGTTGTTGGAGTACTCGAGAACACCGCCATCATAGTTTCCGTTCGCGTCGAACTCAAAAAGAAAGGCGTGTTTGAAATGCAGAAAGGCACCAGCCGGGAGGACAACCCCGGCGCTCATCGCCGCAGCCGAGTCCGACAGCGTGGCGATATCATCCACCGTCAACGATCGGACCCCGGAAGTGGCATAGCCCGTTATGTAGACCCACGGATTTACGCCGCTGAGATTCGCAAATGTCCATTTGCCCGAACCCGCATTTTCCATGTCGTCGGAAAATAGGTTGACCGGAACGTTGCCGGTGGTGGGGCAAAAGGCCGCGGTAGGCAGATAGCCGACGACCGGCTCGAGGTTCATTTCCACCGCATCCGTCGCGTTGCGCACTTCGGTGCAATCCGCCGCGGCGGTCACGCCCGAACCGATGAGGTTGTTGCACGCCTGGAACAGATAGTTGTACAGATCGGCGTAGTTCGAGCCGGAAGTAAGCAGGTTGGTCTGGGCCTCGTAGTAGATCTTGGCGACCTTGTCGATGCCCAGACCGACGACGGTCTTGCCGTTGAACGTACCGCCGTCCGTCATCAGGAAGGCGGCCTTGTTGTTGATCCCGGTGTTCCGGTGGACTCCTCCATTGTCGGCCGACCCCGTGAAGTAGTTCGAGCTGGTCATCCTGTCCGGGTCGCCGAATTGAAGCGGATTGGCCATATTGCGGATGGCGCCGATACCCGGAACGTCTTCGCCCAGCAGCCATTTGACCGCCGGGGTATCGGTCCCGCCGGTGTTGCTCTGGTCGACGAATTCCCCCCAGACATCCGACAGCGATTCATTGATCGCACCCGACTGATAGTAAGAGAGGAGGTTGGATGTGAAATCGGTGACGCCGTGCGTCAATTCGTGGCCGACCACGTCGTCGGCCGCCGAGAAACCGGCGCCGTATACCATCTGCGTGCCGTTCCAGAAGGCATTCTGGAAAGGACAATCAGCCGGAGCCGGGCTCGGGCAGTGGCGCACGGTGGAAATCAGCGTCATGCCCAAACCGTTGAGACTGTCCCGTCCGTGCCTGCTCAAATAGAAGTCGTAGGTATCGCCCGCATACCTGTGGGCGAGGACGGCGTCGGTAATACCGGCGCAAGTGGAATCGATTTCGTTGCACACCAGGGTACCCGGCAGCGTGCTACCGCTGTTGTCATCGTAAGTCAGGCGGTTCCTTGCTTTCTCGATCCGGGTGAAATGCAGGCTGATTCCGCCCCCGACCGCATCCACCAGCACATACTCGCGAATCGTGACCAGGCCGGCGTTCGTGACTTCGGTGCGCCAGACGAGATGGGCCGGCATCGTGGTGGGCTTGAGCAGGCGCGGGTCGTAGACCGAGAGCTCGGCCGGCGAGGCCGTGAGGGACCCCGCGGAAGCGCCGTACCACTTGGCCACGGCCGCAACCGCCGTGGCTCGGGCTTCGGCTTCCGTCACCACGGGCTGCGTCGCCACCTTGGAACTCGGCGAGATCCCGCCGCCCATGTACAGGAGCTTGCCGTTACGGTCCATGCCGACCATGATCTCGCCGGCGATCACGGGGACGCCTTGGTGCACCTGCTGAAGCCGCACCGTTGAACGACCGTCCGGGTTGTCTTGCGTCCTAACCGTGCGCAGCTCATTGACCGGATCGCGCAAGCCGAACAGTGATCCGTACTCTTGTGCGTGGCTCAAGGCGCTCTGCTGCGGCAGGGCGCTTTGGACGTTGCTGCGAGAAGCGATCGGCGCCGCCAGATCGGCGCCGATAAAATTGACCATGCCGGTTTCACGGTGATACGTGATCCGCGCCCCACTTTTCTTCAAGGACGCCACCGGGTCGGCGGCGGGCGCAAGTACAGGTGCCGCAATTAAAGCAAGGAGAACGATGGTTGCTAGTCGACGGCAGGAATCTCGCAGAAAGGACATCGCACAGCCCTCCCAAGGAACGCGCTTATTGTGGGCAAGCAGGTTAATCCTAACATTGTGCGGGCACGCGCCGCTCTCATCGATCGCAATTCGCGGCATTTTCACGGTTGAATAACTTCATTCAGAGTCAGTATCAAGAACCTAATCAAATCGAGGTTTCTTGATTGCTGCTGTTCAATTGCGCCGCTTTCTGAAACCCTGGGCCTGCCCTCGGGTCCGGTTACAGTCAATCGGTATTGCATGCAATCGGCGCAGCGGCCCAGGGACCGCACGGCCACTTCTGGCGCCGGCTGTGCGTTTTCGATCAGTCGATGAAGTTCACGTAGTTGGTCTGCCGACAAGCGCCTTTCAACGCTCAGGCGGCGTCGCAAGTTTTCGGCCACGAGTCGGCCGTCATGGGAAATCGTCATCCGTCTCATGGTGCCGGCAATACCGCCGGACAATTCAAAGCCTACTTGCCACGACAGTGCGATGCCGGCAGGCGCCCCGGGCGTTACTTCCGGTGTGCACGCGGAGATCAAAAGAGTTACGGAGAGCGTGCCCGCGGAGAGCAAGGGGCCGCGCATTTTCATCTTCATTTAAATCGGCACGGACCACGCGAACGGCTGCGGGATTCCCGATCCCTTGATCCCCATGGCCTCCAGCAAGGGCTCGAGATCCTTGCGCCCGGCCGCGGCCTCCACGGTCCCGCGCAACTGCACGATTCGCGGCTGCGCCGCGCGCCACTCGCCTTCGCCGGTGAGGCGCAGGTCCCCGCGCAGCGTAGCGAGTTTCACGGCCGCGCGCTCGCCGCTCCCCGTGATCTGCAGCCGGTAATCGCCGAGCCGCTGCAGCCCGCTCATTCCCGCCTCTAGCCATTCGACGGTCGCCGCGCCGGCCACGCCGGCTCCGCCGATTTCGACGGAATCGGCGAGCACGCGCAAGCGTCCGTCGGGTTTCGCAAAAGCGGCCGCCGGGAGCGCGGGTTCGAGCACGGCCGCCGGCGCGTTGACTTCGACGTTCTGGAACCGCATGTTCCCTGCGCCCAAGCTCACGCTCGCGCGCAGCCGGGTCTCGGGCGCGACGCCGGACAGCGCGACGCTCAGACGTCCCGTCAACACCGACAGCGGATTGCAGCTCCACTCGAGGTCGGCGATGCCGCGAAAAGCTCCGCCTGAGCGCAACGCGAGCAGGCCCTTTCCCTTCCAGAGGGTACCTGCGGGATCGCCGAGCGCGAGCGCTCCGCGACTCGAGCGCTCGAGCGCGAATCCGAGCCAGGCCGCAGGCACATTCGCCAGTAGAAAAACCAGGTACGCGATTACCCCCAGAACGGCCAGCCGGACGCCGGGGCGGCGGAAAGCGCCGGTCACGCGCCCTGCGCCCGCAACAGCAGCCGCCCGTTCACCGTGCCGGGATTGGCGCCCCTGTCGAGCGTCGCGCTTTCCGCGCGCAGGCCGAACTTCTGCTGCAGCTCGACCAGCCACGACAACAGGGCTTGGAACGGGGCGTCTTCGATCTGCACGCGCACCGCGTTCGCGCCCTCCGCTTCGACGCGCTTCAGCTGCTCGCGCAGGCCCTGCCGCTCGGCTGCCTGCCCGACCGCCGCGGCGGGGTTGGTGGGCAGCGTGACGCGCGGCGCGGCGCGTACGCTCGCCACTCGGGCGGCTTGCTCCTGCACCCGGGCGAGCTGCGGCTGGACCGAGGCGAGACGCACGCGCGCCTTGGCGAGACCGCTTTCGACCGGGCTCCAGACGAGCAGATAGAAAAGCGCCGCGCCCAGAAACACGGCGAGCGCGGAGGCCACCCGTCGCTCGCGCGCGCCGAGCGCGTTCCAGCGCGCGCGAGCGGGTTCGGTCCAGGCGAAATTCACGATTTGCCCTGTCCGGAAGGCGAAGCGGCCGCGCGCACCCGCAGCCGCGCTTCGCCGCCTGCGCGCTGCACTTCCACCTCCAGCGATCGCGCGCGCAGCGTGCGCGCCACGGACTCGGCGTCGGCCTCCGAGGCGGCGAGCCGGATGACCAGCGCCCGCCCGGCGTATTCGATGCCCTGCGCGCGCACGCGCGATTCGCGCTCGATCACCGGCGCGGCGCGCGCCAGGAGAAAAAGCATGTCCCCGGGCGCGGCGATACCGCTGCCCGCGCCCAGTTCCTCCAGACCGCGCCGCATCTGCTCGGCAGGATCGAGGATCGCGCGGGTTTCCGGAAAGCTCTTCAGAAGGAGCGCGCGCATTTCCTCCTCCGCCGCGTGCGCCGCCCGCGACAATCGCGCCCATTCGATCGCGTCCAGGGCGAGCGTGGCGAAGAGCCACGCAGCGAGCAGCGCCGCGGCCGGAATATAGGCGCGCTTGAGCGCCGCCAGGCGAGCGCGCGGCGCATAGTGCTGCTGCAGCAGATCGAGCGGCGCCGCCGGGACGGACGCGTCTCCGGGCCGCAGCGACTCAAGCGGCAGCCCCAGGGCCTCGCGCCACGCCGCGGAATCCAGATCGGCAGGAGCGTCGACGAGCAGGATGCGCTCGGGGGCGCTGGCCTCGGCTCGCGCTTCGGCGAGCGCCGCGTGCAGCCAGGCCGGCGGCTGCAGCTCGGCCGGGCCGCCCAATCCCGCGCGTGCTCCGCTGCGCAGCACGATCTCCCCGTCGACGAACGCGAGCGTCCAGGCGCGCTCGGCGAGCGGCACGGACAAGGTTACCGGCGCGAGGCGCGTCGGGGCGAGCCCGGCGGCCGCGAGCGCCGCGAGCCAGCTCTCCATGCGCTCGCGCCGCGTCACCGCCACTGCGAGCGCACCGTCGGCCTCGTGCGCGAAAGCGAAATGCAGGCGTTCGGGGGGATCGATCAGCTGCTCCTCGAGCGCGAAGGGCAGCGCCTGGACGATTTTCGCGGCCGAACGCGTCGGCAAGCGCGCGCGCAGGAACAGGGTTTCCGCGGCGGGGGTCCACACGATGATTTCCTCGGCGGGCGCGAGTCCCTCGAGCCCGCGCTGGGCGCCTTGCCGAACGGCCCCGCCCGCTGCGACACGGCGCCAGCGCAGCTCCGAATCCTCGGCCGGCCAGTTCCGCGGCAGCCACAGCTCGAGCCGCTCGCCGCCCTTGCGACGCCAGGAGGCGGAGAAGTCGAGCCAGGCACCCTTACCGAGATTCGTCAGGTTCATCCGATCCGATCAGGGGTTGCGGCCTGTGCCAGATCCAGGCCGTGCTCTTGGTGGCGGCCGAGCGTTGAAGAAGCGCTTCGCTGCGGCGCTCGTGGCGCCCGATCGCGGTGTCGAGCGTCACCAGGAAAAAGTCCGTCTTCAGGACCATCCCGGCTGTGGCCGCAGTCGGGCTCAGGTGCAGCTTCGACTTGAATTCTTCGATGTTCTTGTACGAGCCGACCCGCTCCTCGGCGACGGGCTGCACGCGAGCCAAATCCGTCCCCGTCAGCGCCGCGAGCACGACGGGCGAGGCGGTATTGACGTTGATGTCGTTGGTAGCTACCGGGAGAACCGTCACGTACGGCAGCAGCGCCGCGACGGTCTTGGCGTCGAAGCCGCGTACCAAACGCAGCTCGTCGACGCTTGCCATCGGCCGGTTGGCGGCGCGGTAAGGCGGATTGAGGTTGAGGTAATCGACGTCCTCCGCGCCTCCCGCGCTCGCGACGCTGTCCGAGTCGATCCAGTCGAGCACCGCATTGGCGAGCAGCGGATCGAGCCGCAGCACCTGGAGCAAGCGGCTGAGGATCTGGAGGCTCGCGGGGTTGACGACACTGTTGAGGTTGAAGCGCCCCTGCGCGTCCTCGATCGACACCTTGATGGTTCCTCCCTCGACGGGAAGGGTCGGCAGCCCCATCGCCCAGCTCTCGCCGAGGTGGTCGGTCGAGTTCTGCGCCGCATCCTCGAGCAGCGCGAGGCTCGCCCAGTGCAGCGCGCCGCGGCGCAGCCAGTCGGTCGCGTCGCGGTCGGCGACGTTCTCCATCTGCCGGAACCAGATCTGGTGCGCAAAGGCGATCTGAGCCGCGATCGCCGCCGCGATCGCGACGATCATCACCGCGGTCACCAGGGCGATTCCACGCTGCGCGCGCCGGGCGGGCATCACTGGTTCACCAGAAACAGGCGCTTGAAGCGGCCCAGTCCCTTCACGGCGAGCGTGACCTCCATCGCCCGCGGCGGAACGTCGGGACCGCTCGTCGCGGTGGGCCACGTATCCACCGAATCGCCGCTCGGTCCGTAGAAACGCAGCTCGAAAGTCTCGACGTCGGCGAGCAGCGGCGCTTCGAGCGGCTCGGTCACGGGAGCGCGATCGAGCACCGGCCAGGTGATGCGCACGAGGCGCCCTTCCTTGAGGCGATAAGCGACGCGCCTCAGATCCGAGCGCGGTGCGCCCCCGTAATTCAGCTCGCCGCCGCGCGTCAGCTCGAGGCTGGGCTCGGCGAGCGCGCGCGAGTCGTAGAGCCGTCCCACGAACGCCCGGAGCTCGAATCCGCCCGCGTCGCGCACCGGGCGCGAGCGTGCGTGCGCCACGTCGTCTGAGATGCGCAGGAAGGCCTGCGACAGCCCCTGCCAGACCCGCTGCTCCTCGGTGAGCCGTTCGCGGCTGTCGAGCAGGCGGGCCAATCCCGCGTACGCGAGGACCGCGAAAATCCCGAAGATCACGAGCGCCACCAGCAGCTCGATCAGCGTGAAGCCGGACACGCGATCCCGCGCCTTCATCGGGGCGGCTCCCCCTGAGATCCGGGTCCTGTCTGCGGGACCGCCTGCGATCCGGGTCCTACCGGGGGAACTGCCTGCGTTGCCGTCTGCTCGAGGAATCCGGTCAGCTTCGCGAGCGTCGAATCGGCTCCCTTCAGGAACACGCTCACCTCGACGCGCCGCATGCGGGCGGCGGGCGTCACTCCCGTCTCCTGGCGCCAGTGGAACGCGCGCCCGCCCATGTCGGCGTCGCCTTCCTTCACGTCGAGATCCGGCCATTCCCTGCGCAGCTCGAGCTCGGTCAGCCTGTCCTCGGCCACCCAGCGCGCGAGGGTGCGGTCGCGCAGCGCCGCAGTGGTGTCGAGCGCGGCGCCCAGACTGCGCGCCGTCGCGGTCAGCGCG
>WNGH01007323.1_pt1 | contig 29781 bp, 26 predicted proteins | sample 5400631 | NCBI WGS metagenome assembly WNGH01 (sample SAMN13153373, study PRJNA577476) | soil metagenome | isolation source: 115 cm soil or saprolite under Garry oak tree replicate 1 | place: USA:California | collected 2016-06-15
GCGAAACCCTTCGCCTCGCAGCCACAGCCGCAGCACTTCCCTGACCTCGTGCACCCCGACCTCCCGGAACGCCACACCGCTGCCCTCCCAGATCCGCCGAACGGCTCTGGCAGCGAGTGTGAACCGGGCAGCGGCAGCCTCCGCTGCCCCAAATCCGGGCGGTCCCATAACTGGCGAACGGGTGGTCCCATGCCGCTGGCGAAACTCAGCTCAACCTGGCCCCATGCTCCTGGCGGGCGACAGTGCTGCGCCCGGTTGCTGGCACTCAGCCTCACGGACTGCCTCTTGATGGCACGTCGGCTGAGCGGGACGGCGGACTCGTTGAACAGCCGGGCGGAAACGGACGCAGCGGCTCGGCGGAAGTGTCGTCGTCTCGTCTAGACGCTCGAAGCGTCCGCAACGTCATCGACATCGGGTTCCAACTGCTCCACCCCCCCGAGCCATCCACACATTCGCCGCGCTCGGGTCAAAGCGACGTACAGTACGCAGTGCTCGGGTTCCAGTTCGCGGAGCCCCTGAGACAGAAGGTCACGGTCGGACTGTCGGAGGGCGACACCTACTCGGTTCCATTCGCAGCCTTTGGCCTGGTGCACCGTAAGGCCGGGAATGAGGTCGCGGCGGCCGAGTCGTCGTCGTAACGCTTCGACTTCCGATTGCCGAAGTGTCTCACCGTTTCGGGGCAGACGGTTGGGGCGTCTTCGGGCACCGAGGATGAGAGCAGCACCTCGTAGCAGGCCGAGTACCTCGGCCGCAGAACGGCCAGCGACGAGATCTTCTAGGATCGGGGTCAGGACCTCCGTCTGGCGCTCGTCGAGTGCTGCGTCATCGAGACCGAGTTGAACCTGCGCGGATTGCAGACCGAATGCGCGGCGCCCCAGGCAGGTACGGGTTGCCTGGTCGAGCAGGAGGTTAAGCATGGCGTCGATGCCATTGTTGACGCGATCCCGTTAACGGTGCGGGCTCCATGACAACCCGGTGCGTGGTCTGCGCCCTTGCCCGCGTGGAGGCTCATGGTGGCCTGGATGTGGCGCGCGCGCACTAGCCTCGCGGTACAGGACGCGGAGAGCCGATGTGGCGTGCCTGGCCGCCTGGCTAGGCTAGGACAAGTGGCCCGGCTGCTGCCTTGCGGCGTCCGGGGTGCGAGGGCCACCCTTGTGAATGTCGGCGCCATCAGCGCCGATGACGGGGCGGTGATCCGGCGGTCGCGGTGAGGACCGTCGGCGGGGAGCGAGAGGCGGACCGGGATGCCATGATGCGCACGACAAGGGGTCACCTGTTGCTGAAGAAGGCGGCCTTGATCGCCGCAGCGGCGATCGGCGGAGCGTTCCTGCCCGCCGCTCCCGCACTCGCGTCAAACGCGGGCACGACGGTGCATATGTCCGTGCCCCTCGCCGGTTCGACCTTGACCTGTGGGACGACGGTCCTGACCGCGACCGGTGGGACGGCCAGGCTCGTGTTCCACGAAAGCACCGACGCCCAGGGCATCTTCCACCTCACGGGCACCGGTGCGTTGAATCACGCCACGTTCCAGGACGCCACCGGCAGCACCTACTCGGTGAGCGGCGCCAGCTGGTTTGGTGGCAGCGCCCGCGACCCCGACGCCAACGAGCCGATCGCGTTCACCAGCACCGACAAGTTCGTCATTCGCACGGCGACCGGCGGGGTCTTCGGAATGGTGAACGGCATCGAGCACATCAGCCCGAGCGGCAAGGTCTTCGCGTTCGATTTCGGTAACTGTTCGGACTAACGCCAGGCCATCGCAGCCGGGGAGGCGCGAACTCAGCCTCTGACCGTCCGGGCGCGAGGGATCACCGCCAGCGCAGTATGGGTCGCCCTGCTGCTTAAACAGCGAGCCAGCACAGCCCACGCCGCCGGGGTTGGACCACGAAAACGGATGCTTCGGGGTTCTTGGGTATGCCGGCGGCCATGTCCCGGCCGCGCCCAGCCCGCCACCAGCAGCAGGCTGACCGTGCTCTCCGCCGGGTGGCCACCGATCAGCCCTGCACCCCCATGACCCGTCGCCGAGCCTCGATGACCTGATCTGGGCGGCCAGCGGCTTGATCGGCATCGAGCCGACGCCCGCGCCGATCGGCGGCTCGGCGCGCGGTTATCGAGGGCTCTCCGCACGGTTGGCAATTCCGACCACAGCCGTGCAGGCAGGCGGCCAGCCGTATGTTCATGCATCGCCAGCGCTGGGCGTGAATGCGCGCTTCTAGCCGCCGAGGGTGCGTGTAACGGTGCGCATGGTCATGTCAGCGCACCGTCGCCCAGACGATCTTGCCGCTTGAGTGTTGCGGGCGGTAGCACCCCCAGGCGTTGCCGAGGGATTCGACCAGGAGCAGGCCGCGGCCGCTTTCGGCGTCGGGGTCGGCAGGCTGGCGGGCCGGGAGCTGGTTGTTGGCGTCCCAGACCTGGATGGCGATGCGCTGCTGTTGGCCGTGGAGCCAAAGGCGCACCGGTGGCCGGCCTGGTGCCCAGCGTCCGGCGTAGCGGCTGGCGGTGAGGGCTTCGGAGGCGTGGACGGCGTTGGTGACCAGTTCGGAGACGATCAGCTCGGTTTGGTCCGTGAGCGGTTGCAGCCCCCATTCCCAGAGGATGTGCCTGGTGTGCAAGCGGGCGCACGGCACCGCGCTCGGCAGGGCTCCGAGGACCAGATGGCTCTGTAACGGCCACCGCGAGAAGTCAGGCACGGCTTGCCCATCCTGGTAGCAGTCCGGTGCGTGGCCGGATCTGGGTGCGCGTTCCTCCGGGTCGTCCGGTGGTGGCCGTCGGCCGTTGACTTGCGGTCTTCGGGTACGGCAGCCGGGCTCCGGGTCTGCCTGTCCGCGGATGCCTGGGGATGCGCCGCCGGGAAAGGTCATCGCCGTCTCCGCCCTGTTGCGTCTTTGCCACCCGGCCCGCTACCGGGAGTGGCAGACTCATCCCAGCATGCCAGTGGATCCTCCTCATAGACAAGTTGTCATTGGCAAATTGCCAAAAGGAGTCAGATGCCCGTCAGACCCAGCCCCACCGTCCGGGGCCGCCGCCTGCGCCACGAGCTGCGCAAGATCCGTGAAGAACACGGCCTGACCATCGAGCAGGTCTCCGAACGCTCCGATGGCGACTGGAACGCCTCGACTATCAGCCGCTGGGAGACCGGCGAGCGGCGCGTCCGCCCGGTCGACCTGCGGCGGCTTCTCGACCTGTACGACGTGCACGGCGAACAGCGCGAGGTACTGCTTACCCTCGCCCGCCAGGCACGCGAACGCGGCTGGTGGCGGACCTACGCCGATGCTGTGCCACCGTGGTTCGAGGTCTATCTCGGCTTGGAAGCCGAGGCTGCCACCATCCGCGAGTACAGCCCAGAACTGGTGCCCGGATTACTGCAGACCGCCGACTACTACCGGGCCTTCATGCGCGCCGCCCCCGACGCAGGCGACGAAGAAGCCATCGAGCGCAAGGCGGCCGTACGCCTCGCCCGCCAAGAGCGGCTCACCGGCGGCGACCCACCCGAGTACTGGGCGGTGCTCAACGAAGCAGTAATACGCCGGATGGCCGGCGGGCCCCACATGATGCGCGCACAGCTCCAGCACATCGCCGGTATGGCCGATCAGACGCACATTACTGTCCAAGTGCTCGCGTTCCGGGCTGGTGCGCACGCGGCCATGAACGAATCGTTCATCGTGCTGGGCTTTCCGGAGCCCACAGACCCTGATGTCGTCTACCTGGAGAGCCAGGCGGGTAGCCTCTACCTGGAAAGGCGACCCGAAGTCGAACGTTACGCGGCGATGTTCAGCCATCTGATCGCCAAAGCGCTCGATCCGGACGAGTCCCGGGCCTTGATCGCCCGGGCGGCCGCCGAGGTGACCTAGCAAGCCCAAGGGAGGCGCGCGGGATGGACGCCCCGGACTTCACACCTTCCCGTGCCGTGTGGCGCACCAGCAGCTACACCAACAACGGCGGCGCCTGCGTCGAGGTAGCCGACAACCAGCCAGGCATCGTCGCCGTCCGCGACTCCAAAGACCGCCATGAACCGATGCTGGCGTTCAGCCGCGAGGACTGGCGGGCCTTCGTGCGCACGATCAAAGACGGGCAGCCCGGCATCAGCTAGTCCCAAGAGGTCCTTGGGCCGACGGCGTCAGCCGACGGTCTACAGCCCGTGACCGCGGACGAGAGCGGCCGCGCAGAGAATTCTTGAGGGCCGCGCGGCTGGTCTTGGGGTTCACGCCGACCGCCTCGCACGGCGGGTGCCCGCGGTCCGGCTGCGGTTGCGGGTCCGGGTCAGGGCATCGATCGCGGTCTCGTCGATCTCGTCGAGGGTGCCGAGGTACTTCTGAGTGGTGACGATGCTGGCGTGACCAAGCCGCTCTTTGACGACTTCGATGTCGGCTCCCCCGGCCAGCAACCACGAGGCGTGTGCGTGCCGCAGCCCGTGCACCTTCACCGTGATCGGCAAGTCCGCGGCCTCCACGGCGGGCAGCCAGACATGGGCGCGGAACCACCAGCGGGGTATGTGCCCGTCGGTCTCGACCGTCCGGCGCCCGCGTGGCTGATCCTGCCCGGCGGCCCGGCGTCGCGCCCGGTAGCTGGCGTACACACCGCGGCAGTACTCGCAGCGGCACTTGCCGACCGAGTACCCGCTAAGGGTGCCGTGCTGGTACCGCCGCCCGGCGGCGTTGGGAGTGGTAAGCCCGAGGGTTGCTGGATCGGCGACGAGCCGCAGCGGCCGCGGTGGAAGCTGCGGCAAGGTGAAGATCAGGTCGTCGGCACCGATGCCGCGCGCGGCGATGTGGGCCTCTATCTTCCGGACGATCTGCGGGCTGAGCTTGAACTGCCGGTGCTCGCCGTCTTTGGGGTAGTCCTTGATGAGGAAGCGGCCTCCCTCGGGGTGGAAGCGGCGCGAGAGTTCGACGGCCACCCGGCTTACCGTCACCACACCGGTAGTGAAGTTGAGGTCCCTGGGCCTGAGCTCGGCGAGTTCGCCCCAGCGCATGCCGCTTTCGACGTCGGCCTCCACCAGCAGCTTCATCGTGTCGGAGCCGATGGCCTGGTAGAGCTGGTCGAACTGCTCGGGGGTGATGATGGCCCGCTTCTTCTTCGGGATGGGCGGCGGCTTGATGCCCCGTACCGGGTGAAGGTGGATTACGGGCTCTTCGAAGTTAATCGGGATCTGGTTGCGATCTGATGACGTTGCGTGAGTGCGGTTGACCGTCCCGGCTGGTGGGGCCGATGCCGGGCGTGGTGGCGTGATCATGACGCCCGCGGCTCCTAAGATCATGGATCTTCCTCAAGACTTCATGATCATCAGAAAGCCGCGGGCACTGTGGCCGAGGATACGGCATCGGCGCTGTTCGGCGTGGAAGGCCTGCGGGTCGCCGACGCTGAGCGGGAGGCCGACGGCACGCTCACTGTCTGGGTCGTCACCGATCACCCGGGCGCGGCTGCGTGCCCGGACTGCGGGGCGGTCTCGGGCCGGGTGCACGAGCATCTGCTAACCCGGCCCCGTGACCTGCGCCGGGGCCTGGATGAGGTGTCGGTGGCGTGGTGCAAGCGGCGGTGGAAGTGCGCCAACCAGGAGTGCGCGCGCGTGACGTTCACCGAGTCGCTGCCCGCGGTGCCGCCGCGGTGCCGGCTGACCAGCCGGCTGCGCGGGCTGCTGGGCGCCGAAGTCGCCGAGCGGGGCTGCACGGTGGCCGAGGCCGGCCGGTGGCAGCACGTGTCCTGGCCGGTGACCCATGCCGCGTTCGCTGACCACGCGGACCCGGTGTTAGCGCAGGCTCCTGCCCTGGTGGCGCACCTGGGGATCGACGAGCACCGCCGCGGCCGGCCCCGCTGGCGGGCCGATGAGCAGACCGGCGAGTACCAGCTGCTCGCGGACCGCTGGCACACGTGCTTCTTTGACCTGTCTGGGGATCAGGGGCTGCTGGGCCAGGTGGAGGGCCGCACTGCCGATGACGCCGCGTACTGGCTCGCGCAGGCGCCCGCGGCCTGGCGGGACGCGATCGAGGTGGTGGCCATCGACATGTGCTCTATCTACGCCGCGGCGGTGCGCCGGATGCTGCCGGCCGCCCAGCTGGTGGTGGACCTGTTCCATGTCGTGCAGTTGGCGGTCAAGGTGACCGGGGACGTGCGGCGGCGGGCGGTGCGGGAGAAGTACGGCCGGCGCAGCCGGTCCGGCGACGCCGAGTACGGGGTCAAGGGCCTGCTAGTGCGCAACCTGGAGCACCTGTCAGCCGCTCAGTTCGCCAAGGTCATGGACACCCTCGGTACGGACGCCGCCGGCCAGCAGATCCTGGCCGCATGGATCGGGAAGGAAAAGCTCCGCGACGCGCTGAACCTGCGCGCCCGCATCACCCGGTCCACCCCCTGCGAGCGCGACGTCCGCGGCCGGCTGTTCAGCTTCTACGACTGGTGCGCCCAAAACAACGACATCCCCGAGCTGGTCACCCTCGCCAGGACGATCTCCCGGTGGGAGGAGGAGATCGTCGCCGCGGTGCTCACCGGGGTGAGCAACGCCCGGTCCGAGGCCCTGAACCGGATCGCCAAGCTCGAAGCCCGCCAGGCATATGCCTTCCGCAACCCGGCAAACCAGCGCCGCCGGGTCCGCACCGCCTGCACCCGCGGCCACAGCAGGGTACGTTCCCGGGTCAAACGCAGATCACGTCCGGTAACCGGACGGCCACCCGATCCCGGCTAACTTCGAAGAGCCGGTTATCTCTAGCCCACCTCCAGGAAGCCCCACAGGGCAAGAGCTCCTGCGTCGTTGACATGTAGCTGAACAGTGTTAACGGTGTAGCCTCTGAATTCGAAATACAGGGCGTTGCGCGCAGCGCCGATGTCGCGCGTGAACGTGACGGCGGGTTCGGGTGGTGCGCAGATCGCCAGCATCGGGGCGTGGTCAGGGCGGGGGTTTACCGAAGCCGTGGCGGTGCCCGCGGGCCCCACGAACATCGGGCCCGCCGCCTTGGCGGGTCAGCAAGGTCAGGAGCCGTTTCGATCGCCGTGCCTGACCGGTCGGCTCTCCCGGAACGCATGGTCATGCCGCTGGCCGGCGTGTGGCCTGGTGCACTTTCCGGGGTTAGTGGTTGCGCAGGGAGATCTGGTCGGACGCGGCGATTTTGTCGGCCTCGATCGCTCGCAGCCCGGTGCCCAGGCGCTCGCGGGCCTGCCGCAGAAGCTTGAGTGAGTTGGTGAAGGGGGTTGGCGGGGCGGAGCGCTCCGGCTCAGCCCGGTGCTCCTCGATGAGGTGCGCCTGCAGGGCTGCGGCGACCTCGTCGGCCGCCTTGAGCGCTTCGTAGATGGCCCGCTCCCGGGCGGTGTCGTCCAGCAGAGGGCGAGTATCCCCTGCGCCGGCGCTGCCTCCCAGCCTGCCCCGCCATCGGCGAGGGCTGTCGGCGGTGCGCCCGCGCGTACGATCTGATCGATCAGCCACAGCGCGCCATCGTTTCCGCCCATCCAGCCAGTGCGCTCGCCCGGACTGCCGGGAGCACCGGCTGTACCTTCCCGCCCGGTGCGCCGGCTCCAGCGATCGCTGAGCCCGCTAGCCAGGCACCCGCCCGCCGGGGCCTGAGCGCCTGCGGGCATCACCGATAGGATGCTGGTTCCCGGACCTGTCCGGGAGGTGGCCGCGGTGACACAGGCTCCAGCTGGCGGGCGGCACGCACCGCCGATGCTGCGACATGCGCGGGGGCCAGCGCGCCCGCGCCGCCACCGCGCCAACAGTTCGCGGGGCAGCGTGGCGAGGCGGCACCCGCCATGACCCGGCAGTACCTGATCGGCGAGCTGTCGGTGCGCCTGGAGCAGCTGCAAGCCACGGTCGGCCCGGCTGCCGCCTGCGATGTGGCCCGGTTGCGCGCCAAGGTAGAGGCCAGCCCGCCGGCCGGGCTGGGCTGGGCGACCACGCGGGCGATGGCGCTGGCGGATGGGTTGTGCTGGGACTCGCTGTCGCGGGGCGATGCGGCCGCGTTCACCGATCAGGCAAGGATCTTGGCTGAGCTGTGCCAGGTCGATGCCGGCGTGCGCCAGCTGGGTTATCGCTGACCAGGCTGCGCTGACCCGCCGATTAGGAACCATGCTGGCGCTGGTGTCCGGCGCCCGGTTCGGGACCTTCGGCCCTGGCGGGTCACGCGCTGAGGATGCACCCTGCCGGCATGGAGCATGCCGGGGGCCGGGCGGCCCACGCTGAGTTCACCCGGCTGGACCGCGCGGAGTGTCTCCGGTTGCTGGCGGGCGTGCCGGTGGGGCGGCTGATCTTCACCGTGAACGCGCTTCCCGTCGTGCGGCCGGTGAACTTCGCCCTGGTGGATGAGCTGATCGTGCTGCGGACCGCCGCCGGCACCACCGTGGCCCGCAAGGTCCATGACATGATCGTCGCGTTCGAGGTGGACGAGCTCGATGCCGCGACCGCCTCGGGGTGGTCGGTCACCGTCACCGGGCGCGCGGCGCTGGTCACCGACCCCGGCACACTCGCCCAATACCAGGCAGTGCCGCTGGTGCCGTGGGCACCCGGAGTCCGCGACCAGTACGTGACGATCACCACCGAACTGGTGGAGGGCCAGCGCGTCAACCCGCCAGCGGGCCAGAGCGGCGATGAGGGGGCACCCAGGCCGATCCACAGCGCTTCTGCCTGACCCCTTTCCCTGGGTCGGCCGCGGCCCCTGGGGGCGGGCCGCCCGCCGCGCCGCGGTGGGGTGGCGGCTTACCGTCCGGTGCGCGACGTCGAGTTCCTGCGGGAGGCCCGGCCGGTGAGCGGGAGCCTGCCGGATCTGTGCACCGGGTACCAGGCCACTGGGCCGTCTGTCGGCGATCACTGTCGCGCTGGCCGGCACCGCCGGTCGCTGTGCCGCCTGCACAGCCTGGCCGTCATTTGGTCGCGTGATGCGGGGCTGGCCGACGCTAGCGAATGTCAGCAGGTGGAGTGGAACAGCCCGGCAACCAGCGTGCGTTCGGCCGGCATATTGTAGATAGTCACCGCCTCGCGGCGCTCGGCGACACCGTGCGCCACGCCGGTGCAGGGAGCCGAGGGTGGCCGGGTCAACCTGCAGTCGCCTGGCCATGCCTGGGACGGCACGATGGTGGCCGCGTTATGTGCCGGGAGCTCCTGGACTTGGGCGGGCTGGACACCAGGCCAGTGACGGGTCCTGTTTCCGCTTGGTCCCAGGCTCGCCCGCCGCCCGGGTAGAGCTTGAAGTCCTTCCCCGCGCCTAGGCCCTCGACCATCATGCGGCCTCAGGAGATCTCAAGGACCCGCGGCGGCCGCTGCTTTTGATGTGCATCGCCGTCTCCCTGCTGGCGTGCCTGCCCACGCAGGCAGCCGCTACCCCAAGGTGAGTTCGCGATCTGCCCGCGCCTTGTTGACGAGCCGTAGGGCCACATCCCCTCGACGCCAGCAGCGTCCTTGCCTACCGTGAGCATGGCGCCTCCGCGCGCCTCACACGGCCCTTCCGGCGGCTCGCCAAAGACGACCGGGAGGGCCGGTCTCTGCCTGGACCCGCTCACGCTGTCGCCGGACACCAAAAAGGGCAAGCCCCCCAGGCCCGCCCTGCCACCGCCCATCACCGATGTCGCCCAGCAACCCCTAACCGCTCACACGGAATGACGCCTAACAGTCGGGTTCATTGCGGTGACCTCATCGGCCGCGTCCAGGATCAGCACGCCGGGGAACGTCGCTGCTCGGTCGCGGCATGGCCAGGGCGTTGAGCAGCAGCGCGCGGCGGATGCCGGCGGCGATGTGCGCGCCGGTTTCGGCCACGAAGGCGGCCTCCTCCTCGGTGAAATCGAGGTCTCCTCGGTCGCGGAACAGGCCTAGGCATCCCCAGCACCGGTCTTCAGAGACGAGCGAGGCCCGCAGTTCGTGGGCGATGCCGCGCGGCGCGAGCAGGTCGCGGAAGCGCGGGCTCTGCTCGGGGTGGCCGTGGGTGGCTTGGCTCAGGACGCCCACCGGCAACGGCCGGCCGGCCAGGTAGGCCCATTTGTTGACGTCGGGAATCTCGTACTCATAGGTCGGGAGCCGTGGCTCGTGCCCGAGGTTGTGTTCGGTCGCGCTGGTGAAGAGCTTTGTTACCGGGTCGACGGTGTGCCAGCAGATCCGGTCATAGGGGACAAGACGGCTGACCTGCCGCATCGCCTCGCGGTAGAGGGTGTCGACGTCGAGCCCGCTTGAGCACAGGCTGACGATCTCGCGCTTGACCCGGCAGCGGCGATCTCTGTCCATGTGCCCATCCCCTGAATGAGTCGAGCATAGGTGCCGCAGAGCCGGGAGCGGTACCCCAGATTTCTGGGGTGGCCAGCGCCGCCAACCCCAGGCTTCTGGGGTTGGGCACGCCTTGGCTGGTGCCTAGCGTCAGATGGCATTCACCTCGTCAAGTGGAGGCCATCATGACGACTTCGGAAGTCGATCTGCGGCCGCAGCCATACCGCGTCGCGCCGGACACCTACGTCATCCCGCAGCTACTTGAGGCGCCGCCAGTCGGTCTGTTCTATGTCAACTCCATGATCATCACCGGGGCCGAGCCGGTCCTGGTCGACATGGGGCACGCGTGGGCCATCGTGGATCCGCAAGATGTGCGCTGGGTTTTCCTGACGCATGACGATCACGACCATGCGGGCAACCTCCGGCAGGTGATGGACGCCTGCCCCCGCGCCACCCTGGTCACCACCTGGTTCTCGATGGCCCGCTACGGCGTTGACAGCGAGGACCTGTGGATGCCGTTCAACCGGGCGCGCTGGGTCCGGGACGGGGAGAGCTTCCAGGCAGGTGACCGGACCCTGGTTGCGGTGCGACCGCCCTTTTTCGACAACCCCACGACCCGCGGCTTGTTCGACGCGCGCACCCGGGTCTACTGGGCTGTGGATTCATTCGGCGCCAACGTTGCCCACCCCGCCGAAGATGCCGCCGATCTCGACCGACAGGCCTGGCGAGAGGGCGTGCTGCTGGTCAACCGGCTCAACCACCCCTGGCACCTCTGGCTCGACCAAGCCAAGTTCCACGCCCACCTTGACTCGGTCCAAAACCTGGGCATCGAGGTGATCCCCAGTTGCCACGGCCCGGCGGTCCACGGGCCAATGGTCGATGAGGCCTTCGAATTGCTCCGCCGCGTGCCCGGCCTGCCGCCCTGGCTTGAACCAGGGCAAGAGTTCCTGGACGCGGTTATCGGCGCCACTGCCGCCAAGCCCGCACCGGCCTAGCAGGCCCGCGGACTCCGCCGGGCGGGAAGGCCCTGGCCCATGCCGCTGCCAGCCTGCCATACCTGCTCGCCGACGGCACACCCGACCTGGCCAGGCTCCCCAAAGCTATCCAGGCCATCTTGTCCATCTACCGCGGCGCTCACATCAGCAAAATCCGCGCGGCCGCGATCCCAGAGGTCTTGATCACGCTGGTCCGCGCCGCGCACCAGCTGGGCAAGCTGCCCGCCAACGGGCCCGGCGCGGCGAGGCGATATGTACAGCTCCAGGAAGCCCTCGACCAGCTTGACCGCCTCGCCGACCTACTGACCCCTGGAAGCAGACCTGTCCCGGTAGCAGCACATCCTGGCAGAACTCACTCAACAGATAGCCGCATACCCAGGCACATCAAATCTGGGAGGAGCTGAGCCGAAGCGCAGCCCACTCCAGCCGCCTGGCCGCCCAGCACCTCGCGTGCCGGGGCTACCGGGCGTGGCGGCGCTCGTTGAGGACCCCACGCGGAGACGCGCACGTAGCCGCCTTACCTGTATCGGCAGGTGAATCGCAAGCGGTTCGATCAGGGATGGCGAGCCGTTGCCGCGGGGGTTTTGGGTGTGCCTCAGCCCGCTCCCTGCCCCCTGATAGCTGCCGGTTTTGCGAGCGGGCGGGTGGGGTCAAGGACCGGGCGAGAGCCCGGCCGGCGTAGCCGGCGCCGTAGGCGTTCTTGACGCGCCCGTGCGGGAGCGTGGATCATTCCCGGCGGCAGGGGGGCCGGGAGGGGGTGTGGGTGACGATTTAGCGGTTCAGGTCGGGGGGCCTTCCTGTCTGGCAGGGTGACCAGCCGGTGATACCCGGGGCCGGGGGTTGTGGGAGCAGCCAGCCTTACCTGGGTCCGCGGGGCGCGGGCGCTGCCCCGGCGACAAGATGATTGATTGGGTGTCCCCGACCTGGCGGGGATGCGGCCGCTCAGTCTAATCAGGCCGTCCGCCTGGCCATTGGTGCGCGCGCACAGGCTGGCAGCGGCTGACAGCGGCTCTTCGGGAGCTGGCCGCGGTGGTCCCCATCCGGTGAGTGTGGCTGCAGTCTCACCCGGGCCCGGGGTGCCGGGGTGCTTGGTCACCTTGCAACGCGGGGTGTCAGGCGGCGGTGAGGGCGTCGTCGCCGAGTTCGGTCAGGATGTGGCAGGCCTGCCGGACGATCTTGCGGGCCTCCGAGAGGGCGGCGCGCTTGCTGTTCTTGCGGTCCTTGACCGTGGCGTAGTAGCCGTGGTCAGGGGCCGAGGTGCGGGCGTGGGTCTTGCCGGCTTCATACAGCGCCCAGCGCAGCATCGGCGGTCCTTGCCGGGACAGCCGACCGGGGGGGCCTTTGCGGTCGGAGGAGTGCACGGTGATGTCCAGCCCGGTGAACCGGACCGCCTTGCGAGAGGAGGAGAACCGGTCCTTGCCGGCCAGCCAGCAGGTCAGCGCCAGCCCGGTGACCGGCCCGACGCCATACAGCCGGGCGGCCAGGACCTTCGCGCCGGTCAGGTGCGCTGCGGCCTGCCGCAGCTGGTGGCGCAGCGGGCCCAGCCGGGCTTCGGTGGCGGCGAGCATGTCCAGGGCGGTGGCGACCTGCTGCTGCCCGGCCGCCGACAGGTGCGCGGCCGCGGCGGCCCGCAGCGCGGCTAGGCCCGGCTCAGTGCGCAATGCGCCCTCGCTCAGCGGTGGGGCGCCCTGATGGAAGAAGACCGCGTGGATGCGCTGCACCCAGGCGGTGTGCGCACGCCGCAGGTCGTGATAGGTCTCCAGCAGCGCCCGGTACTCCAGGATCTGCGCCGGCGGAATCCAGCATTCGGGCAGCCGGCCCTCGGCCAGCAGCGCCCGCAAATGCCGGGCGTCGGTCTTATCTGTCTTGGCGTGCCGCTTGCGGCCCCGCAACGCGGCGGTATCGGCCGGCTCGCCCAGATGCGCGGCGATCCCGGCCGCGGCCAGCTCCCCGGCCACATACCGCCAGCCCGCGCATCCCTCCACCGCGAACGCGACGTCGCCATGGCCAGCGAACCGGGCCAGCCAGGCCCGCACGTGCCCCCGGTCGGCCGGGGCGATCTGGCCACGCCGCACCTCCCCAGTCACAGTGTCCAGATAGTCGAAGGTGATCTGCTTCCTGTGGATATCCAGCCCGCCTACGATGGGCATCGGGACCTCCGCACGCTCCCGCGGGCGCCCAGGCGCCCACACGCGAATGGCTTACGAATCAATCGTGACGCGTCTGAGCTGGGGAGGTCCTTGCTGGTGAACAGCCACCGTGCCAGGTCAGACGCCTACGCCGACCCGCCGATGCATGTCATCTAATCTGCGCGGAGATCGGCTCAATCCTGATCGGGGCATGGCTTGCGCAGAGCTGGGCGTTCGGTGCGCCGCTGAGCGGCGGGCTGGGTGGCCTGCCCACGTCGTGACGCCGCAGATGACCAAGTCCCGGGTGCTGCCTGGTGTATTGAGGGCGGCACTGAGTTGGCCGCCCGGTTGTTGGGCGACATTCGGGATGAGCGTGCGGGCGTCATTGCTGGCGGGCGTGCTGGGGTGAGGTAAGCCCCGCCCGGTGGTGCCGGGCGGGGCTTTGGGGTTCATGGTGTCGGCGGGTTGCTCATTCTGTCGTTACTTCCGTCACGGCGGCGCGCGCGGAGGATTCGTCGACGATGGTCTTGCTGGCGGCGAATGCTGCGAGCAGGGAGGCGATGGCCAGGTTGTTGACGGCGCGGGGGTAGCCGCGGCTGGTCTGGTGGATCAGGGCGGTGGCGTCGTCGGAGAACAGGGTGTCGGATCTTCCGGCGAGGGCGAGGTGGTGGCGCAGGTAGCTGGTGGTCTCCTCGGGGTCATGCCGGTGATGTGGTAGCGGACGGCGATGCGCTGGTCGAGGGCGGCCAGGATGCCGAGCTTGATCTTGCGGCGCAGGGTGGGCTGGCCGATGAGCAGGCAGGCGAAGATGGCGGCCGAGTCCATGTCGTGGTTGGTGAGCATGCGCACCGATTCGAGCTGGTCGTGCTCGAGGAGGTGGGCTTCGTCGATGACCAGGACGGGGGTGCGGCCGCGCTCGGCTTGCTCGGTGGCCAGCAGGCCGGCGGCCTGGGCGGCCAGGGCGGCGGTGCCGTGGGCGGGGCGGCCGCCCAGGGCGGTGGTGATGGCGTGGTGGATGCCGCGGACGAGGTAGATGACGATGTGGCGGGCCTGGTCCAGGGCTGCGGCGGCGGCGCGGGCGGCGGCGGTCTTCCCGGCGCCGACTTCGCCGGTGATGACGCCGAGGGCTTTTTCGCTGACGCACCAGGTGATCCGGGCGGCGGCTTCGCCGTGGGCGGCGTGGCGGTGCAGCATGCCGGGGGCCAGGTCACGGCCGAAGGGCATCCGGGTGAAGCCGTAGAAGCCCTGCAGCTTGCCGATCATGACGCCTCCTGCGGGGCGGGGCTGAGGGCGTCGCCGGTGGTCGTCTGGCCGGAGGCTCCGGGGCTGCCCTGGCCGGCCTGGCTGAACAGGGCGGTGTAGTTGATCCGTTCCTCCAGGCGGGTGTCATGGGCGGCGCCGATCAGCGCCAGGTAGTCGATCCCGGTCGGCGCCGGGGCGGTGCCGGGCTGCTCGGGGCGCGCCTTGGGGTGGGAGTGGCGGCCGATCCTGAATGCGATGGCCTGGCCGAAGGACCGGCCGCCGTAGCGGACCTCGATGTCTTCCAGGTCGAACGGGTCGAAGACCAGCTCGACCTTGCGCCCGGCCAGCAGCTCATCGACCTGGTAGGTGTTGCCGTGCAGGGACACCGTCGCGGTCCTGTTCACGGTGCGGAATTCTGACCACAGGAACGCCTCGCGCAGCTGGGCCGGGGCCGGCAGCGGCAGCGGGATCTTGACGCCTTCCTGCCAGCGGCGCAGCGGGGGCGCCCCGGTCTCCGAATGGACCGCGGGGTGGTAGACCGTTTCCACCCAGGCGGTGAACAGCCGGTTCAGGGCGGCCAGGCCGCTGATGTCCGCGGCTGCCTGGCCGGTGATCTCGACCAGGAACTGGTCCCGGACGGTCCGGAAGAACCGTTCGATCTTGCCCCGTCCCTGCGGTTAACCGGCCAATCGAAGATCATCTTGTGGATAACCGGGCCGGGATCGGGCCTATCTGTTGCGTTCTCGGCGGCTGCGTTCGAGGCGGCGGAGCTGTTCTTCGTGTCGGCGGACGTTGGCGGCAACGGCTTCGAGGCTGCGGCGCAGCTGGTCGACCTGGACGGTCAGGCCGGTCAGGGTGGTGGCGTGCTGGCCGCGGGCGCGGCGCTCGTCGATGACGGCGCGCAGGTCGGCCCGCCGGTAAAGGGTGGTCCGGCTGATGCCGGCGCGGGCGGCGATCTGGCCGAAGGTGACGGGCTGCCCGGCTGCGGCCAGCTCAGCGCAGGCGGCCTCGACCCGGGCCAGCTCGCCGCGGTCAGCTGGCATGGGCCTGGGTGATGAGCAGGTCGAGCCGGTCGATGAGGCGGCGGTGGCGGGCGGCTTCGGCGCCCCAGCCGCGGGCGGTGGCGTCGGCGGCGAGGGCTTCGGCGTCGGCGCGCTGCAGCTGCAGTACCGGCAGGAAGCTGGCCTCGGAGCGGAAGTTCGGGCAGTGCTCGCAGATGTTGGCGTAGGCGCACGGGCCCTGGGCGGCGGTGCGCAGGCAGTAGCCGCCGGCCAGCCGGGCCTTAATCAGCGGCGCTTCGCGCCAGTTCCCGCCGGTGATGGCGGCCAGCGGCAGCTGGGTGCGCTCGCCGGGCAGTACCGGGCCGAGCTGGGCCTTGGCCAGGGCGAGTGCGCGGGTGTATTCGTCGCGGACGGTGGCGTCGAACAGCCGGCCATAGCGCAGGCTCATCTCCGCTGACACATGCCCGAGCAGCGCCATCAGCGCCTGCAGCGAGCAGCCGGCGTTGACCAGGGCGGTGGCGTAGGTGTGCCTGAGCTGGTGAGGCACTACGCCGTCCAGGCCAGCCTCGGCGGCCGCGCGGCGCAGCTCCTCGCGCAGGGTGTATGCGGAGACGCGGCGGCCCTGATGGGTGAGCAGGAAGTCGGCCAGCTTGCCGGTGCGCGGGTGGCGCAGCGGCCGGCCCGGGGAGCGGTGCGCGGCGATCCGGTCGATGAGCTTGAGGGTCTCCTCGTCGATGGGCACCATTCGCTCAGTCAGCAGCTTGCCCAGCGGAATCTTCAGCCAGGCACCGGACCCGGGGACCTCGTGCACGCAGTCCAGCTCCAGGTCGGTCAGCTCGCCGATGCGCATCCCGGTCGCGCGCAGCAGCAGCAACGCGTCGGCGTAAAGCCGGTTCGGCGAGGCCTCCAGCGCCGCCAGCAGCGCACGTTCCTGGTCGGGAGGCAGGTAGCGGGGCAGCGGGTGCGGCAGCCTGGGCGCGTCGCGGGGGAACACCAGCCGCCGGGCCGGGGCCTCGGCCCAGCCCCACTCGGCGATGGCGTCCAGGAAGCAGCCGACTGACTGGATGCGCTGCTTGGCGGTGGAGGCGGCGATCGGAGCTCCGGTGCGGTGGTTGACCGCCGCGGCGACCTCGGTCAGGTAGGGCTCGATGTGGCGCTGCCGGTCCAGGACCGCCAGCGAGGCCAGGCCGGGATCGTGGCGGGCCAGGAACCGGCCGAAGTGCGCCAGCTCCGAGGCGGTGCCCTGCACCGAGGAACGGGCGTGCGTGCCCTGCAGCCGCTCCAGGTAGGCCACCATCGGCCGGCGCACCTGCGGGCTGACCCCATCCAGGTGGCGTTCCCAGCTCCACCGGCCCAGCGTGGAGCGCTTGGGCACCGGCTCGGCCGGCGCGCCGAGGTGATAGACCACCGCGCGGGAGGCGTAAACCGCGTGGTGGTAGTGCTTCAGAGCCCGGCCCAGCCGGGCTTCCCGCTCGGTGATCGCGGTGGTGAGCTCGGCGAAATCGGCGTCGGTCAGCCCAGCCAGCGGTTTCCCGGTCTGGATCAGCGCCCGGGCCGCGACTTCGGAGGCCATCCCGGTGCGGGCCCGCACCGAGTAGCCCAGCACCTCGGCACCAGCCAGGAAGCGCTTGAGGTCCGGGCCGAGCGGGCTGGCCGCCGCCTCCCGCAAGATCACGGTCAGCTTGCGTTCCAGCAGGTAGTCATAGCCAGGCCGCAGGTGCCCGTGCAGCATCAGGAAGTTCAGCAGCGGCTGCAGCTGCGGCCGGGTGCCCGTCAGCCGGGCCGCCAGCGGCAGCGCCGCCCAGCCCTGCGGGTCGGGGAACCGGGCCAGGAAACAGCGGGCCCCCGAGTCGAACGTCTTGTTGCCCACCCCGCGCGCTGCCAGGCAGGCCAGGTAAGCCTGGTAGATACCGGCGGCCTGCGGCGGCACCGCCGTCTTCACCGGCGGCATCAGCGGCCCGCCTGCCAGGCGCGCTGCCGTTCCCGGGCCGCGTCATAGGCGGCACGCACGTGCGCGGGCGCCAGGTGGATATAGGCGGCCGAGGAATCGGCGTGGTCGTGTCCCATCAGCGCCTGCAGCACCGGCAGATCCACCCCGGCCTCGGCCAGGGCGGTGCCGAAACTGTGCCGCAGCGCGTGCGGGTGCCCGGCCGTCACCCCGGAGATCTCCCGGTGATAGCGGAACACCCGGCGCAGCCCGGCCGCGGTCAGCGGCTGCCCCCGGTGCGGCCCCTTCGCCACGATGAACAACGCCCGGGACACCGTTTCCGGCCGCTCGGCGAGCAGATAGGACTGAATCAGCCCGGCCACGTCGGGATCGAGCGGGACCCGGCGTTCCTTGTCGCCCTTGCCGGTCACCCGCACCCACCCTCCGCCGATGTCCACGTCAACGACCCGCAGCCCGAGCACCTCGGCGCTGCGCAGCCCGGACAGCAGCATCAGCCCGGCGATCGCCCGGTCCCGGCCGGTGCGGAAGCTGGACAGCAACGCGGCGGTCTCGGCCCGGTCCAGCCCTCGCGGCAGCCGCCGCGGCTCACGGACCCGCAGCCTCGACCGCGGCCTGGGCCTGGCCAGGTGAGCCAGTAGCCCGGTGCGCTCCCCGAGCGCGGTCCGCCGCGCGGCCGGGCCACGCGGCACCGGGCTGACGGCAGCGGGATCACGCATCGACCGGAAGCTGAACAGGCCCGAGACCGCCGCCAGCCGCCGGTTGATCGTCGCCGGGGCGAACCCGGATGCCCGGCCGCTGGCCAGCGAGATCACGTTCTCATGCTGGCCGTCGCGCCGCTCGGCCCGGTTCGCGGCCAGGTACCGCAGCAACACATCGGTATCCACCGCATCCAGGCCGGTATCCTCCCCGGCCAGCCAGCGAGCGAAATGCAGCAGGTCGAACGCGTAGGCGCGGACGCTGGCCGGGGAGTACCGGCGGTCGGCCAGGTAGCCGAGGTAGTCATTGCACAGCTGCCGGTCAGCGGCCCGCCACCGGCCCTCGATCCGCCAGCGTTCCCCGCTCCCGGTAACCCGAAGCTCGCCCGCATCTGTCATGGAACACGAGTAACGCGCACCGACCCGATCCGATCAACACGACACGCCGGGCAATCCAGGAAAGTCCCGTAACATCGCCAGCCAGGCCGGATCCCTGAAGATCCCAGGGCTGAGGGCTCGGGGACGCCGCGGGAGGCCAGCGCAGGGCGCAGCGCGGCGGCGAGGCGGACGGTGTCCTCGCTGAACCCGAACCGGGCGGCCATCACCGCTCGCGACCGGTCGTCGAGGAAGGCGAACAGGTAGGTCTTGCGGCCGGTGATCACCGGGCCATGCAGGGCGTCCCCGGTCCAGATCTCGTTGCACCGGCTGGCCTCGAACCGGCCGAAGACCTGCGGCTTGCCCTCCAGTTCCCGGTCCAGCTCCAAGCGCACGAAGTGACGTTGCACGGTGCGGTCGCTGGGCGCCCACCCGGCCTGGGCGCGCAAGATCCGGGTGATCTGGACCGCGGTGCGCTCTGGGTTCTCCCGTTTCAGCGCCACCGCCAGCGCCAGCACCTCGGCGGGGGTCCGCGGGCTTACCCGGGCCGGGGCCGGCACCAGGGCCTCGAACCCACCGGCCCGCCACCACCGCACCCAGCGGCGGATCGTCTGCTCCGATATCCGGACCTTCCCGCCGCCGGGACCGTCGTGCTCGGCGGCGGCCAGCTCACGCACCCGCTGCCCGCGCTGGCGCGCCGACATCTGCGGGCCGGTCACCTCGCTGACGAGCCGGTAACGGAACAACCCCACCTGCCGGGCCTGCTCCGCCCGGCGGCGGGCCTCCTCATCAGCCTGGGTCACCCCTCATCCTCCTTCACATGCGGCTGCTGATCATCCGCACCGAAGGGTGGCGGCCCCAGCCCGGGCTCACCAGGGGCAGCTCGTGTTGATCACCTCCGCCACGCTCCCAGGAGCCAGCAGCTGCCCGCCCGTCACCGCGGCCGCCAGCTCCCACGGCGACAATGTGAGCGCCCCGCAGCCCCAGCGGCGCACCACCGCGGCAGCCGCGGCCACGATCACAGCCACCGCATCCGCGGCCGGCGACCCGGCCGCCGCGGGCAGCAGCGGATCAGGATCCAGCGCGCACAGCACCCCGGTGAACGCTGACCGCAGGACCTCTGCCCGTGCCGCGAACCGGCGCAGCCACCCCCGCACCGTCGAAGCCGGCCGCCCGGCCCGCTCAGCGACCCGCCGGTGCCCCAGCCCCGCCGCCCCGCCCGCCAGCGCCGCGCCGATAACGGCGGCTGTATCCGCCCGCCGCGCCAGCACGCTGACCGGCAGTAACACGTGCGTGCACCCGCACCCTGCGCACCTGGCCCGACGCGGCCGCAGCCAGAACCGGTCCTCACCCGTTTCCCGCACCAGCCGCCGCCGGGCATGCCCCCACCTCCGCAGCCGGCCACCACACCCCGGGCATGCCAGCCGCCCGGATGACAGCAACTCCTCGACGCCAGCGGCGTCCTTGCCTACCGTGAGCACCGGCGCCTCCGTGCGCCTCGGCGGCCCTCCCGGCGGCTCGGCCAAAAGACGACCGGGAGGGCCGGTCTCTTCTGCAATCCGCTCACGCTGTCGCCGGACACAAAAAAGGGCAAGCCACTCAGGCCTGCCCAACCGCCGTCCACTCCCGATGTCGCCAGCCGACCACTACACGCTCACATGGAATGACGCCCAACAGGCGGCCGGGATCTCGCCGCCGCGGTGCGCGGGCTGCGGGCGGGAGGTCACCTCGATGCAGCGCCGCGGGAACCACTGGTACTGCTCGCCGTGTTTCGACCGCCCGCTGGCCTGCGCCGCGTGCGGCAACCAGCGGCAGGTCGCCTCGCGGGACCGGCACGGCCGGCCACGCTGCTGCCAGTGCCCCGACCAGGACACCCGCGATCCGCGTGACGTGCTCACCGAAGTCATCACCACGGCCGACCCTGGCCTGACCGCGGACGCTGTGACCACGGCGCTCGAGGCGACCGTGGTCAAGCCGGCGCACCTGCAGAAGCTGGCGTGGGCATTGCAAGAATCTCCCGCGCTGCTCACCGGCGGCGGCGCGAAGGCGCCGTTCCCCATGGTGCTGAGATTGATCGGCGCACTCTGCGATGCCGGGGCGACCCGCATCCAGCGGCCCCCCTGCCCGCGCTGCGGGCGTGTCGTCGCGCTGAGCAAGCTGCGCGACGGGCTGCGGATCTGCCGCGCCTGCTGCGCCCGCGCCAACGCCGTCCCGTGCGGCCGGTGCGGAACAGTGCGCGAGCCGGCGGCCCGCGACGAGCAGGGCCGGCCAGTCTGCCCGCACTGCCTGAGCACCGGCCCGGCCAACCTCGAGCGGTGCGCCCGCTGCGGCCGCCGCAGGCCGGTCAGCACGCGGACATCCGGCGGGCCGGTCTGCCCTGCCTGCGTCCCGCGGAAGATCCTGGCCTGCACGATCTGCGGACAGGCCAGGCCCGGCATGGTCTCCAAGATCACCGGCCAGCCGTGGTGCCGCGCGTGCGCCCGCTCGTGGGCGCCCTGCTCGCATTGCGGGCAGCCGAGCCGGCTCCGCGCCGGGACACGCGAGATGCCGCTATGCGGCAGCTGCGCCGCCCCAGGCACCCAGTGGAAGACCTGCCCGGGCTGCGGCACCGGCGAGCGGCTGGCCGCCGGTGCGTGCCGCCGCTGCCACCTGCACCAGCAGCTCCGCGAACTGCTGGCCGGCCCTACGACCGGCCGCGTCCGCGCCGGGCTGCAGGTCCTCTAGCAGGCCCTGGCCGGCATTGACCGGCCCGAGATCGCGCTGGGCTGGCTGCGCCGCCCCAAGGTGCGGGCGCTGCTCACCGAACTCGCCGCCGGGCAGCGCCCGCTCACCCACGCCGCCCTCGATGACCTGCCACCCAGCAAGACCCTGACGCACCTGCGCAGCGTGCTGGTCGGCACCGGGGCGCTGCCAGGGCGCGATGAGCACCTCGCACAGCTGGAACGCTGGATCGGCACCACCGTGGCCGCCCGCCCCGATCCCGGCCAGGAAGAGGTCCTGCACCGTTACGCGGTCTGGCACGTGCTGCGCCGGCTCCGCCACCGGCTCCGCGGCACGCACGCCACCCACGGCCAGGCAGCCGTTGCCCGCCGCAACATCCAAGCCGCCGTGACGTTCCTGGACTGGCTGGCCGCAGGCGATACCACCCTGGCCAGCTGCACCCAGGCCCGCCTGGATGAGTGGATGGCCGCCGCCGCCCTCAGCCAGCGCGGCCCGACCGGGAACTTCGTCCGCTGGGCCAGGAACCAGAAACTGACCACTGTCGACTTCCCGGCCACCCGGTGGGCCGGCCCGGCGCGGGTCATCGACACCGAGGCCCGCTGGCAGCAAGCGCGCTGGCTACTGCACGACGACAGCGTCAGGCCCGAGGACCGGGCCGCCGGGCTGCTCGTCCTGCTCTACGCCCAGCAGCCCGCGGCGATCAGCCGCCTCACCCTCGACCACATCCAGGCCAGCGGCGATCAGGTACGCCTGACGCTCGGACGCGAGCCTGTCGTGCTCCCCGAACCGCTCGCCAGCCTCATCCTCCAGGTCGCCGCCACCCGCCGCGGCCACGCCATCATCGGCGACCGCGGAAGCTCACCGTGGCTGCTGCCCGGCGGGCGGCCCGGCCAGCCGATCAGCCCCTACCGGCTCGCCGAACGACTCCACCAGATCGGCATCCACCCCGGGCCAGCCCGCTCCACCGCGCTGTTCCAGCTCGCCACCGAGCTGCCCGCCGCGATCCTCGCCCGCCTGCTCGGCATCCACATCAAGGTCGCGGTCGCCTGGCAGCACGCCTGCGCCGGGGACTGGATGACCTACGCCGCCGGCATCAGCCACCGCCTGGAAAACTGACCCCGATGGCCGGACTGCCCGAGCTGGACATAGCCCGCGTGCGCCGCTGGTGCGAGCAGCGCGTCCCCCCGCACGCCCGCGACCAGGTCCGCGTCGAGTGCGACATCGGATCCCGGCAGCTGACGATCGTCGAGTGCAGGCCGCCCTGGCGCCAGGGCATCGGCCCGGAATGGACACGATTCCCCCTCGCCCGGCTCCGCTACACGCAGGCCACCAACACGTGGACGTTGTACTGGCGCGACCGCAACCTCCGCTTCCACCGCTACGACCAGATCGAACCATCACCGCAGATCGACGACCTCCTCCGCGAGATCGACCGCGACCCGACCGCGATCTTCTGGGGATAGGACGGCCAGGCTGACGCATTCGGACAGTTCCAATATCCGACTGTGCCGTTAAAGACGACCACGAGGTGATCGCCCGGGTCCGGGAGCACCTGGCCGGGCGGGAGGACAAGCCCCGCCCAGCGGCAGCGGTGGCGGCCCGCTATGAGCCGGCTGACCTGGCTGTGCTGTTCGGCGGTGCCCGGTGACGGCCGGGATCGTGCAAGTGCCCCGTGGATCAAGCACGGGGATCCGGTGGTTTCCCGGTCACCAGCACCCGCCGGACCCCCGGCCGCGGGCCAGTCATCTCGACCACCTGCCCGCCCAGGCCGTCGTGGAGTTGCTGGCCTGGCCTGGGGCAGGCCAGCGTGAGCGGGTCCAGTGGTACCGCGGCGCGGTGAAGATCCTGGCCTGGCTGCAGTCGGCGGACGGGGACGGCTGGCAGGAACGCTGGCAGAACTCCAGCGCCGACACCGACACCGGATGGATCGATGGCCTGGCCACCGGCGATTCCCGCAGCCACATCCACCAGCGGGAGGAGATTCGGGCCGGACTGGTGGCACTGCTGTGCTGCCGGGTCGTGCTGCCCAGCTACGACTTCCTGACTGCTTATAAGGCGTTCGGCGTGTTTGCCCACGCGCGGGCGGCGATCAGCCCGGACCTCTTCACGCGGGTGGAACAGGCAGGGCTGGAACGCGGCATGGAAGGCCGGCAGCTCGCTGAGGCCCTCAACGTGCTGGCCAAGATCGTCCTGCACACCGGCAAGGACCTCGGCGAACTCACCGCCGAGGACCTGTTCGGGATCCGGGCCTGGTGGATCGGCCGGGCCGGCCGGGCGATCAACGGGATCCACGCAGCCTGGGAGCTGCTGGCCGCGACGGGGGTTCTCCCGGCAGATTCCACCCTGCGTGCGGCGCTGCGGGCAGGCCCGCGGCCGACCGCCGAGCTGGTTGACCGCTACCGGATCCAGTGCCGGCCCATCCGCGATCTGCTGGTCCGCTACCTCGACGAACGGCGGCCCGGCCTGGACTACGGCTCGTTCCGAACCCTCACCGGGATACTGGCCGGGAACTTCTGGGCCGACATCGAGCAGCACCACCCGGGCATCACCAGCTTGAGCCTGCCCGGCGACGTCGCGACGGCCTGGAAAGAACGCCTGCACCATGTCGTGCGGGCCGATGGCACCCGCCGGCCGCGGAAAAACCGGCTGCAGGTGCTGATGCTCGTCCGCGCCTTCTACCTGGACATCCAGGAGTGGGCACTGGAGGACCCATCCTGGGCGCCATGGACGGTGCCCGGCCCGGTCCGCCGCGGCGACACCGACGGGATGGCCAAGGAGAAAAGAGCCGCCACCGCCCAGATGCACCAGCGAACCCGCGAACGCCTCCCGCACCTGCCGGTACTGCTCGATGCGGCCGCCCGCCACCGCAGCGGCCAGGCCGTCTTGCTCCAGGCGGCCACCGCCACCGCGGTCGGGGACACTTTCAATCATGATGGCGCCCGTTACCGGCGGATCGTCTACAAGTCTTTCGCCCGTGGCGGCACCCAGCGGGGCCGCCCTACCGTCCTGGTGGAGAACACCGCCACCGGGGAACAGGCCGACCTGACCCGCTTGGAAGACGAGGCGTTCTGGGCCTGGGCCGTCATCGAGACCCTGCGTCACACAGGGGTGCGGGTCGAGGAGCTGCTGGAGATCACCCACCTGTCGCTGATCTCCTACCGGCTGCCCGATACCGGCGAGACCGTCCCGCTGCTGCAGATCGTCCCGTCCAAGAGCAACGAAGAACGGCTGCTGCTAGTCGTGCCCGAGCTGGCCAGCGTGCTGGCCACCATCATCGCCCGCATCCGGGAAGATGGCCGGGTGCCCCTGGCCGCCCGCTACGACCATCACGAGCGGACCACCGGCCCCCGGCTGCCGCACCTGTTCCAGCGGCGGCAGGGCTGGCGCCGCGAGGTGATCAGCCCCCGCACCGTCCAGGAGCTCATCACTGACACCCTGGACCGGGCCAGGCTCACCGACCGGGCCGGCGCACCGCTGCGCTATACCCCCCACGACTTCCGCCGGATGTTCGCCACCGAGGCAGTCACCGGCGGCCTGCCCGTGCACATCGCCGCCCGCCTCCTCGGTCACCATAACCTGACCACCACCCAGGCCTACCTCGCCGTATTCCAGGACGAGCTGGTCCGCTCCTACCGGGCCTTCATCGGCCGGCGCCGGGCGCTGCGGCCGGCCGCCGAATACCGCGAGCCCACCGACGAGGAATGGCGCGAGTTCCAGGACCACTTCCAGCTCCGCAAGCTCGAACTCGGCACCTGCGGCCGGCCCTACGGCACCCCCTGCAACCACGAGCACGTCCCGTTGACCGAACTAACTGAGAGGTTGACCGAGCTCCTTCCAAGGTCAACGGACCGTGACTATGTGGCCGAGTCTGGGCTCGGTTCGGCGTCGCCGATTACTGCGTGTGGTGGTGTGGATCTGTTGTCATCCGTGTCGTCGAGTACGGCGTCCCGCGGAGGTATGGATGGCAGAGCACGGCACGACGGTCCGGGCCGGGATGTTGCGGTCCTGGCGGTGGCCAGGGTCGGCAAAGTCGAGGAGACCGGTAATCCGTTGCTGCCGTTCCGGCTCTTGGACGGGCAGGGCGCTGAGGTTCCCGCGGTCGCTGAGTTCCTGCATCACATGCTCGCCGATGACGCTAGCCCGGCGTCGCTGCGGTCGTATGCCTTCGAACTGCTGGCGTGGTTCCGCTTCCTGCACGCGGCGGGGATTTCCTGGCATCTCGCGGGCCGGGCGGAGGCTCGTGACTTCGCGCTGTGGCTGAAGAACGCCAGGAAGCCGCCGCGGCCGCGCCGCCCGGATGCTCCCGCTCCTGGCTCGGTGAACCCGGTCACCGGGAAGGCGGCACCGGGCGAGAACTACGCCGCCCGGACCCGGCGGCATGCTCGCGCGGTGATCCGGTCGTTTTATGAGTGCCACCGCGAGACGCACGGGCGTCCGCTGGTTAACCCGTTTCCCCAGGCCAAAGGCATCGAGGAGGGGCTGAACTCCCACCACAATCCGATGCAGCCGTTCCGGCGCCCGTCGCGGCGGGCCGCCTACCAGCCGAAGGAGCCGAAGCCAGCCCCGCGGGCCATCCCCGACCAGGCGTTCAACGAGTTGTTCGCGGCGCTGGCCTGCAACCGGGACCGGGCCCTGATCGCGTTCTACGTCTCCACCGGCGCCCGCGCCTCTGAACTGCTGGGCGTCCCGCAGGGCATGGTCGCCCCGGAGGAGCAGACGATCGGCGTGGTCCGCAAGGGCAGCCGCGCCCTGCAGCATCTTCCGGCCTCGGCGGACGCGTTCGTGTGGCTGCGGCTTTACCAGCAGGAGATCTGGGACCTGGTCCCCAAGGGGCCGAAGCAGCCGTTGTGGTGGACGCTGCGCCGCCCGTTCGGGCCGCTGACCTACGACGCGGCCCGATGGTGTTCACCCGGGCCAACCGGATGCTCGGCGCGAACTGGACCTTGCACGATCTGCGGCACAGCGCGGCCAAGAGAATGGTTCGCGACCCGCACCTGACCCTCGCCGACGTGCAGTGGGTCCTCGGGCACGCCCACCTGTCCACGACCGAGATCTATACCGCGCCGGCCCCGGACGAGGTCATCGCCCATGTGCTGGCCCACCACGAGCGGCAGCGCGCGCAGCAGGCGAAACCACCCGCTCCGCCGGCGCCCGGCTACCGGCCGGAGGTCCTGGCCGCGCTGTTCGGCACCTCGGCCACCAGCGGGGCGGACCGGTGACACTGGTCCTGCCCGGCAAGGCCACGGCTGGCGGCGCCTGCCCGGCACCGGTGGCGGAACCGGGCCGGCCGCCGGAGTGGGAACCCCGGCCCTTTCCGCAGAGCTGGTGGCAGACCCGGCAGGGCAGGGAGGCGCTGGCCGGGCGGCTGCTGGGCGTGTTCACCGACCCGAGGGCGGGCCGCGCCCGGGACCAGACACGGCGGCGGGGATTGACCAAGCTGCTGGACTGGCTGGAGTGCCAGCCCGGGGAGACCTGGCAGGAGCGGTGGCTGGCCAGCGGCGCGGAGGCCGCCGGTTCCGGCTGGGCTGATCTGCCGCTGCAGGGGCGTGTCCCAGCTCGCCGTCATCATCGCGACGAGCTGACCAGCGGGCTGGTGCTGCTGGTGGCCGGGCAGGTTATCCGGCCCGGCTACCGGTGGCTGCTGCGGCAACGCCAGGCGGTGATGCTCGCCGAGGCCCGGGCAGCCATCGACCCGGGCGGGTTCGCCCGCATCGAGCACCAGGCAAAAGACGCGATCGGCTGGGCCCGTTCGGACGCCCTCAACAAGATCACCTGGATGGTGCTCTGCAAGGGTGGCCTGGTCAGCGGCATCACCGTCGGCGACTGCATCGAGCTGACCGCCGCCCTGCAGGAGCACCATTTCCGGGGCAGCGCGGGCAGGCCACTGTTCTACGCGCTGCTCAAGGACACTGGCGTGCTGCCCGCCAGCGCCCCAGCGCGGTTGCGGGCGCTGCGGATCGAAGGACGCCGCAGCGTCGAGCAGATCATCGACAAGTCCGGCATCGAGTGCAGGCCGGTGCGTGACCTGCTGGTGGACTACTTCACCGAACGTGCTCCCGGCCTCGACCACACCTCGCTGCGCCACATCGCCCACACCATCTGCCAGCTGTTCTGGCGGGACCTGGAGATCCACCACCCCGGCATCGATTCTTTGCGGCTGGAGCCCGCGGTCGCGCAGGCATGGAAGGAACGCCTGGCCCACATCCGGGACATCGACGGGCATCCGGTCCGGCCCCGGGTGAACTTCCGCAGCGAGCTGGTGTTCGTCCGGGCGTTCTATGAGGACATCGCCCGGTGGGCCGCCGGCGATCCCGCCCGGTGGGCACCATGGGTGGCGCCGAGCCCGGTCAAAGGCACCGAATGCGCGACGAAGAAGTCCCGGTCACGGGTCAAGTCCCGGATGGATCAGCGGACCCGGGCCCAGCTGCCGCTGCTGCCAGCGCTGCTGCGCGCCGTCGACCAGCAGCGCAAGGATGCCGAGGAGCGGATTAGCGCCGCCCGCGGCACTGCGGCCGGGGGCCGGTTCACTGTTGCCGGGCAGGAGTTCCAGCGGTGCCGTCAGGGACCGTCAGGCCGGGTCTACGTCACCGAGCTGGCCACCGGCAAGCGGCGGAACCTCACCCACGAGGACGAAGCCGCGTTCTGGTCGTGGGCGACCGTGGAAATCCTGCGGGCCACGGGCATCAGGATCGAGGAAATGCTGGAACTCACCCACCACAGCTTCATCGCTTACACGCTGCCAACCACCGGCGAAATCGTGCCGATGCTGCAGGTCGCACCGTCGAAGACCGATACCGAGCGGCTGCTCCTGGTCTCCCCGGAGCTGGCCGAGGTCCTCACCGCGATCATCTTCCGGGTCCGGGCCGGGAAGGCCGCCCTGCCCCTGGTATCCGCCTACGACGTGTTCGAGCAGACCTGGAGCCCGCCGATGCCGTTCCTGTTCCAGCGCCGGTACGGCTCCGAGGACCGGCCCATCACCCGCAGCTACATCCGCGCATGCATGGTCGCCACCTCCCAGGCCGCGCAGATCACCGTCACCGGCCAGCCGCTGGAATGGCGGCCCCACGACTTCCGGAGAATCTTCGTCACCGACGCCCTGCGGTCCGGGCTGCCCCCGCACATCGCCGCGAAAATCTGCGGCCACGCCGTGCTGGACACCACCATGGGATATGCCGCGATCTACCCCGAAGACGTGATCTCCCACCACCGGGCCTTCATCGCCCGCCGCCGGGGCGAACGGCCCAGCGAAGAATACCGCGACCTTACCGATGGCGAATGGGACGAATTCCTCGCCCACTTCGAGCTTCGGAAAGTCGCGCTCGGGGTCTGCGGACGCGACTACGGGACCCCTTGTGCGCATGAAAACGCCTGTGTCAGATGCCCGCTCCTTCGGGTTGACCCAGATCAAATGCGACGGCTGGAAGAGATCCACGCCAACCTCCTCGACCGGCTCGAGGAAGCCACAGACCAGGGGTGGCTCGGGGAGGTCGCCGCGATCGAGACCACCCTGGCCGCCGCAGCGCAGAAGCTGAAGGCCATGCACGAGCTCGCCGCCAGCAGCGTCCACCTCGGCATGCCCGACGTGCGCGGCGCAGCCGGAAGATCCGGCCCATCTTCTTGAAGGCGGCCCCGTCGCTGCACCCGGCGGCCACGATGGACATCGTCATGTTGCACCGCTGAAGGATTGAGCAACCGCATGATCGGTGAACCAGGTCACGTCCCGCCAGCCAGTCCGTGGAGCATCACGCTCGCCTACCGGCACGACCACCACTGGTGGTTCGGCGCCGACGACGCACCCGAAACCTGGCATGTCTCCGCCGACATCTACGACGACAGCGGCACGCACGCCGAGTGCCACGTCGGCGACATCAACATCGTGCTCATCGATGCCTGCGACACCCGTGACCCATTCAGCCTTCTCGACGGCGAGGACGCTGACCTCGGCCTCATCGCCGAGACCATCTTCAGCGGCAGCCGCGGCGGGCTCGACCCTGACCTGGACATCCAGCTTGAGCCGATCGGCAGCCGGATCCTCATCCTGAACTCGGTACGCCTGGCAGCGGAATGGCGGGGCTTCGGCCTCGGCGTGCTGCTCGCCGGGACAGCGATCAAGAAGCTGTCCGGTGGCGTTCGTGCCGCCGTCTGCTATCCCGCCCCCATTGACGAGCTCACCAGCAGCCACCCAGACACCACGCAGGACGGCCCGGCCGAGCGGCAGAAAGCCGTCGCCGCGCTCGACAGGGTCTGGGCCAGGCTCGGGTTCGAGCACTTCCGCAACGGCATCCACGTGCTCGACCTCAACCTCACCACCCTCGACGACAACCTCGCGCAGCTCCGCAAGAACGCCGGGCGCGACCACACCCTCGAGGACTGAACAGACGCCACCATCCCCGGGCGACACGCCGAGGAGCACAGGAACCAAAAGTCTTCCCCGTCACCCTCGGTCAGCACCGTGAGCGCATGCGACCAGGAGCGGTTATCAAGATCATTTCGGTTAATCCTGC
>WNGH01002382.1_pt1 | contig 29717 bp, 29 predicted proteins | sample 5400631 | NCBI WGS metagenome assembly WNGH01 (sample SAMN13153373, study PRJNA577476) | soil metagenome | isolation source: 115 cm soil or saprolite under Garry oak tree replicate 1 | place: USA:California | collected 2016-06-15
ACCCAAAAGAATCTGCTCTGACGTCCCGGCGCCAAACTCTGCGCGCTGACGCAAAATGTTGTGCCATACGCACCGTCTCTGGTGGGCTATCTTATTGATTTTACAAAGTACCGTCGTGCCCATTGGCAAAGTTGGGTTAAGCAAGGCCGGCGCGGCATGGCGCCGCCCGCCAAGCCTCAGTACTTGTGGATTACGGTGACGCCGGCCTGGGGCGCCGAGGTGACGTAGCCGATCGCGCCGGGCGTGCGCTTGACGAATTCGATGACTTCGACGTCGCTCGACTTGACGGCCGGCGGATTGAGGCCGTCGCGGAAACCCTTCTTGGTCCACGTGGCGTTGTACTTGATCGGGTCCATCGCCAGGGCGTGCCTGAGGAATTCATCCTGGGCCAGCGCGTTGTCGACGGGCACCAGTTTGACCGCTCCGGCGAACTGCTTCTCGCCGATATAGACGTCCTTGATTTCGCCCGCCGGCAGATCCACGTCCGGATGGGCGATGACGATGAGACCGGCCGCGCGCGCGCCATAGGCGGGCAGGGCCAGGCCGAGACCGATCGCCAAGGTGAGTGCCGTCCATCTTCTTGTCATGGGTCGGGCTCCGGCCGGCGCTCAGAAGCGCACCGAATATTCGGCCCGGGCTTCATTCGAACTGTCTGCGGGACCGCGGTCGGAAAAGCGGGTCTGGTTGATCTCGAACTTGAGTGCCGCCCGGGGCTCGACGTCGAAGCGCAGGCCGAGGACGCCGCGGCGGTAGGAGCCGCCGTTCGCCAACGCCGCGAAGTAGTGGTCGCCCTGGTCGAGCCGGGCCCGTTCGAGGCGCCCGTAGGCCGTCCAGCGTTCGGCGAAATGCCGGCCGATCTGCAGGAAACCGACCCAGCTGGCGTGCGTTCCGCTGCCGCCGCTTTCGTCGCGGTTGGCGAAGCGGTAATACTCGACGATGTTTTCCCAGTCGTCGCTGACCTGGGCAGCGTAGGGCCCGTAGAGTTGCAGGCGGGTCCGGTGCGGCGCCGCGGCGTCGTCGTTCACCGCGCCGCGCAGCCAATGCACGCCGAGCTTCAGGCCCTCGACGGCAGCGGGTTCGTAAGCGAAATTGAATCCGACCGTGGCCTGGTGGTTGTCGTCGCGGAAGGCGTTGGGGTCGAGGACACCGGGAGCGCCGCCGGAATCGAGCTTGATGCGCGGACCGTTGCCGAGAAAGACGTCGTAATCGAAACGGCCGCCGGACAAGGGCCGCTTGCCGGTCAGCCAGAGGCCGACCGTGTGGGTCGGGACGATGCCGCCCTTGTCCTCGAAATCGAGGAAACGCGGCCTTAGGATCGAAGTCTGGATCTGCTGGCCGTGGTGGTAGGCGAGATTCCAGTAGCCGATCGGGGTGTGAAAGCGCCCGGCCCAGAGGGTCGCCGCATCGCTGAAGGTGTAGCCGATCTGCAGGCGTTCGGCGTCCACCGCCAGTTCGCCGTCCTTGTCGACTTCGAAGAGCATCTCCACCAGGGTCTTGACGCCGCCGGAGAACTGCGGCGTCAGGTAGAGATCGAAACTGCCGACGGCGAATCCCTTGCGTTCGCCGCGATTGTTCGAGGTGAAGCCGACGTCGGCGAAACCGTGCACGGGCAGGCCGTTGTCGCTCGGCGAGCGCATGCTGAGGCCGGAACCGAGTTGCGTCACCTGCTCCTGCAAGGCCTCGATGCGCTCGCCTTGCCGGGCGACGGCGTGGTTCTGTTTGTCGCCGCTGGCGGCGCCGCCGCGCTCGCCTTCGAGGCGGTCGATCTTCTGCGTCAGGGCCTCGATCAGGCGCAGGCTCTGTTCGAGGCGTCGCTCCAGTTCGTCGATGCGCTCGCCCTGCGGGTCGGCGCGGGCGGGCCCGGCCGAGGCCAGGAAAATCGCGGCCAGAGCGGCGCAGCAGGCGCGGGCGCGCCGGCGTGTGGTGCTGCCATCCATGGTTTGCCCCTTTGTCGTCCGGCCCGGCGGCCAGGAGTCGTGTCGCCCGGCGCGCGGCCTGCCCCGGGACGGACCGGGAGTCCGGCGCCGGATGCAGCGTCATTATACGGGCTGCGGGCGCGGCGACCGGCGCCGCCGGGGCCGGGATTCGCTGCGCCGCGCCGATTTGACGCGGCGCCCCGCGGGACGATAGACTTAGCCGATTGCTCAACTATTCGAAGAGAGCGCCATGAACGTGCAAAAGCAGATTCAGGACACCGTCAAGGACAATCCCGTTGTCCTATACATGAAGGGCACGCCGCAGTTTCCCCAATGCGGTTTTTCCGCCAAGGTGGTGCAGATTCTCAAGGCCTGCGGCGTCAATAAATTCGTCGCCGTCGACGTGCTGGCCGACGCGGCGATTCGCCAGGGCATCAAGGATTACGCCAACTGGCCGACCATCCCGCAGCTCTACGTCGGCGGCGAATTCGTCGGCGGCTGCGACATCGTCACCGAGATGTACCAGAGCGGCGAACTGCAGAAGCATCTCGAGCCGGTCATCCAGACCGCCGCCTGAGCCGGCATCGCGCCCTATCCCTTGAGGTCGGCGCGCAGGCGCTCGATCATCCGCTTGGCCTGGCCGAGGTAGGCGGCGCCGAACAGGTTGTAGTGGTTGAGGATGTGATAGAGGTTGTAGAGCGTCTTGCGCGTTTCGTAGCCGTCGTCGAGCGGCCAGGCTTCGCGATAGGCGGCGTAGAACGACTCGGGGAAGCCGCCGAAAAGTTCCGCCATGGCCAGGTCGGCCTCGCGGTCGCCGCGGTGCACGGCCGGATCGAACAGCACCGGCGTGCCGTCGGCCAGGGCGGCGGCGTTGCCGGACCACAGGTCGCCGTGCAAGAGGCTCGGCCGGGGCCGGTAGTCGATGAAGAATCCGCCGATCCGTTCGGCGATGTCTGCGCCGAAGTGCAGCAGGCGGCGCTCCAGGCCGCGCGCGGCGGCGAGCGCCAGTTGCGGCTTGAGGCGGCGCTCGGCGAAGAAATAGGACCAGTTCGGATGGACGGCGTTGGCCTGGCTGTTGGCGCCGATGAAATTATCCCGCTGCCAGCCGAAGCCTTCGCCGCTGCAGCGGTGCAGCGCCGCCAGCGCCCGGCCGAGCGCGGCGCCCGCGGCCCGGTCGAGGGCCCGCAAGTCGAGGCCTTCGAGGACCAGGAAGGCGTACTCATCCGTCATGCCGTGGGCGATTACCGCGGGAACCCGGCAGGTTCCCGTGGCGGCGAGCGCGGCCAGGCCGTCGGCCTCGGCCTCGAACATCGGCAAGGCCGCGGTGCTATTCGATTTGACGAAGTAATTCCGCCCGCCGCCGCCGAGGACGACCGCGCGGTGTATGCAGCCGCCGCCGCGCGGCTGTTCCGTTTCGATGCCGAAGGGGCGGCCGGTGGCGGCGGCGATGGCCTCGGCGACGGGTGCGTAGTCGGGCACGGGAGTGGCGCTCAGGCCGCCGTCAGGCGCAGGTTGGCCGCGGCCAGGCGGCCGGTCAGGACATCGAGGAAGGCTTCGTAGAAATGCATTCGGCATGCGTCGGTGGCGCTCTCGAGGGCCTCGGCGGAAATGCTGACGACGCGCGAGGCGGTCTGGGCGACGACATCGGCGTCGCGGCTCCGGTTCCTGCCGATGACCGCCATCTCGCCGAAACAGGCACCCGGGGCCAGCAGGTCGAGGGTGTGGCCGCGCTTCGAGACGCTCAGCTCGCCGACGCAGAGGAAGCAGAAGAAGTCGCCGGGTTCGCCGTCCTTCAAGATCGTCGTGCCCGCCGCCAAGGCCTGCCAGCGCGACAAGCGCACCACCTCCCAGATCTCGACGTCGCTGAAGCGGGCGAAGAAGGGCAGGCCCCGCAGCGTCTCGAACTTCTCGCTGTCCGGAAAGACCGTATGCTGGGTCGATATCTCGCCGCTGCGGAAGGCCCGGGCGAGATCCTGGGCGAACTCTTCCCAGTCGGGATAGCGGGCCTCGGTCTCCTTCTCCAGGGCGCGGGCGACGATGGCGTCGAGGCTGGCCGGGATGTCCGTGCGGAACGCCGAGGGTGGCGGCACCTCGATGTTGAGGATCTGGTAGACCATGCTGTAGCTGTTGCCGGCCTGGAAGGGCAGCCTCCCGGTCAGCAGCTGGAACATCACCACGCCCAGCGAGTAGATGTCGGTCTGGTGGTCGAGCGGCATTTCGCGAACCTGCTGAGGCGACATGTAGGCCGGCGAGCCGACGCCCGAGACCTGGGTCCGGGTCTGCTCGCTGCGGCTGTCGAGAGCGGCGCCGAAATCGGAAATCTTGATGTCCGCCGATGCGCCGCCCTCCGCCAGCGGATGCGCCAGCAGGATGTTGGCCGGCTTGATGTCGCGGTGCGTGATGCCGGCGCGGAAAGCGTAGTCGAGGGCCCGCGTGCACTTGAAGACGATCTCGACGAGCCGGTCGAGCGGCAGCAGGTTGTCGGGCCGGCAGAACGGTTCGAGGGTGCCGCCGGGTGCGTACTCCATGACGATGTAGCTGCGCTCGTCGTCGATGACGGCGTCGTAGATCTGGACGATGTGCGGGTGCACCAGCTTGCCGGCCAGGGATGCCTCGTTGAGCACGAGGTGGCGGAAGAGGCGGCCCCGATGCGCGTCCTTGAGCACCTCGGGGTCGATCAGCTTGATGGCCACCTCGCGCTGCGAGAAGCTGTCGTAGCCGAGGTAGACGGTCGAGGTCGCGCCGGCGCCGAGCTTGCGGCGGATTTCGTACTTGCCGATTCGGTCCATGTCAGCTCCCGGTGGCGACGATCCGCCTGTTGGCCAGATCGAGGCGCTCGATGAGAATCCGCAGGAAGGCCCGATCGACGTTGTGCCGGCAGCCGGTCGAGGCGCGTTGCAGCGGCTCGGTGCCGAGGCTGAGGATCGTCGCCTCGCCGACCGCGGTGACGTCGGCGGCACGGCTGCGATTTGCCGGTGCCAGGTAGGCCATGTCGCCGAAGCAGTCGCCGGCGCCGAGCACGCCGAGCAGGTGGCCATGCTTGGTGACCGCCACCTCGCCGGCGACTAGCACGGCGAAGCTGTCGCCGTGCTCGCCCTCGCTCATCAGCCGCCGGCCCGCCGCACATTGCCGCCACTCGGCGAAGTGCAGCACCTCCCACAGATCGGCATCGGAGAAGTCCCGGAAGAAGGCCAGCTGGCGCAGCCGGCTGAACTTTTCCGAGTCGCCGACATGAGCGGTGCGCAGCTCCGCGAGCCGCTCGGTGCGGAATACCTCGGCGAGCGCCAGGGATAACTCGTCCCAGTCGGAATAGCGTTCCTCGAGCGGCTTCCTTAGGCATCGCATGACGATCGCATCGATGGCGGCGGGAATGTCGCGGCGCAGGGCCGAGGGCGGCGGCGGCTCCTCGTCGAGAATCTTGTGGCTGATGGCCACCTTGTTCTCGCCGCGGAACGGCCGCAGGCCGGTGAGCAGTTCGTACATGACGATGCCCAGCGAAAAAATGTCCGTCTGGTGGTTGAGCGGATATTCCTTGATCTGCTGCGGCGACATGTAAGCCGGCGAGCCGAGGCCGACGATGATCGTCTCTTCCGCGGCGAGGTTGAACGCGGAACCGAAATCGGACACCTTGATGTCGGTGCCGCCCGGTTCGCCGGCAAGGAGGATGTTGGCCGGTTTCAGGTCGCAATGGATGACGCCGAGACGCTGCGCGTAACCGAGCGCCCGGGAGCACTTGAAGGCGATCTCGATGACGTCGGCAAGGGGCAGCAGCCGGTCGGGCGAGGTGTAGGCGTGCAGGGTGCCGCCGGGCACGTATTCCATGACGATATAGCTGCGGCCCTCCTCCATGACGGCGTCGAAGATCCTGACGATGTGCGGGTGATCGAGCTTGCCGGCCAGCGCCGCCTCGGACATGAACAGCTTGCGGGCGATGGCGCCGCGCTCGTTCTCGTTGAAGACCTGGCTGCGGAACAGCTTGATCGCGACATTGCGCCCGGCGAAGGGATCGTGGGCGAGAAAGATGGCGGCGGTCGCGCCGTCGGCGATGTGCTTCAGCAGTTCGTACTTGCCGAGGCGATCCATCGTCGCTGCGCGCCGTAGTCAGAGGCGACGGCGGGCCCGGCCGATCGCCGCGCGCACCTGGTCGGGCGCCGTGCCGCCGACGTGGTTGCGCGCGGCCAGCGAGCCCTCGATCGTCAGCACGGCGTACACGTCGCTGCCGACCAGCGGCGAAAAGCCGCGCAGCTCGTCGAGCCCGAGGTCGGCGAGGGCGCCGCCGCGCGCCTCGGCGGCCCGCACGGCGCGGGCGACCGCCTCGTGGGCGTCGCGGAAGGGCAGGCCCTTCTTGACCAGATAATCGGCGAGGTCGGTGGCGGTCGCATGACCCTGTCCTAATGCAGCACGCATCGCCGCGGGCCGCACGGCGATGCCCGGCACCATGTCGGCGAAGACCCGCAGCGTGTCGCGCAGCGTGTCGACCGTGTCGAACAGCGGTTCCTTGTCCTCCTGGTTGTCCTTGTTGTAGGCCAGCGGCTGGCCCTTCATCAGCGTCAGCAGGCCCATCAGGTGGCCGAAGACGCGCCCGGTCTTGCCGCGCGCCAGTTCCGGCACGTCGGGGTTCTTCTTCTGCGGCATGATCGAGGAGCCGGTGCAGAAGCGATCGGCGATGTCGATGAAGCCGAAGCGCGGGCTCATCCAGAGGATCAATTCCTCCGACAGGCGCGACAGGTGCACCATGACGAGGGCCGCCGCGGCGGTGAACTCGATGGCGAAATCGCGGTCCGAGACGGCATCCAGGGAGTTCTCGCAGACGGCCTCGAAGCCGAGTTCCCTGGCGACGAATTCGCGGTCGATCGCAAAGCTCGTGCCGGCCAGCGCCGCGGCGCCCAGCGGCAGGCGATTGATGCGGCGGCGGCAATCGGCCAGCCGCTCGCGATCGCGCCGCGCCATCTCGAAGTAGGCGAGCAGGTGATGGCCGAAGGTGACCGGCTGGGCCACCTGCAGGTGGGTGAAACCGGGCAGGGGCGTGGCGGCATGGCGTTCCGCCACTTCGAGCAGCGCCTCCTGGTAGGCTGCCAACAGGCGGTCGATCTCATCGACCGCGTCGCGCAACCAGAGGCGGATGTCGGTGGCCACCTGGTCGTTGCGCGAGCGCCCGGTATGCAGGCGTTTTCCGGCATCGCCGACCAGCGCCGTGAGGCGCTTTTCGATATTGAGGTGTACGTCCTCGTCGTCGAGGTTCCAGGTGAAACGGTCGGCCTCGATGTCGCCGCGTATCGTCTCCAGGCCGGCCTCGATGGCGGCGAGATCGGCGCCGCAAATGATCTGCTGTTTGGCCAGCATTCGGGCGTGCGCCAGCGAGCCGCGAATATCCTGCAGGGCCATGCGCCGGTCGAAGGACACCGACGCCGTGTAGCGCTTGACGAGTTCGGCGACGGGTTCGGCGAAACGCCCCGACCAGGCCTTGCCCGGGCCCGGTTCGCTTTGTCGTTCTGTCATAATGAATTCACGTCCGATCGGGAAATGCCGGCACGATGGCGAAAGATTCGAGTATAAGGGAAAACCCCGCAGCGACCCGCCTGCCGGATTTTTGCAATCTCGGCGTATGGCTGTACGCGCTGCTCGCCGCGAACGGCCTCGCCCTGCTCGGGGCCTTGGCGCGCAATCGTGATTTGCACGACCTGTTGCGCGAATTCTCCGAACTGGCGGCGCTCGTCGAGCCGGTGACGGCCGCCTCCCTGCTGCTGCTCTGCGCCGCCAAGCGGCCGCGGCTGGCGCTCCTGCCGTGGTGGGCCGGGGCCGCCGCGTCGATTGCCGTCGTCATGACGGCGACGGCGGCTTTCGTCGAGCTGTTTCGTCTCGGCGACGAGGCGCCAATGTGGCGCCCGTTGTTCTGGGCGGCCCTCGGCGGCAGCGTCATCATCGCCGGCCTGATGTTGCGCGTCCGCGTCCGCACGCCGGCGCTGGCCGAGGCCCGGCTGCTGGCGCTAACGGCGCGGATCCGGCCGCACTTCCTGTTCAACTCCCTGAACGCCGTGCTCGGCGTGATCCGTGCCGACCCGCGCCGCGCCGAGGCGGCCCTCGAGGCGCTGGCCGAGCTTTTTCGTGCCCTGATGCGTGACAACCGCGACCTGGTGCCGCTGTCCGACGAGATCGCGCTGGCCCGCCAGTACCTCGATCTCGAACGATTGCGACTCGGCGACCGGCTGCTGGTGCGCTGGGATGTGGCGAGCTGTCCGCCCGATGCCCTGGTGCCGTCGCTGCTGCTTCAGCCGTTGCTGGAGAATGCGGTTTACCATGGCATCGAACCGGTGGAAACGCCGGGGGAGGTTGTGGTGCGCTTGTCCGGCGAACGCGGCCGCATCCTTGTCGAGCTGAGCAATCCCTGGGATGGGCGGAGCCAGGCACCGCGCGGCAACCAGATGGCCCTGGCCAACATCCGCGAGCGCCTGTTGCTGTTCTTCGATCTCGAGGCGCGGCTCGAGACGCGCCACGTCGGCGGCCGCTTCATCGTCGCCATCGACTTCCCCTACCGGCGCAGCGAGACGGCATGAGCGAGATACGGCCGCTACGCGTAATGATCGTCGACGACGAGCGGCCGGCCCGCGAGCGCCTGAAGAACCTGCTCGGCGATATCGCCGCCGAGTTGCCGAGCGTCGTCGTCGCCGAGGCCGGCGACGGCGTCGACGCCCTGGAACGACTGCGCGACTATGCTGCCGACATCGCCCTGATCGACATTCGCATGCCGCGCATGGACGGCGTGGAACTCGCCCGCCATTTGTCCCGGATGCCGGATGCGCCCAGCGTGATCTTCGTCACCGCCTACGACCAGTACGCGGTGCAGGCTTTCGACCTGTGCGCGATCGACTACCTGCTCAAGCCGGTGCGCGCGGCGCGCCTGCTCGAGGCGCTGCGCAAGGCCAGGCGCGTTTCGGCCGACAGCGGGCTGTGGCAGCGGCTGTCGCCCGAAGGGCGCCGCCACCTGCAGTCGACCGAGCGCGGCCGCACCCTGCTGATCCCGGTCGCCGACATCGTCTATCTGCGTGCCGAACTGAAATACGTGACGGCGCGGACGTGCCAGCGCGAGTACCTGCTCGAGGAGTCGCTGACGCAGCTCGAACAGGAGCTCGGCGAGCGCTTCGTCCGCGTCCATCGCAACTGCCTGGTGGCCAGGGAGGCCATCTCCGGCTGCGAACGGATCTCCGCCGAGGACGGCGAATCGCACTGGGCGGTCATCGTCCAGGGCATCGCCGAGCGCCTGCCGGTGAGCCGCCGCCAGTGGCCGCAGGTCAAGACCCTGATCAGGGAATAGAGTCCCTAACGAATGAACCGCGCCTGCGCCGGGGCATCGTCTTAGGGACTCTTAGCCGCTGTTGCGCAGGCCGGCGGCGATGCCGTTGATCGTCATGTGGATGCCGCGCCGCACCCGCTCGTCGCTGGCGCCGCTGCGGTGGCGCTTGAGCAGTTCGACCTGCAGATGATTGAGCGGGTCGAGGTAGGGGAAGCGGTTGCGGATCGAGCGCTTGAGCAGCGGGTTGGCCTCCAGCAGTTCGGCCTGGCCGGTGATTTCGAGCACCGCCGCGCGCGTCGTCTGCCACTCGTCGCGGATGCGGCCGAATATCTCCTCGCGCAGCGCCGCGTCGCTGACGAGCATCGCATAGCGCGAGGCGATGGCGATGTCGCTCTTCGCCAGGACCATGTCGATGTTCGACAGCAGGGTGCGGAAGAACGGCCAGCGCCGCGCCATCTCCTTGAGCAGCTCGATGCCGGCTTCGCCGTGCTGGGCGCGCCATGATGCGGCGGCGGCGCCGAAGCCGTACCAGCCGGGCAGCATCAGGCGGCACTGGGACCAGGAGAACACCCAGGGAATGGCGCGCAGATCCTCGATCCGCCCACCGGCCTTGCGCGACGCCGGGCGGCTGCCGATGTTGAGCTCGGCGATTTCGCTGATGACCGTCGATTCCCAGAAGTAACGCTCGAACCCCGGCGTCTCGTAGACCAGCCCGCGATAGGCGCTAAAGGCCGCAGCGGAGAGGGCTTCCATCGCCTCAACCCAGTGCGGCGACGGCGTCGCGTCGGCGTGATCGAGCAGCGTCGCCTCGAGCGTGGCGGCGGCGAGGATTTCGAGGTTGCGCCGCCCGACCTCGGGGTTGCCGTATTTCGAGGCGATCACCTCGCCCTGCTCGGTAATGCGGATGCGGCCCTGCACGGCGCCCGGGGGCTGGGCGAGGATGGCCTCGAAGCTCGGCCCGCCGCCGCGCCCCACCGAGCCGCCGCGCCCGTGGAACAGGCGCAGGCGGATGTTATGACGATGGAAAGTCTCGACCAGGGCCGTCTCGGCACGGTTGAGTTCCCAGCCCGAGGTCAGGAAGCCGCCATCCTTGTTGCTGTCGGAATAGCCGAGCATGACTTCCTGGAGGTCGCCGCGCGCCGCCAGCAGGCGCCGGTAGGCGGGCAGCGCGAGCAGGCGCTCCATGATGGCGGCGGCGCCGCGCAGGTCGGCGATGGTCTCGAACAGCGGCACGATATTGACGTCGAGTTCGCCGCTGTGCGGCCGCAGCAGGCCGCATTCCTTGAGCAGCAGGGCGACCTCGAGCAGGTCGGAGGCGCTGTCGGTCTTGGAGATGACGACGTTCTCGATCGCCGCCGTGCCGTAGAGACGCTGGGCCTCGCGGGCGGCGGCGAAGATCGCCAGTTCCGCGGCGGTTTCCGCCGAGTAGTCGACGAAGGGCGAGGCGAGCGGCCGCGGGCTGGCCAGCTCGTCGAGCAGCAGGGCGAGGCGCTCGTCCTCCGTGCAAGACACGTAGTCGCTGCCGGGGCGCGCTGTGTCCAGCAGTTCGCCGATGCACCTGGCATGGACGTCGGAGTTCTGGCGCAGGTCGAGCGGCGCCAGGTGAAAGCCGAATATGCCGACGGCGCGGCGCAGCCGCCGCAGCCGCCCGCGGGCCAGCAGGGCGGCGCCGTTGCCGACCAGGGAGCGGTGGAGGATCTCGAGGTCGGCGCGGAATTCCTCGGGCACGACGTAGGGGCGGGCCTCGGCGACCGGGTGGCGGAGGGCCTCGTAGCGGTCGAGGGCCTGAGCGGTGGCCGCCAGGCGCGCGTAGAGGCCGCTGATGGCCCTCCGGTAGGGCTCGTCGCTGCGCTGCGGCGAGCGGTCGGGCGAGGCTTCGGCGAGCGCCTGAAGCTCGTCGGAAACCCGCGCCAGCAGCGCCGCCGACGACAGCTCGGCGCCGAGCTGGTGCAACTGCTCGAGGTAATGGCGCATGGCCACGACGCTTTGCCGGCGCAACGCTTCGCGGACCACCTCGGCGGTGACGAAGGGGTTGCCGTCGCGGTCGCCGCCGATCCAGGAACCGAGCCGCAGGAAGGCCGGCAGCTCGGCGCCGTCGCCGGCCCACAGCGCGCACTGGTCCTCGATGGCATTGCTCAGCCGCGGCAGTTCGCGCAGGAAGGTGGCCTGGTAGTAGCTCAGCGCATTGTTCACCTCGTCGAGCACCGACAGGCGCATCCAGCGCAGCATCCGAGTCTGCCACAGGGTCAGCACGGCGCGGCGCAGGGCCTCGTCGTTTTCGCCGAGTTCCTCCGGCGTCAGTTTCTGGCGGTCGCGGGCATCGAGCAGCCGGGCGATCTTGCGCAGGCAGTCGAGGATGCTCTTGCGGCTGACCTCGGTCGGGTGGGCCGTCAGCACCGGGCTGACGCGGGCCTCGGCGAGCACGGCGCGCAGGCGCGAAGCGGCGACGCCGGCCGCCGTGAAACGGGCCAGGGCATGCGCCAGGCTGCCTGGTCGGGGCTTCGAGCCGGCCACCAGGTGGGCGCGGGTGCGACGGATGTGGTGTTGGTCCTCGGCGATGTTGGCCAGGTGCGAGAAGTAGCTGAAGGCCCTGACCACGAGGGATGACTGTTCGGGCGTCAGGCCGTCGAGAATCTGCTCGAGCAGACGTCGCGCCTCCGGGTCGCCGTCGCGGTGGAAGCGGATCGCGCTCTGGCGGATGCCCTCGACGCAGTCGAAGATTTCGGCGCCTTCCTGTTCCCGCAGCGTGTCGCCGAGCACCCGGCCGAGCAGGCGGATGTCCTCGCGCAGCGGCGCGTCCTTGTCGGCGGGTGCGCTCATCGCGGCGCCGCGTGCAGGCTTGCCGTCGCCGTTTCTATGCCGCGTTCGAGCAGTCCGCCGTAGAGGTCGGCGCTCGGATAGCCGACGATCGGTTCGGCCAGGGTCTCGCCGCGCGGACCGAGGAAGGCGACGGTCGGCGCCAGGCGCATACCGCGCGCACGGGCCAGTTCGCGATGCGTCGTCGGCCGGCCGTCCCAGTCGGTGAGCGGCGTGTCCCGGTCGATGGCGACCTGGCGGATCAGGACCGGCGCGGCCGGATCGTCCTGCAGTGGGCCGAGAAACTCGCGGCGCAGGCGATCGCACCAGACGCAGTCGTCGCGGGTGAACACGAGCAGCAGGGGGATCCGTCGCTGGCGCAGGATGTCTGCGTCGGCGGCCAGATCGACCGCCTCTTGGACGGCCGCGACGCTTGCCGCGGCGGGCGCTTCGGTCCATGCCAGGGCGGCCGGCAGGGCCAGCAGCCATGTTAGAATCAGCACCACGCGGGATGCCTGCCGGATGCCGCGCGGCGGCGATGCCAAACGCGTGCCGCAAGCCAAGACTTTCTCCTTTTCCCGGTCGTCGCCGATGAACAGCCCCACTCCCGAGCGCATCGTCATCGCCACGCGCGAATCCCGCCTCGCCCTGTGGCAGGCCGAACACGTCCGCGACCTGCTGCGCGGATTATACCCGGCGTGCCGGGTCGATCTGCGCGGCATGACCACCCGCGGCGACCAGATCCTCGACCGGCCGCTGGCCAAGGTCGGCGGCAAGGGCCTGTTCGTCAAGGAACTGGAAACGGCGCTGCTCGAAGGCCATGCCGACATCGCCGTGCATTCGATGAAGGACGTGCCGATGGAACTGGCGCCGGAGTTCGCCCTCGTCGCCATCGGCCCCCGCGAGCAGCCGCTCGATGCCTTCGTCTCCAGCCGCTATGCGTCGCTCGACGAGATGCCCCCCGGGGCCGTCGTCGGCACTTCGAGCCTGCGCCGCGAGGCCCAGTTGCATGCCCGCTATCCGTATCTGTCGGTGACCAGCCTGCGCGGCAATCTCGATACCCGGCTGCGCAAGCTCGATGCCGGCAATTATGACGCCATCATTCTGGCGGCGGCGGGGCTGACCCGCCTCGGCCTGGCCCAGCGGATTCGCGCCGTCCTGCCGGCGGAGCAATCGCTGCCGGCGGCGGGCCAGGGTGCGCTGGGCATCGAGGCGCTCGCCGTCCGGGCCGATGTCGCGGCCTGGATGGCACCGCTCAACGACGCGCCGACCGCCGCCTGCGTGCGTGCCGAGCGGGCCGTGTCGCGTGCCCTGGCGGGCAGCTGCGAGGTGCCGCTCGGCGCCTACGCCGTGCCCCGCGGCGAGGCGCTGTGGCTGCGCGGTTTCGTGGCCCGGCCGGACGGATCAAGGATCGCCCGCGCCGAATGCGAAGGCGCTTCAGCGGCGCCGGAGGCGCTCGGCCTGGCGCTCGCCGAAGCGCTCAAGGCGCAGGGCGCCGCCGACATCCTCGCCGAACTCGGCGGCCCGGACGCCTGATCGGGATGGTGGCGACGACGCAGGAGACGCCTGACGCCGCGGCCGTTGCGGCGGACGGAGCACTGGCCGGGCGGCGCATCGTCGTCACCCGCCCGGCGGGCCAGGCGGCGCATCTGGCCGAGGCGCTGGCCCGCCATGGGGCCCGGCCGGTGCTGTTTCCGGTGCTGGAAATCCGCGACTTGGCCGATCCGACGCCGCTGCTCGATCTGGCCATTCGCCTCGACGACTACGACCTGGCGGTGTTCGTCAGCCCCAATGCCGTGTCCCGCTCGCTGGCCGTGATCCTGTCGCGGCGGGCCTGGCCGGCGGGCCTCATGGCGGCGACGATGGGTCTCAGCAGCGAGCGCGAACTGGCCCGCTTCGGCATTGCCGATGTCATCGCGCCGCGCCACCGCTTCGACTCCGAAGCGCTGCTCGACCTGCCGGAATTGCGGGGCGTGGCCGGCAAGCGCATTGTCATATTCCGCGGCGACGCCGGCCGCGAGCTGCTCGGCGATACGCTGAGCGAGCGCGGCGCAAGGGTCGACCGCGTCGCCTGCTACCGCCGCGCCCGGCCCAAGCTCGACCCGGCACCGCTGCTGGCGCTATGGACGCGCGGCGAGCTCGACGCCGTTACCGTGACCAGCAGCGAAGGCTTGCGCAATCTCTTCGACATGGTCGGTCCCCTGGGCCAGGCCTGGCTGCGCAAGACGCCGCTGTTCGTCCCCCATGCGCGGATCGCCGCCCAGGCACAGGCCCTCGGGCTGACACGGGTCGTCGCGACGGGTCCGGCCGACGACGGTCTGGTGGCCGGCTTGATCGATTTTTTCATCCGGCACGGAAACGACGATGCTGCCTGACCCGAATCCGCCTTCCGCCCTGACCGGGGCGCCGCCGGCAAGCTCGCGCCGGGCGATGTTGCGGGCCACGCTGCGCCGCCCGTCGACGCTGATTATCCTCGCGCTCCTGGCCCTGATGGCCTGGCAGTGGCTGGAGACGCGCGAGCGCTTCGAGGGCCTCGAAGTCGAGCTGGCCAAGCGCCTCGGCGAGGGCGACGCGGTGGCGCGCGAGGCGCGGACCCTGGTCCGCCAGAGCCAGGACGGGCTGCAGCTGCTGACGGCCAAGGTCGGCGGTTTGGAGGCGAAGCTCGCCGAAATCCAGGGGCAGCAGGGCGCCATCGAGGCGATGTACCAGGACTTGTCGCGCAGCCGTGACGACCGCCTGGTCGCCGAACTCGAGCAGAGCCTCTCGCTCGCGGCGCAGCAGCTGGCGATCGGCGGCAATGTCCAGGCCGCCCTGATCGCCCTGCAGGGCGCCGACGAGCGCCTGGTGCGCAATCCGCAGGTGCACTGGCTGGCGATCCGCAAGCTGATCAATCGCGACATCGACCGGCTGAAGGCGCTTCCAGCCGCCGATGTGCCCGGAATTTCCCTCAAGCTCGACGGGGTCATCGCCAGCATGGACACCATGCCGCTGGCCCACGAGCAGCGGCCTAAGGTCGAGCCGGTGGTGAAGCCGGCCCATTCGCCGGCCGAGGCGAGTTTCTGGCAGGGACTGGCGAACGACGTCTGGAGCGAGGCGAAACAGATGATCCGCGTCGAACGGATGGACCGGCCCACGCCCGCGCTGCTCTCGCCGCCTCAGGCTTTCTTCCTCCGCGAGAACCTCAAGCTGCGCCTCCTCGATGCCCGTCTGTCCCTGTTGCAGCGCGATGGCCGCGGCTTCCGCGAGGACGTGAACCAGGCGCGCGACTGGCTCGACAGCTATTTCGACGGCCGCGCCCGTACCGTGCAAAGCGCCGCGGCGACGCTCAAGGGCCTGGCCGGGATCGAACTCAACCAGGACCTGCCGACGCTCGCCGATACCCTGGCGGCATTACGCAACCTCAAGGCGGCGTCCGTCGTCCGCGAGGTTCCGGCCCCGCCGGCGCGGCCGCGCAGCGGCGGCGAAGGCGCCGCGGCGACGCGCGGCGCGGTTCCGGGAGCGACCCCCGGCAGCGCTTCGGGACGGCCCGGCGCCGGGTCCTGAGCGGCATGCGCGCCCTGCTCTGGCTGCTGGCCGTGGCCGCCCTGGCCGTCGGCACGGCGCTGGTCGTCGGCAGCAATGACGGCTATGCCCTGCTGGTGCTGCCGCCCTGGCGTATCGAACTGTCGCTGAACCTGTTCATCGTGCTGGCGGTGGGCGGCTTCACACTGCTCTACCTGCTGTTGCGGCTGGTGGTGCACACGCTCCGGCTGCCGGCGGCCGTTCGTGCCTTCCGTCTCGGTCGGGCGCGACAGAAGGGCGAGAATGCGCTGCGCGACGCCATTCGCTTCCAGTTCGAGGGTCGCTATGGCCATGCCCTGAAGAGCGCCGCCCGCGCCTATGACAGCGGCCACGGGCCGGGACTGGCGGCGCTGGTGGCGATGCGCGCGGCGCATAACCTGCACGACGACGAGCGGCAGGAGTCGTGGCGCCAGCGCGCCATCGCCCATGACGGCGACATTCGCCTGGCGCGGCTCATGAGCGAGGCGGAAATCGCGGTGGAAGAGCGCCGCTTCGACGACGCAACAACGGCCCTGGATGCCGTGGCACTCGCCCGCGGACGCCACATTGCCGCCCTGCGCCTGATGCTGCGTGCCCGCCAGGGCCGCGGCGACTGGGATGAAGTACTGCGCCTGATCCGCCAACTGGAAAAGCATCGCGGCCTCACCGCCGACCAGGCGGCGCCGCTGCTGCTTCGCGCCCACCGCGAGTGGCTGCGCGCGCTGCCCCAGGACGCGGGCGCGCTGGTGAGGCACTGGCAGGCACTGCCGACGGCGGAACGGCATCATCACCTGCTGGCCCAGGATGCGGTACGCGCGCTGCTCGCCGCCGGCGCCGGTGCCGAGGCGCAGCGGATCATCGAGGAAACGCTGGACGAGCAGTGGGACTCCGAGCTTGCGGCGCTCTACGCCGAGTGCCGCGAGGGCGATTCGCTGGGCCGCATCGCCCGCAGCGAAAAATGGCTGCGCGAGCGTCCCCGCGACGGCGGCCTGCTGCTGGCCCTGGGGCGCCTCTGCGGCCAGCAGCAGTTGTGGGGCAAGGCGCAGAGTTACCTTGAGGCCTCGCTGTCCGTCGAGGCGACGCGACGCGCCCACCAGGAGCTCGCCGTCCTGTTCGACCGCCTCGAGCGGCCGGACGAGGCCAACCGGCACTATCGTGCCGCGGCGGTGCTCTGAAGCGGACGGATCAGGCCCAGTCCCTGGGCACGAGAAAATCGGTGTACAGCTTTGCTTCCGCGCTGCCCGGCTCGGGGTGCCAGTCGTAACGCCATTTGACCAGCGGCGGCAGCGACATGAGGATCGACTCGGCCCGCCCGCCCGATTGCAGGCCGAACAGGGTGCCGCGATCCCAGACCAGGTTGAATTCGACGTAGCGGCCGCGACGGTAGGCCTGGAAGTCGCGTTCGCGTTCGCCATAGGGCGTGTCGCGACGCCGCTCGAGTATCGGCAGGTAGGCCGGAACGAAGTGGTCGCCGACGCTGCGTGTCAGCGAGAAGCAGCGCTCGAAGCCGTTTTCGCCCGGCGCGTTGAGGTCGTCGTAGAAGATGCCGCCGACGCCGCGGGCTTCATTGCGGTGCTTGAGGAAAAAATAACGGTCGCACCACTCCTTGTAGCGGCGGTGGGTGTCGGCGCCGTAGGGGGCGAGGGCGTCGCGGCAGACGCCGTGGAAGTGGCGCGCGTCCTCCTCGAAACCGTAGTAGGGGGTGAGGTCCGTGCCGCCGCCGAACCACCACACCGGCATGGCTCCGGCCTTGCCGGCGATGAAAAAACGCACGTTCATGTGCGCCGTCGGGCAGTATGGGTTGCGCGGGTGGAGAACCAGCGACACGCCGAGGGCTTCCCAGCTACGGCCGCTCAGCTCGGGCCGGGTGGCGGTCGCCGAAGCGGGCATGGCATCGCCGGTGACGTGCGAAAAGGCGACGCCGCCGCGCTCGAAAAAGTCGCCGTCCTCGATGACCCGGGTCAGCCCGCTGCCACCGGCCGGCCGCAGCCATTCGTCGCGGCGGAACGGCTGGCCGTCGAAGGCCTCGAGCGAGGCGACGATGCGCTCCTGCAGGGAGATCAGGTAATCCCTGACCGCGGTCGTGTCCATCGGCTCAGAGGCTGTGAATAAATCTACTGCGCAGCCAATCTGCTTCGTTGCTCATTCGCTCACTCCTCGCCTATCCATTTGATATGTCTCGTCGTTCGCTCACTCGCGCCTCGCATCTCGGCTTGCTCGCTACGATTTCTTGCCGATGTCGCGGCGGAACTGCATGCCGTCGAAACGGATCCGGCCGGCCGCCTCGTAGGCGCGCTTCTGCGCCAGGCGCACGGTGTCGCCGAGGGCGGTGACGCAGAGCACCCGTCCGCCGGCCGTGACCACCTGTCCGGCGCGGTTTTCAGTAGCGGCGTGAAAGACGTGGGTGTCGTCGCTGTCGCGCGCCAGGCCGTGGATGGCGTCGCCGCGGCGCGGCGCTTCCGGGTAGCCGGCCGCGGCCATGACGACGCCGAGGGCCACGCGGCGGTCCCAGTCGGCCTCGACCTTGTCGAGCCGTCCGTCGATGGCGGCATCGAGCAGGGTGACGAAGTTGCTCTTGAGCCGCATCATGATCGGCTGGGTTTCCGGATCGCCCATGCGACAGTTGAATTCGAGGACCTTGAGCGTGCCGTCGGGCCGGATCATCAGGCCGGCATAGAGGAAGCCGGTGTAGGGAATGCCGTCCTGCTCCATGCCGGACAGCGTCGGCATGATGACTTCGCGCATGACGCGGGCATGAATCTCGGGGGTCACCACCGGCGCCGGCGAATAGGCCCCCATGCCGCCGGTGTTGGGCCCGGCGTCGTTGTCGCGGAGCCGCTTGTGGTCCTGGCTGGTGGCCAGCGGCAGGGCATTGCGGCCGTCGGCCATGACGATGAAGCTGGCCTCTTCGCCCTCGAGGAATTCCTCGACGACGAGGCACGCGCCGGCATCGCCCATGCGGTTGTCGAGCAGCATGATGTCGATGGCGGCGTGGGCCTCGGCGGCGCTCATCGCGACCACCACGCCCTTGCCGGCGGCCAGGCCGTCGGCCTTGACGACGATCGGCGTACCTTCGCGCTCGACGTAGGCATGCGCCTCGGCGGCCACGGCGAAAGTCTGGTACTTCGCCGTGGGGATGCCGTGGCGAACCATGAAGCGCTTGGCGAAATCCTTGGAACTTTCGAGCTGCGCGGCAGCCCGGGTGGGACCGAAAATCCTCAGGCCGCGCGCCCGGAAGACATCGACGATCCCGGCTGCCAGCGGTGCTTCCGGACCGACCACGGTGAGGTGGATCTTCTCGCGCTGGGCATAGTCGGCCAGGGACTCGATATCGCCGAGCGGCAGGTTCTCGAGTTCGTGCTCCCGCGCCGTGCCGGCGTTGCCCGGGGCGACGACGACCTTCTGCAGTCCGGGGGTCTGGGCGATCCGCCAGGCGAGGGCGTGTTCACGGCCGCCGGACCCGATGACCAGTAGTTTCATGAGACGTGCGCAGCAGAGTCGGAGAGTGAGCGGGGCGGGCGCGGGCCGATGATTTGCCGGGCGCGCCGTTCAGTGCCGGAAATGCCTGAAGCCGGTAAACACCATCGCCACGTTCTGCTCGTCGGCCGCGGCGATCACTTCGGCGTCACGCACCGAGCCGCCGGGCTGGATCACCGCCGTGGCGCCCGCCTTGGCCAATACGTCGAGGCCGTCGCGGAAGGGGAAGAAGGCGTCCGAGGCGACCACCGAGCCGGCCACCGTCAGGCCGTTGTTCGCGGCCTTGATGGCGGCGATCCGGGCGGAATCGACGCGGCTCATCTGCCCGGCGCCGACGCCGACGGTGACGCCGTCCTTGCAATAGACGATGGCGTTCGACTTGACGTACTTGGCGATGCGCCAGGCGAAGAGCAGATCCTGCATTTCGCGCGTCGTCGGCGCACGCCGCGTGACGACCTTTAGGTCCGCAACTGCGATCTTCGCTTCGTCGGCGCTTTGCAGCAGCAGGCCGCCGCCGACGCGCTTCATGTCGAGCTGGCCGCCGCCCCGGCCCAGCGGCACGACGAGGACGCGGAGGTTCTGCTTGGCGGCGAAGACGGCGCGGGCCTCGTCGCTGATTTCCGGGGCGATGATGACCTCGGCGAATTGCCCGGCGACCGCTTCGGCGGTGCCCTTGTCGAGGCGGGCGTTGAAGGCGATGATGCCGCCGAAGGCCGAGGTCGGATCGGTGGCGAAGGCCTTGCGGTAGGCTTCTTCGGCATTGCCGCCGAGAGCGACGCCGCAGGGATTGGCATGCTTGACGATGACGCAGGCGGCGCTGGCGGGGTCGAAAGCCTTGACGCATTCCCAGGCGGCGTCGGCATCGGCGATGTTGTTGTAGGACAGCTCCTTGCCTTGCAGCTGGACGTAGCCGGCAATGCTGCCGGGCAGCGCCGCCGGCTCGCGATAGAAGGCCGCCTGCTGGTGCGGATTCTCGCCGTAACGGAGGTCCTCGACCTTGTCGAAGGCCAGCTGCAGGCGGTTCGGGAACGGCGTCAGGCGGTTCTCGTCGTCGAGCCGCGTCAGCCAGTTGGCGATGGCCGAATCGTAGCGGGCGGTATGGGTGAAGGCCTTCTTGGCCAGGGCGAAGCGTGTCCGGTAGCTTAGGCCGCCGCCGGCCTGCAGCTCGTCGATGATGCCGGCATAGTCCTCGGGGTCGGTGACGACGCCGACGCCGCCCTGCTCGTTGCCGTGGTTCTTGGCCGCGGCGCGGACCATGGCCGGGCCGCCGATGTCGATGTTCTCGATGGCGTCGTCCAGCGTGCAGTCGGCCTTGGCGACGGTTTGCTGGAAGGGATAGAGATTGACGACGACGAGATCGATGCGCGGTATGCCATGCGCTTCCATGGTGTGCGTGTGTTCCGGAGAATCGCGCCGCCCGAGGATGCCGGCATGGACCTTAGGATGCAGCGTCTTGACGCGGCCGTCGAGCATCTCGGGAAAGCCGGTGTATTCCGATACATCCATGACGGCAAGGCCGGCATCGCGCAGCAGCTTGGCCGTGCCGCCGGTCGACAGCAGTTTGATGCCGAGCCCGGCGAGGGCACGGGCGAAATCGACGACGCCGCGTTTTTCGGAAACGCTGATCAATGCCTGGGTGACTTTCATGCGGAATCCTGGGAGGGGATGGGTTCAGAGGAGATCGTGTTCCGACAGCTTGCGCCGCAGGGTGTTGCGGTTGATGCCAAGAATGTCGGCGGCCAGGGTCTGGTTGCCGCCGGCTTGGCGCATGACCACCTCGAGCATCGGCTTTTCGATGTCCTTGATGAGCATCGCATAGATCGGGCCGGGCTTTTCGCCGTCGAGGTCGCGGAAGTAGCGGTTGAGGGTACGGCGGACGCAGTCGGAAATTTCGCTCGAGCTCATGCGGCGAGCGCCTCCTCACAATCGCGACGCTCGTTGGCCGCGGCAGCGTCGAGAAAGAATTCGTCGGCCGCGGCCAGCTGCGACTGCGCGTCGGGCAGCTGGTTCATCGCGTGGCGAAACTGGGCTGCGCCGGCCAGACCCTTGGTGTACCAGGAAATGTGCTTGCGCGCGACCTTGGTGCCGGTCTCCTCGCCGTAGAAGGCGTAGAGGTCGGCCAGGTGGCCGCGCAGGATGCGATGGATCTCGCCTGCCGTCGGCGGCGCCGCCAGGGCGCCGGTCCTGAGGTAGTGCTCGATATCGCGGAACAGCCAGGGCCGCCCCTGGGCGGCGCGGCCGATCATGATGCCGTCGGCCCCGGTGCGTTGAAGGACCTGCCTGGCTTTTTGCGGCGTCGTAATGTCGCCGTTGGCGATGACCGGGATGCCGACCCGGCTCTTGACCAGGGCGATGGTGTCGTATTCCGCCTCGCCCATGTACTGGTCGGCGCGGGTGCGGCCGTGGATGGCGAGGGCGCGCACGCCGGCGGCCTCGGCGATGCGGGCGATCGCCGGGGCGTTCCGGTTGTCGCGGTTCCAGCCAGTGCGGAACTTGAGCGTCACCGGCGTGTTCGGCACCGCGGCGACGACGGCCTCGAGAATCCGGGCGACCAGCGATTCGTTCTGCAGCAGCGCCGAACCGGCCATGACGTTGCAGACCTTCTTCGCCGGGCAGCCCATGTTGATGTCGATGATCCGCGCCCCCTCATCGACGTTGTATCTGGCGGCGTCCGCCATCATGCGCGGATCGGCACCGGCGATCTGCACCGAGACCGGCTCGGCTTCGCCTTCGTGATTGGCGCGCCGGCGCGTCTTGGCGCTGCCGTAGAGCAGCGAGTTGGAGGTCACCATTTCGGAAACGGCGAGTCCGGCACCGAGCTGCTTGCACAACTGGCGGAAAGGCCTGTCTGTTACGCCGGCCATCGGCGCGACGAACAGGTTGTTGCGGAGCGTGAAGCCGGCGAACTGCATCGGGACGAGTTGGGCGGCCGGGGAAAGGTCGCGATTCTACCCGAAAGCACTACGGGCTCACAAAGGGTAATAGTGGCCGGCGACGGGCCTGCCGATCGACCGCGGTTTGACATCCGGTTCGAAAGTCAAATAGAATCCGCGGCTTTCCGCAATCAAACCATGCGCCCCGACGGGCGCGGGAAAACACAGAGGACGTCCCCTCATGAAAACCTTTTCTGCCAAGCCGCACGAGGTTACGCGGGACTGGTTCGTCGTCGATGCGACGGACAAGATCCTCGGCCGGCTGGCCAGCGAGATCGCGCGCCGTCTGCGCGGCAAGCACAAGCCGATCTACACGCCTCACGTCGATACCGGCGACTTCATCGTCGTGGTGAATGTGGAGAAGCTGCGCGTCACCGGCAACAAGGCCGTCGACAAGAAGTATTACCGTCACTCGGGTTATCCCGGCGGAATTTACGAAACCACCTTTGCCAAGATGCAGCAACGCTTCCCGGCCCGCGTCCTGGAAAAGGCCGTCAAGGGCATGCTGCCCAAGGGTCCGCTGGGCTACGCGATGCTGAAGAAGATGAAGTGCTACGCCGGCGGAGCGCATCCGCATACCGCCCAGCAGCCCAAGGCGCTGGTAATCTGAGGAAGCGATGATGGCCACGAGTTACTACTACGGCACCGGCCGGCGCAAGTCCGCCGTGGCGCGGGTGTTCCTGAAACAGGGCAGCGGCAAGTTCGTCGTCAATGGCAAGCCCGTCGACGAATTCTTCTCCCGCGAGACCGGCCGCATGGTGGTGCGCCAGCCGCTCGAACTGACGCAGCATGCAGCGACCTTCGACATCCTCGTCAATGTCAGCGGCGGCGGCGAATCGGGCCAGGCCGGCGCGGTCCGCCACGGCATCACCCGCGCCCTGATCGAATATGACAATGCCCTGAAGCCGGCTTTGTCGCAGGCCGGCTTCGTCACCCGCGATGCCCGCGAGGTGGAGCGCAAGAAGGTCGGCTTTCACAAGGCCCGGCGGCGCAAACAGTTCTCCAAGCGCTGAGCGCACGCGCTGCGAGAAAAGGCCGCCTTCGGGCGGCTTTTTCGTTGCGGCGGGGAACTTCGCTGGTTCTCCATTCGTCACCGCGGTAACATGCCCGCGAACTCGCAGGAGGATGGTCGATGATCAAGGTCGGCGTGGTCGGTGGAACCGGATATACCGGGGTCGAACTGCTGCGCCTGCTGGCACAGCATGGCGAGGCGGACCTGGTGGCCATCACGTCCCGCGGCGATGCCGGCAGGCCCGTCGCGGACATGTTCCCCAGCCTGCGCGGACGCGTCGCACTGAAATTCAGCGATCCTTCGAGCGCGCCGCTGACGGCCTGTGATGTGGTCTTCTTCGCGACGCCGAACGGCGTCGCCATGGAGCAGGCGCCCCGGCTGCTCGACGCCGGCGTCCGCGTCATCGACCTGGCCGCCGATTTCCGCATCAAGAACATCGAGGTCTGGGAAAAGTGGTACGGCATGAAGCACGCCAGTCCGTCCCTCGTCGCCGAGGCGGTCTATGGCCTGCCGGAGATGAATCGCCAACATATCCGCAAGGCCGCGCTGGTGGCCAACCCCGGCTGTTATCCGACCGCCACCCAGCTCGGTTTCCTGCCGCTGCTCGAGGCCGATTGCGTCGACCCGCTGCATCTGGTCGCCGACGCCAAGTCCGGGGTCTCGGGAGCCGGCCGCAAGGCGGAACTGCACATTCTCTTTGCCGAGGCCGCCGATAATTTCAAGGCCTATGGCGTCGGCGGTCATCGCCACCATCCGGAAATCGTCCAGGGCCTCGCGGCGGCGGCGGGAAGACCGGTCGGACTGGTGTTCGTTCCCCACCTGACGCCGATGATCCGCGGCATCCATGCCACCCTCTACGCCCGGATTACGCGCGTAGCCGATTTCCAGGCGCTGTTCGAAAGCCGCTACGCCGACGAGCCCTTCGTCGATGTATTGCCACCCGGCAGCACGCCGGAAACGCGTTCGGTCCGCGCCGCCAATATCTGCCGCATCGCCGTGCATCGCCCGCAGGACGGCGACACGCTGGTTGTTCTGTCGGTCATAGACAACATCACCAAGGGTGCCTCGGGCCAGGCGGTGCAGAACATGAATATCATGTTCGGATGCGACGAGTGCACCGGCCTAACGCAAATTCCCGTCTTGCCCTGACGCTGCGCCGGCTGCGCAGCCGTTTCGGCATCTCGGCGCCGCGCGTGGCGGTGCGGATGCGCCTGCCCTGGCACTGGCGGGCCGTCGTCACGGTCGTGCTGCTCGCCGTGGCCCTGGTCCTGGCCGGCTGGATCTACGATACGGGGCGGCGCATCGCCGGCTTCGACCGCAGCGAATCGAACCAGGAACTGGGCGAACTGCGCGAGAAAGTCGCTCAACTGCAGCAGGAAATGGAGCATCAGCGGCGCATCGCCGATGCCGGCGAGAGCGCGGTGCAGATCGAACGCTCGACCGGCCAGCAGCTGTCCTTGCAGGTGAAACGCCTCGAGGCGGAAAACGCCCGCCTAAAGGAAGACCTCGCCTCGTTCGAAGCCTTGGCACAGGGCGAGGCCCCGGCCCGGCCCGGCCTGTCGATACGCCGCCTGCGCGTCGCCGAGGACATCGCCGGCAGCGGCGTTTACCGTTATCGGATGCTGGTGGCGCAGCAGGGTGCCAAGCAGGAACGCGAATTCAACGGCACGCTGCAGCTGGTCGTTACCCTGCAACAGGACGGGAAACTTGCTACGATGACGTTTCCTGGGCCTGCCGCTTCCGAAGAGCCGGCCTATAGCGTCAGCCTTCGGCATTTCAAGCGCCTCGAAGGGGTGTTCCGCGTACCCGCCGGTGCCATCGTCAAGCACGTGGAGGCGAGGATCCTCCAGGACGGCTCGGTGGCCGCCAAAGAGGCCGTGACCGTGTGAAGGAGAATCGTCATGTTGTTCAGCAAGTCAGGCAAACCCCAGAGCCGCATCGACACGCTGATCGGGGCCGGCACCACCATCGAGGGTAACGTGAGCTTCGCCGGCGGGCTGCGCGTCGATGGGGTAATCCGCGGCAACGTCAGCGCCGCGGAAGGCGAGGCCGGCACGCTCGTGGTCAGCGAACACGCCCGCATCGAAGGCAAGGTCTGCGTGCCCCACCTGGTCATCAACGGCACGGTGGCGGGTCCGCTCGTCGCCGGCGAATCCCTGGAACTGCAAGCCCGGGCGCGCGTCACAGGCGATGTCGAATACAGTTCGGTGGAGATTCAGCTGGGCGCCGTGGTCGACGGACGGCTGGTGCATCGGCCCTCCGGGGGCAAGGCCGTGGAACTCAAACTGGCTTCAAGTAGCTAAGGGATCGACGTCGGGCGAATTGACCAGGCCCGACGATCAACCGATAATCACCGTATCACCCCTTGGAGGACAGGCTGATGAATGCTTCAATCGATATGCCCGCGCCGTTGCTGTTCACCGACAGCGCCGCGACCAAAGTGAAACAGCTGATCGAAGAGGAAGGCAATGCGGATTTGAAGCTGCGCGTCTTCGTCACCGGTGGCGGCTGTTCCGGATTCCAGTACGGCTTCACCTTCGACGAAATCGCCAATGAGGACGACACGGTGATGGAGAAGGCGGGCGTCACCTTGCTGATCGATCCGATGAGCTACCAGTATCTGGTCGGCGCCGAGATCGATTACACCGAGGGGCTGGAAGGATCGCAATTCGTCATCAAGAATCCCAACGCGACCAGCACCTGCGGCTGCGGCTCGTCGTTCTCGACCTGACGGCGCGGCCTCTCCGGCCGATCACCGACCCCGGGGGCGCCGCGGCGCCCCCGGGGTCGTTTATGCCGGATAGATTGCTCCCAGCACGCGCCTTCCGGCGGCGCCGGTGACGGCCGGCAGGTTTCCCGGCAGGCCGGCGAGGGCACGATGGGCGAGCCAGGCAAAGGCCGCCGCCTCGACCCGCTGCGGCGGCATGCCGAGGGCCGCCGTCGTGGCCAGCGCGGCCTGCGGCAGATCGGCGGCCAGTTGCGCCATCAGGGTTGCGTTGTGGGCACCGCCGCCGCAGACATAGACTTCGTCGGGCATGCCGCACCAGCGCCTGACGGCATCGGCGATGCTTGCGGCCGTCAGCGCGACCAGCGTTCTTGCGACGTCGGCGGGTCGTTCGCCGCCGGCAAGGGCTCGCTCGAGCCAGGCCGCCTCGAACTGCTCGCGGCCACAGCTCTTGGGCGGCGGCAGGGCAAAGTAAGGGTGGGCCGCGAGCCGTGCGAGCAGGGCCGGCAGGACCGCTCCCGTCGCGGCCCAGGCGCCGCCGGCATCGTAGCCGGCATTGCGGTGCCGTCGCACCCAGGCATCGAGCAGAACGTTTCCCGGTCCGCAATCGAAACCCAGCGTCGCTCGTTGCGGGTCGAGGTCGGTGACGTTGGCCATGCCACCGATATTGACGATGAGGCGATGGCGGGCCGGATGGCGAAACAGCGCCTCGTGGCAGGCCGGCACCAGCGGCGCTCCCTGCCCGCCGGCGGCGATGTCGCGGCTGCGGAAATCGGTGACGACGGTGAGCCCGGTGAGTTCCGCCAGCAGCGCCGCGTTGCCGATCTGCAGCGTGTAGCCGGCCTCCGGCCGGTGCCGGATGGTCTGGCCGTGGCAACCGACGGCGCGGATTGCCGACGGCGCGAGGCCGCTTGCGGCCAGCAGATCTGCTATGACGTCACCATAGATGCGGGCGAGGCTGTTGGCGGCCAGGGCGGCGGCGTGGATTTCGCCGGAACGCGGTTCGTGGAGCGCCAGCAACTCGCCGCGCAGCTCGTCGGGATAGGGGCGGTAGGCGGAGCCCTGCAGCAGCGGAACGCCGTCAGCGCCGATGGCGACGAGGACCGCATCGGCGCCGTCGAGGCTGGTGCCGGACATGACCCCGACGAACAGCTGCGGGCCTGGCATCGGCGCGGCGCAGCTCAGTCGAGCAGGGCGAGGGCGTTGCCCCGGGCCATGTCGAGCCGCGCCGTCTGCTGCGCCGCGTAGTCGCGGAACTGCGCCAGTTGCGCTGCCGCCAACGGCGGCGCTTCGGGAAGCGCCACGGCCAGCGGGTCCTGATGCACGTCGTTGATGCGGAATTCGTAATGGAGATGCGGGCCCGTTGCCCAGCCGCTCATGCCGACGTAGCCGATCACCTCGCTTTGGGAAACGCGGCCGCCCTTCTTCAGGCCGGCGGCAAAGGCGGACAAGTGGCCGTACAGGGTCGTGAATTTGCCCTGGTGGCGGAGGATGACGACCCGGCCGTAGCCGCTCTGGTTTCCGACGAATTCGATGGCGCCGTCGCCGGTGGCCTTGACCTTGGTGCCGGTCGGTGCACCATAGTCCACGCCCTTGTGGGCGCGCCATTGGTTGAGGATCGGGTGCAGGCGTGCCGCCGTGAAGCCGGAGGTGACGCGCGAAAACTCGAGGGGCGAGCGCAGGAAAGCCTTGCGGATGTTCCTGCCCTCCGGCGTGTAGTAGCCCCCCTGCGATGCGCCGCCCGGGTACCAGACGGCACGATAGGTCCTGCCGTTGTTGGTGAACTCGGCGGCCAGAATGCGGCCGCTGCCGACCGGTCTGCCGAAATGGCTGGTCAGCTCGTAGCTCAAGGCGAAACGGTCGCCCCTGCGCAAGTCGCGATGGAAGTCGATGTCGCCGGCGAATATGTCGGCCAACTGGACGGCAACGCCATCCGGTATGCCGGCAGCATCGGTGGCGCCGAACAGCGAATAAGTGATTTCGCCGGAGCGCATCTCGGTGCGGGTCTCGAGGTGCAATTCCTCCTCGGAGGCCGCGAACGCCTCGCCTTGCCGCTTGACGACCCATGCGCGATTGCCGTCGCCGTTCAGCGGGAAGACCAGTTCATCGAGGCTGCCGCTTTCGCCGATGCGGGCCGTTACGACCTTGCCCGGCCGCAACTGGCGCGACATCGAGTTGGCTTCCCGGCTTTCCCTGAGAAAACGGGCGGCGGCCTCGTCCTGGATGCCGAGCCGGGCCAGCAGGCTGGCCAGGCTGTCGCTGCGGGCGATTCGCTCCTCGCGCACGAAAACGCCGACGCCGTCAGCGTCTCCGGCCACGGGGGCGACGGCAAGCTGTTCGACGATCGTCTGCTGCGGGGCCGGCATGCCCAGCGTCGATGGGGCGGTGCCGAAGGCCGCGACCATGCCGAACACCGAGATGGCGGCGATCGCGGCGGTGGCCCATGGATGGCTTGGCGGGGCGAGGCGTAGGGGGCGCTGTTGCGTTAGAATCCGGCTCTTTTCGTGTTTCACGGTGGGCGTTCCGGAGCGAAAAAACCCGGCGATTCTAGCAAAATTGCGACGCCTGTCCACCCTTGGACCCAACAATGCCCATGAACGACATCGACAAGCAGCTGGCCCTGATCAAGCGGGGCACCGACGAGTTGCTGATCGAATCCGAGCTCGTCGACAAGCTCAGGCAGGGGCGGCCCTTGCGCATCAAGGCGGGTTTCGATCCGACGGCGCCCGACCTGCACCTGGGCCACACGGTGCTGATCAACAAGCTCCGCCATTTCCAGGATCTCGGCCATCACGTGATGTTCCTGATCGGCGACTTCACCGGCATGATCGGCGACCCGACGGGCAAGAACGCCACCCGGCCGCCGCTGTCCCGCGAGCAGATTTTGGAGAACGCCAAGACCTACCAGGCCCAGGTGTTCAAGATTCTCGATCCGGCAAAGACCGAGATCTGTTTCAACTCGAGTTGGTTCGAGCCGCTGGGCGCCGCGGGCATGATCAAGCTGGCGGCGCTGCAGACGGTGGCGCGGATGCTCGAGCGCGACGATTTCGCCAGGCGCTACCAGAACGGCCAAGCGATCGCCATTCACGAATTCCTCTATCCGCTCTGCCAAGGCTACGATTCGGTGGCCATGAAGGCCGATGTCGAGCTCGGCGGAACCGACCAGAAATTCAATCTGCTGGTCGGACGCGAGTTGCAGAAGCACTACGGCCAGAGGCCGCAATGCGTGCTGATGATGCCGCTGCTCGAGGGTCTCGACGGCGTCAATAAGATGTCGAAGTCGCTGGGCAATTACGTCGGCATCGCCGAGCCGCCAACGGAGATTTTCGGCAAGCTGATGTCGGTGTCCGACGATCTGATGTGGCGCTATTACGAGCTGCTGTCCTTCCGGGACGATGCGGAGATCGCGCGGCTGAAGAGGGAGGTGGCCGCTGGCCGGAATCCGCGCGACGTCAAGGTCCTGCTGGCCCAGGAAATCGTCGCCCGCTTCCATGCGCAGAAGGATGCCGAGGATGCGCTGGCCGACTTCGAGGCGCGCTTCCGGCGTGGTGCGCTGCCCGAGATCATGCCGGAAGTTGCCGTGCCCGCCGGTTCCGTGTGCCAAGTCATGAAGCAGGCTGCGCTGGTGGAAAGCACCTCGGCGGCGCTGCGCATGATCGACGGCGGTGGTGTGCGCATCGACGGCGAAAAACTTGTCGACAAGGGCCTTGTTCTAAAGGCCGGCGAGACTGTTGTCCTGCAGGTGGGCAAGCGGAAGTTTGCCCGCGTCACGCTGACTTGAAAATGTGATCGATGCGCCGCAAAGCGGTCATGGAAGGAATTCGCGAAAATTGTTGACCGACGTTTTCTGATCCGTATAATGCGCGGCTCTCGTTGCTCTGCAACAATGTTCTTTAACAATCAAACAGCCGATAGGTGTGGGTGCTTGGTGGGTGTGAGGTGGTAGTGGGTTGGCGTTCCGAGATCGAAGGGGCGCTGATGCGGGTCTGGAAGAGATGAAGGACGAGCGACGAGAGTCACGCTGCTG